>ORMF010096254.1_pt1 | contig 17351 bp, 15 predicted proteins | sample 1779871 | NCBI WGS metagenome assembly ORMF01 (sample SAMEA104232316, study PRJEB22302) | groundwater metagenome | biome: forest; feature: aquifer; material: groundwater | place: USA | collected 2011-08-07 | depth 5.4 m
CGCCAGAGGCGGCATGCCGAGGACGATGCGTTGGCCTCGTTAAACATCGCATCAAACAAATAAGCTAACGAAGAATTAGCCCTCGCGGCCTAAGTGCCGTGACGTTCGCCGGTGGACACCTGCTACACCGGAGGAACGCAACAGCAGGCATGGTGGAAGGCGGAGACCGCGCGCCCAAGCCGAGAAAATTCCATGCGGACTAAGCAGTGGGACTCGAGTTCGGGCGCCATCCCATAGCCGACAATATATCCCGGACTAAGCATGTAGTCGCGGCTGGGGATTCAGTCAGGGACGGGGGTTCAACTCCCCCCGCCTCCACCATTTTGAACATCGTTCCGAAACACTCGTGGTGCGTTGCACATCGAGAACGGTTTTAGCCAATAAAGACGCGGGTTTTTTGAAGGAAACGGTTAAGGTCTGAGCACGTAAAAGGCGGTTCAATCCGACTTTCCAAGGAAGCTGGCGCTGCGCGGAATCGTTCGTGAAGCTCGTCGTGCTCGAAGGCCAGGGGCACAATTCCATTCGCAAGCGATGGTGGACTTCGCCATCGCCCGCGCCCGGGCCGGTGCGCGCCCCTGAAGAAAATCCATTACTCAACCGTAATCACCCGGTAGGGGTCGCGGACGCCGGCTAGGTTCAACTGCAAGCGATCGCCAGATTTCTTGCCGTGCAATTGTTCGCCCAACGGAGATTGCGGCGTAATGACCAGGATTTCGCGGCCTTCATGCACCACCTCCGTGCCCCCGGCTTTCGGGCCGATGAAATAGAGCGTGCGCTCACTTCGCTGCTCCACCTCAACCAACGCGCCCAGTGCGATCGGCTCGCCCGCGCCAAACTTGCGGGGCACCAGTTTTTCAAAGGCCGCGATGGCGGCTTTCGTTTCCATGGCCTGCCGGGATTGGCCACGCGCCAGATAGGAGGCTTCCAGCCCGCGCGTGTCATACTTGTTCTCGGCCTTGTTCTGTTCATGGGTGGCTTCCGCATGCGCCGCGTGGGCGGCCCGGAAATACACTTCCAATTCCGCTGTCAGTTGGGCGAGAATTTTTTTGATGAGCGCGCGTTTGTTCATGGCCAAGGTTGAAAAGCTTGCCCGCGCCGGTGGCGCGGTGCAACTCTTGGGTGCGTGAAGCGCGCGATGCAAACATTCGATCAAATCTTTCTGGCACGGGGCGAATTGCTTTACGCCCGGTTCGCCTATCGTTGACGCCGTTTGAACCCATGCGCTCCTGGTTTAATTTCCTGATCCCGCCGGCTCCCGGAGAATCGCTGGCGGTGGCCGGAAAACGCGTTCCGTTATTGCTGGTCCGCAATGCCCGGGCGCGGCGTTATGTGCTGCGGCTCCGCCCCGATGGCACGGCGCGCGTGACAGTTCCGCGCGGCGGCTCCGTTTCCGAAGCGCGGCGTTTCGCCCACCGCAATCTCGCCTGGCTCGAGGTGCAACTGAAACGCCCGCCCGCCCATCCTCCGGCGCCACCGGAATGGCGACCGGGTTCGGAAGTGTTGTTCCGCGGCGAGCTTGCCCGACTGGAAGTGGAGGTCAACGGCGAGCAAACGATTCGCCTCGGTTTGGAAAAGTTGACCGTGACAAATCTTGCGGGCGACCTGCGGCCCGCCATCGAAGGACACTTGCGCCGGCTGGCGGAACGGGAGCTGCCGTTGCGCGTGATGGAATTCGCAGCCAGCCATCAACTGGCCGTGCGCCGCGTAACCGTGCGCAATCAGCGCACGCGCTGGGGTTCTTGTTCCCGGCGCGGAACGATCTCGCTCAACTGGCGGCTCATCCAGACGCCGCTGTTCGTGTGCGATTACATCATTCTCCACGAATTGATGCATCTCCGGGAGATGAACCATTCGCCGCGATTCTGGCGCCAGGTGGAAACGGTGTGCCCCGGCTATCACACGGCCGAGCAATGGCTGAAACAGCACTCCCGGTTGTTGCGACCGTAAGCCAAATGCCGTACGCACCGGGTCGCTTCCCTGCACGAGCATATCCGCGCACCACCTTCGGAACGCCGGATTCATCCGGCAGGGACTGGCGAAAACTTTCGCCCTGCCGCGTGAACGCGGCGTTCCGTTCCCTTACTTTTCCACCTCGGGAACAGTGCGGATGCGAACGCCCTTCCCCGCCCGCCGACATCAGGATTGCATTAGCCGGCAATCTGTTCCTTTATTCTCCCGTGCTGATTGGTCATGGCACGTTACCCGATGAGCGAAAACCCAATTGCAGCGCCCGACTGGTTCCAGCGGGCAGTATCAACTCCGCGCGAAGATCGAATCGTGGCGGTGGAGGGCTGCCCCATTCATTATCTCCGCTGGGGCAACCCCGCCAAGCCCGGCGTGCTGTTGGTGGCCGGCAGCGGCGCGCACGCCCATTGGTGGGATTTCATTGCGCCGTACTTCACCGATCACAACTGCGTCGTCGCCATTGATCTGAGCGGCATGGGCGACAGCGGTCATCGCCCGAGTTACTCCTCCGAATTTTTTGCCAAGGAATTGATCAGCGTCTGCGCGGATGCCGGTTTCAAAAACGACACGGTTCTCATCGGCCACAGTTTCGGCGGTTTCGTGACGTTGAAGACCGGACTGGTTTATGGCAACCAACTCACCGGCGTGGTGCTGGTGGACGCACCCGTCCGTCCACCCGACTACGAATGGGAACGCGACCCCAAATACTCACCGATCCAACCGAAGAAGATTTATCCCGACTTCGAAACCGCGCTCACCCGCTTTCGCCTCGTGCCGGCGCAGCCGTGCGAGAATAATTTTATTTTGGATTATATCGCCCGCCATTCGCTGGGCCGGGTGCCGGGCGGCTGGAGTTGGAAATTCGACGATCGGCTGTTTCAGGGGTTCAACATCGGCAACATGTCCGAAGACCTTTCCAATCTGGCGTGCCGGGTCGGCGTGATTTACGGCGAGAACAGCCAGTTGTTCTCGCAAGAAGTCGTGGATTACATGTTCAAAGTGCTCGACCGCAGCGTGCCGTTTGCCGCCATCCCGGAAGCGAATCACCATCTGCTGCTCGATCAACCCCTGGCGTTCATCTCGGCGCTGCGGACGTTGCTGGCCGAATGGCGCCATTCCAAACCGCAACGCGGCGCCCGACCGGGTTAACCCCGCGTTGAAAACCCTTTCGACTGGAGGTAGGGCCGCGTTGCTGCGCGGCCCAAATATCAGGGCGGCGCAGGGCAGCACCGCCCTACTTTCAATAAACCAAAACGAGCACCGCCGCCTGTTCCGCTGACTTCACCATCTCCTCAAACTTCCGCTCCTTCATCTCTGGCTCCTTGAGCTTGGCAGAAACTTCCGGGACGGATTCCAGGAATGGTAGGGACGCTTTCCACAGCGTCCCAAACTCTTTCTTGGAAAGAATGGGACGCGGGTGGAACGCGTCCCTACCAACTCTTCACCGCGTAATTCAATTAATGGCAAGATGCGGAGACGCAAAGCGGTTCTCCCGTTCTCCCTCCGCCTTTGCGCCGGATTCCGTTTTCTCGAATTCATGGTTACGGCTCAGTTCTGCTGGCCGCCGGCTTCCGGCGGGGAACTCACGAAAACCAATTCCACTTCGTGCGGTCCGCGCCGGACCAACGCCGCCGGCAACGGCGAGAGCGCGAGTAATTCGTCGTCACCCAACACTCGATAGCGTCCCGTGGTCGTGTGGACGACACTACTGGCGAGCGTTGAACTGACGACTTCATCCGCCCGGAGCGGGCGCGAACTCACGACGCAACTCGCGGACAGCGGTTGGCTGAGCGTCAGTTGGTAATTCTGTGCGGGCGGACGAGCTTCCATCACCGGCGCATGAGGGCGCCGCCAGAGGGCGAGGGTCGCCGTCACCGCGAGGAGGGCGCACACGCCAACCACGCGTCGCGCGAGCCGCGCCTGTCGGCGCCGCCGGGCGAGCCGGAGCGTTTCGCCCAGCAAAGCTTCGTGGAAACCGTCGCCGGTTTCCTCGCGGAGCACGTCCGCGAGCAATCGTTCCTGATCAGTGCGTCGGGTCATGTTTCAACTCCTGCAACAGCTGGTCCTTCAGTTTTCGTCGGGCGCGGACAAGTCGCGATTCAATGGCTTTCTCGGTGGCCTGCAACCCGGCGGCGATTTCGCGCACGCTCTGGTCGCGGAAGTTTTTGCGTGCGACAAGTCCGCGCTCGTCCGCGGCCAGGTGGTGCAGACCGTGTTCGAGCAACGCGAGCAGGTGCGTGTCCGCCGCGCCGTTGTTTTCCGGCGCGGCTTCCGCCTGTGCGTGACTGGTGAACCGGTCGAGGAACGCGAAGTAACGCCGCTGCTTGCGCCGTTGATCGGCCAGCGCGGTGCGGGCGAGCACGGTGAGCCAGTTCCAAAACCGGGTTTCGTCGGAGAAGATTTTGACGTGGCGCACGACGCGCACCAGCGCGGCCTGGAGCGCGTCGCGCGCGGCTTGCTCGTCGCCGGCGGTGACGACCAGCAGGTAGCGGTGGAGGCGCGGGACATACGCGTCGTGAAAGGTGCGATACGCCGCTTCGTCGCCGGCGACCAGAGCGCGGGTCAGCGCCGCGATGGGCGGCGCGGCCTCCGCTGAATCAGCCACGGGGCCAGCTTGGTTCAAGGTGGCGTCCAAGACAAGGCATGGTGCGCAGGCAGACAAGGTCAGTTCTCGGTCTTCGGTTTCTCCGCCGGCTTGGCGGGCGGTGGCGATGAACCGCCGGCCGGCGGATTTTGCATGAGCGCGTTCAGTCTTTCCTGAAACGTGCCAGGTGTAGGCGCTGGTTGCAGAGCTTTCAAAACTGCGTCAATGGTTTCGAGCTTGGCCGGGTCGCCGACGGCGATCAACAGTTTGGTTTCCTTGTGGAAACTGATCGTGGGCGTTTCCTGGTCGCCGAGCATTTTCCAGCCGGTCTGAATGGCGGTAGTGATGTCGTCCACGGTCAGGCCGCGCTCCAGATGCGAGGTCAGCGGATAATACCGGCACACCTTCGGAACGGCGGGCTTGACCTGAGGCGGAATGGGAAGTTTCTCGACGTGGAAATACCAGATCGAATCATCCGAAAGTGCGTTCGACTGCGCGCTCGACGAGCGGAAGCCGTAGCTGGTTTTCACGATTGAATAGCTCTCCGAGGGTCCGCCGTTCGCCCCTCCTACATAGTATGTGGCGGAGACGTACCTTTCGTCTTTCAGGCTCGTGAGTTCAAGCGCCTGAAACAGTTGCCACACGTTGACATTACCCATTTTGAGCGGCGGCAGTTTGAACTCGGCGTGCTCGGCGGGGATGATGACATTAAGCGGCTTGCTCATGGCTTTTTCGATGGTCGTGACCAGTTGCTGCGGGGTGCCGCCGGGAAAATCGAGACTGAACTTCGTGAGGTTGGGCAGTTCGGGCTGGGGCACACTGCCAGGCGGCGGGAGACGCAGCGGCCTGCCCTCTTGGCCCGGTTGAGGTTGGCCGAAGGCAGGTACCAGCGAGAGGGCAACGAGCAGGACGGGCAGGAGGAGTCGGGTTTTCATGGTTTGGTTGGGTTTGATCGGTTCTTCATACAGACAGACGCCGCCCAAGGCAAAATCCTTCTTTGAAAGACGATTATTCTGTCCGGCCGCGTTATCCCTATGCTTGGCGGCTTGGCGGCAAAAATGATTCACATCCGCCCTCATCCCGGCCCAGCCTGTTTCCTCACCCGGCCTGCGGCCACCCTCTCCCATCCGATGGGCGAGGGACAGAGAAGGAGAATCGCTCGCCGTCCCACCGAAGAACCTGCGACTGGATTTGCCGGACGACATTCGCAAAGCCAGAGAGGTGCGAGGGCGGTTCCTTCTCCCCGGGGGAGATGGACGACGGCAACACGCGCGCCGCCGCGCTCAAGACGATTGACCCGGCGATGGACTTCGGCAACGGCGTGTCGCTGACCGCGCTCACGACGGCGATACGTCCGCACACTCCAAAATGCACTTCGCCGTTTCCCAGCGCCCGCAGAGCGACATCGGGAATATGCCGCTGCCTGACGGAGCTTTGAATCAAATGGGCTGCGTGAGTTACAAAGATTCCTCGTTGCTACGGCGCTGAAATGTTCATCCGTTTTCCCTGCGCCTTGGCGGCTTTGCATTGGTGCAGTCGGGCGGGCGCCTACCGCATCAACTGCTTTTCGAGGTAGAGAACGACCTGCCGGACGTTGGCGTCCACTTCCATGCGGTCTTTCACGAGGCGGCAGGCATGCAAGACGGTGCCGTGGTCGCGGCCCCCGAACGCTTCGCCGATGGAACTCAGGGAGTTTTCGGTCATCTGACGCGAGAGGAACATGGCGACCTGGCGCGGAAAAGCGATGTTTTCGGGGCGGCGCTTGCTGGTCATGTCGGCGAGCCGGATGTCGTAGTGTTCGGCCACGCGCTTTTGAATGACCTCCATGTTGACGGAGAAGCGGCCTTCTTCGTGGAGGATTTCGCGGAGCAAGCCTTCGACAACTTCGACGTTGAGTTTCTTGCCGGTGAGCGAAGCATACGACGCCACGCGGATCAACGCGCCTTCGAGGCGGCGGATGTTGGTGCGGATGCGATGGGCGAGGAAGTTGATGATGTCTTCCGGCAACGTGACGCCCATGGACTGGGCTTTCTTCTTCAGAATGGCCAGCCGCATTTCGACATCCGGCGGCTGGAGGTCGGTGACCAAACCCCATTCAAAACGGGAAACGAGGCGGTGTTCCAAGCCTTGAATTTCGCTGGCCGGGCGATCGCACGTCAGGACGATCTGCTTGTGGGCTTCGTGCAGGGCGTTGAACGTGTGGAAGAATTCCTCTTGAATACGCTCCTTGCCGGCAAGGAACTGGATGTCGTCAATCAACAGCACATCGGTCTGGCGGTATTTCTTGCGGAACTTGACGAGTTGATTGTTTTGAATGCCGTCAATGTATTCGTTGGTGAACTTTTCCGAGGAAACGTAGCTGACGCGGGCTGCTTTCCGATTTGCCGTCACGTGTTGACCGATGGCGTGGAGCAAATGGGTCTTGCCCAAACCCACGCCGCCGTAGAGGAAGAGCGGATTGTAGGACTTGCCGGGCGCTTCGGCGACCGCCTTGGCCGCCGCGCAGGCAAAGTTGTTGTTATTGCCGACGACAAACGTCTCGAAAGTGTTCTTGGGATTGAAATTCCACTCTGCGTTGCCGTTGTTGCGATCCAGGTGGGCGGACCCCGTCCGGGCTTTGGCAACGGGTTCCTTGGGTGACGCCGACGCGGGCACAGCAGCCGGCGCGAGGGTGGTGGCCCGAACTTTGAACTTGGCGCGGAGTTGTTTGGCGCCGGCAACGCTCAACACATCCTGCAACAGGCCGGAGTAATTGTCCTTGAGCCAGACTTCGCAAAAATCGTTGGCCACTTCCAGGACGACATTATCCCCCTCAATGCTCGTGGCCCGCAGCGGCGCGAACCACAGGTTGTAGGTGTCCGCGCTCAACATTGAGCGAAGCTGTTCCTGGGCGGAACTCCAAATTGTTTCAGGCGAAGCTTGCATGTTACTTACCCCGGAAGCCCTTTTTTAGAGCGTTTTATTCACCTAACCTCAATATCAAGTTTTGCGCGCATCCTGTGGCGCTATTCTTAACATCAAAAAAATACCACACCATCAAAATCCGCCCGGGCCTGATTTTGACCGGCCTGGCCCAGCCGCCCAATACAAAAACAAACCACTGAACATCAATGTTTTGAGCCTGACGAAAAAACAACCCGCTGAACATCAAGAATTCGGCGGGTAAACCGGCGAAATGACTTCGCTTCGCCACCAGCATTTTTATGAAATGTCGCGCCGGGTTACGAGGACAACATATTAACTCTTATTCGCGACTTATTCACATGGCGATAATAGTCAATAAAATCAGCCCTCCAACGCTCCTTAACCAGGATAAATCAGCCGCTCACTTTCCATCCGCTGCGAAATTTTCGTCGCGCAAAATCGCGCAAAAGAAAATCGCGCAAAAGAATTTCCAACAAATGCAATGCTGCGGCTAGCGGGCGGGGGGGAAAATAATTTCAATTACGGTGCCGCGACCGGGTTCTGACTTGATTTGGATCGTGCCGTTGTGGGTCTCGACGGTTCGTCCGACGATCGCCAGACCGAGGCCGGTGCCCTTGGGTTTGGTCGTGCTGAGAACCGAACTGAACGCGCGGCGACATTGTTCCTCGCTCATGCCGGCCCCGGTGTCAGCAAATTCGACGATGACCGACCGGGGAGTCTCGGGATGGCCTGGCTTCGCCATCGCCACGCGGGTCGTGATGGTCAACGTTCCGCCGGCGGGCATGGCTTCAGCGGCGTTAAGCATCAAATTCAGAAACGCCTGTTCCAACTGCATCGCGTCACCGGAAATTTGCGGGAGGCGGGGTTGCAGGGCACAAACGAGCTTCACACCTTGGTTGGCAAATTTGTGCCGGACCAGCAGGCGGAGTTCTTCAATGATCCCGTTCAAGTTCAGCGGCAGCAGCTTCGGTTCGGTCGTGCGGGCAAAATCCAGAATCCGCTCCACGATTTTGTTCAGATGCTCGATCTTCTCGCCCATCAACCGCGCGTCTTCGGCGCGCGGATCCGGCGCCGGGAAATTCAGATCCAGCGAGTGATACAGCATCTTCATTACCGTGAGCGGATTGCGAATTTCATGCGCCACCTCCGCTGCCAGCAAGCCCAGGGCGGAAAGCCGTTCGTTCTGCCGCAACAACTCCTCCACGTCCACCACGCGCTCGTAGAGCCGGGCTTTTTCGATCGCAATCGCAGAAAGTTCCGCGAACGCCGACAGAATCCGGATTTCCTCGTCGGAAAACAGATAGGGTTGCTCGGTGTAAACGCTCAACGCGCCGATAGCTTCCCCGGAAAAAACCAACGGCACGCTCAACAAGGAAACCAGCCCTTCCCGCTGCGCCACTTCAATGTTTTGGTAACCCGAGGAGGTCTGCACGTTTTCGACCTGGATGGGCTTCTTCCGCCGCACCGCCACGCCGAGCAGACTCTCCTCGACCCCAAGGCGCGGCTTCTCGATGTAGGCGGCGCCGGCGCCGAAACTTGCGCGTAAATCCAGCCACGCCCCCGATTCATCCAGCATCATCAGCGAACCCAGCTTGGCCTGCATTAGCCCGCACGCTTCGCGGGTAATGGTTTGCAACACTTCGTCGAGGTTGAGCGCGGAATTGATCGTGCGGCTCACCCGGGCGAGGGATTCCAACAAGCGCGCCTTCAGCCGGACCTGCTCGTAGAGCCAGGTGTTCTGGATGACCCGCGCCGCCTGGGCCGCGAGCGATTCCAACAACTCCTGATCCTCGGCGCTGAACGCGTCCACCCGGTCGGAATCCACGTTCAACACGCCACGCACTTCCCCGTGGACTTCCAGCGGCACGGCCAGCTCCGACCGCACCTCCGGTCGCAGCATGATGTAGCGACGATCTTTGGTCACATCGCCCACCCGCGCCGGTTTGCGCGCCTGGGCCACCCAGCCCGTCAAGCCTTCGCCGGGGCGCAATTTCAAATCCCCGGCCTTCGCCGGTAAACCCTGCGCCGCCTGGATTTCCAGGAAGCCGGTCGTCGGATTCATCAGCACCACCGAGCAACTCGACGCGTTCATGAGCCGGGCCGCCTCGCGCACGATCAGCAACAGCGCCGGTTGCGGCTCCAGCGTGGAGTGGATGACGCTCCCCACCTGGTAGAGCGACTTCAGCCGTTCGTAGCGCGCCTTGAGTTCGTTGAGTTCGTTGTCCATAAACACCGGGCCGGTTGCGCCGGCCCCCTGACTCCGCGTCCTTCACCGGACCCGCGCCGTCAACCACAGCCCGGTCAGGGTGAAAAAAATATTCGGAAACCAACCCGCCAGCCAGGCCGGCAAATAGCCCGCCGTGCCCGCCGCCAGGCCGACTTGCAGCAACAGAAAATAGCTGAAGCCAATCAGGATGCTGCTGGCGACGCCGACAAAAACATTGCGCCGGCCCGACGCGGCCGCAAACGGCAGCGCGATCAAAATCACCACCAAACATTTCCACGGGGCCGCCAGGCGACTGTGCAATTGGGTGTACAACCAGAATTGATCAGTGCGGCTGGCGCCGGGGTGCAACCGCAGGTAGTCGAGGATTTCCACCAACGGCGGGCTGACCGTGTGGCGGTTCTTGAGGTTGAGCCGCCGACTGATCTTGATCTCACTGCGGATCTCCTCGGGGGTTTCGGAAAATTCCGGCAGCGGTAGGACCTCATAGCGCTGTCCCGGCACCAGCGCGCCGTTCGTCGGCCCCAGACTGTGAAATTCACTCACGTTATAGAATATCCAAACGTCGTTCGACTGCGCCGCCCGCCCCGCCCGCAGCCAGCGCCGCGTACCGTCCGGCAGCGACCAAATGACTTCCGGATTGAACATCTCGGCGGTTCGTTCGTTGAACACGCCGATCTTCCAGAGGCGCCCGTCGCGCGTGTTGTTGAAACCCAGATTGCGGATCAAGTATGGCGGGTCGCCGATTAACATCACCGTCTTCCGCCGCTGCTTGATCGCCTCCGCCCGGTCCTCGCTGTCCGGCGACCAGATTTCGTTGATCGCGAACAACAGCCCACTCGCCAAGAAGCCCACGCCGAAGTACGGCGCCGCGATCCGCCATAAACTCACCCCCGCCGCGCGCATGGCGGTGATCTCCTGATGCCGCGCGTGGTGCGTCAGCGCATAAAGCACCGCCAGCAACAATGCGATGGGCAGCACGTTGCTCAACAGATCGGGCGTTTTGACGAGATAATACTCGACGATATCGCCCACGCGCATCTGGTGTTCTTGAAAATCCCCCAAACTAACGAATAGATCGGACGTGATCCAGAAGATCAGGATGCTGCCGAGACAGTAGCCGAACGGCACGAGCAACTCCCGCAATAGATAACGATCCAGCAGACGCATTGGCCTAGAGGCTAATCACCGCCTGCCGGACAGCAAGCTTCGGAAACACTTCACCGCGCGGGATCATCGGCGTGCGGGGCCGTGCTGCAACACCGTGTGACGGCCCGCGCGATAACTCCCCCGAATGGCGCGCGTGATGTAACGCTTCGCTGCGGTGACCGCGCGGGGCAAGGACTCGCCGCGCGCCAGGAACGCGGTGATGGCGGCCGAATACGTGCAGCCCGTGCCATGCGTGGAAACGCCCGGCACGCAGGGCGCGACGAGCCGCAGCATTTTCCGGCCATCGAAGAAAACATCCGTCGCGGCGGGCACATTTCGCAGATGACCGCCCTTCACCAGCGCCGCGCAGCCGAATACCCGATGAATTTCCCGCGCCGCTGCCTCAAGGTCGGCCAGACTCTGCAACTTTCCACCGACGAGGATTTCCGCTTCATCCAAATTGGGCGTGACGAGGGTGGCCAGCGGCAGCAGGCGCTCCTTCAGCAACCGGATCGCGGCCGGCTTCAACAACACCGCGCCGCTTGTGGCGACCATCACCGGATCCACAATGAGCGGCGGGCGCGGGCCGCGCGCGAAAAATTCCACGACCACGCGGATGAGGTCGGCGGAAAACAACATGCCTGTTTTCACGGCTGCGGGACGCAACTCGGCAAAGACGGCTTCAATTTGTCCCCGCACCAGGTCAGCGCGGATCGGTTGGATGCCGGTGACGGCGCGCGGGTTTTGGGCCGTGACACAGGTGATGGCGCTCGTGCCGTGAACGCCCAGCGCCGTGAAGGTTTTCAAATCCGCCTGCACGCCCGCGCCGCCGCCGCTGTCGGAACCGGCGATGGTCAGGGTGATGGGCAGTTGCTTCCTCGCGGAAGGTTTGGGCGTTGGCGCGCGACTCACTTGGGAACGGTGGCGTGTTCCCGCAACCAGTTCAAGTCCTGGTAAGGCTCGAAGGCAAAGTTCAAATGCGTCACGAACGGCGCACGCGCCATCTGCAGCGTGTAGGTATCGCGCCAGCGTTTGTATTCCACGTGACCGTCCGCAAACGATACCACCCCACCCTGGTCATGTTCGATGGAGGGGAAGTGATAATACAGGGACGACATTGCAATACCGAAGCCGGAATGACACAGCGAGTTGGGCGCGGTGTCTACGAACGATAGCAACTGCGACGGGCGGGCGGCGGACACATCAGCGGTCTTGCGGAAGTTGACGTGCGCGGGGCTGAGCAAGAAATCGCCCCCGCCCGCCGGTTTTTCCCGGCTCAGGTAGGCAGTGAGCGCATAGGAGCGGCCCTTGGGCTTGCCGCCGTACTCACTGCGATCCGCCGGACATTTGTAGATGGCCGCCGTCTTGAGGTAATCCGCGAACGCGGCGTACCCAGGATCAATCAGGTATTTCGGGTCGGTGAAGGCGAGCATTTCATCGCCGATGAATTTATGGGTGGCTCCCTGCACCCACAAGCGCGTGTCGCCGAGGCTGGCAGGGGTTCCGTAGCCATTCGGCACGAGCGCGCCGTTGTAGTCGCCAGCATAGAGTTCCCAGGTTAATGCGAGTTGCCGCAAATTGCTCATGCACTGGATGCGATATGCCTTGGCCTTGGCCGTGGACAAGGCGGGCAGCAGCAACGCCGCCAGAATCGCGATGATGGCGATGACTACGAGCAGTTCGATGAGCGTGAACGCCAGTTCGGCCCGCATCCGGGAGCGGGAAAATATCGGGGGCGACGGCTTCACACCTCCAGACATATCACGCGGCTGACTCGTTGGCAAAAACTGAAAACCGCCCGCCCGCCATTCACCGCATTTGACTCGGCCCGGCGTCTCTCAAACAATAGGCGGGTCATGCGTTCGACAAAATTGCCATCCAATAGATCAGCTCGCGTTGCCCAGTTCGTGCGGCCGCTCGTGCGGGCGTTGCACCCGTACGTGCCCGGCGAGCAACCTAAAATCAAGGGGTTGATCAAGCTCAACACGAATGAGAATCCGTATCCGCCGTCGCCGCGCGTTTTGCGAACCGTCAAGGCGGCCGTGGACGGGCGGCTGCGGCTGTATCCGAATCCATCGGCGGAACGCTTGCGCGAAAAACTGGCGCGACTGCATCGTTGTGCGCCGGAGAACATCATCGTGGGCAACGGCTCGGATGAATTGCTGGCGCTGGCGGTGCGGGCGTTCGTTGAACCGAATTCAAAATTGGCAAAGGCGACCGTGCAGTATTTCACTCCCAGCTACTCACTTTACCCGGTGCTGGCGGAAATGCACGACGCGGCGACAAATGCAGTGCCGCTCAACGCGGACTTTAGTCTGCCGGGCGTCGCGGAGTTGAAGCGCCGCCAGCAGTGGGATTTCAACGCCGCCCTCACGCTGGTCACGACGCCGAATGCGCCGAGCGGTCGCGGCTATTCAACAAAGGAACTGGAAACACTCGGCAGAGCGCAACGTGGTGTTGTGGTGCTGGACGAGGCTTACGTGGATTTTGCGAATGAGAATGCCATGAAGCTGGCTAGCAAGCATCCGCATGTTCTCGTGGCGCGGACGTTTTCCAAGGCTTACTCGCTTTGCTTCCAACGGGTCGGGTATTTCGTTGGCCACCCGGAACTCATCGGCGCGCTGCACAAAATCCGCGACAGCTACAACGTGAACGGTCTGGGCCAGATCGCCGCCGAAGCGACGCTCGACGCCCTCGCCTACTACCGCGCAAATTTTCGCCGGATCATCGCCACGCGGGCCTGGCTGGATCGCAAACTCACGAAACTCGGCTTCCGGGTTTTGCCGAGCCAGACCAATTTTATTCTCGTCCGGCCCCCGCAGCTTCCGGCGGAGACCTGGCTGCAAAAACTTCGCGACCAAAAAATTCTCGTGCGCTGGTTCAGTGCGCCGGAGGTGCGGGATTATTTGCGGATCACCATCGGGACACGGGCGGAGGCGGGGGTGCTGGTGAGGGCGGTAAAGAAAATTCTGGCTGACTGAAGACGGATTGCGTCAACTAAATGGGCACGTTGAACGGTTGTTTGACGCTTCCGCCCGCGATTCGAGCCTAGTTTCCCGGCGGCACTGGTCCTGCTAAACAATCAACGTGTACCAGGAATTCTACGGTTTGACCCACGCGCCGTTCGACATTACGCCGAACCCGCGGTTCCTGTTTTACAGCACGAAGCATCGCGAGGCTTTCAATCATCTGCTCTACGGCATCCGCGAGCGGAAAGGTTTCGTTCAACTCACCGGCGAAGTCGGCGCGGGCAAAACCACGCTCTGCCGCGCAGCCCTGGAACAACTGGATCAACACTACTCGACCGCGCTGATTTTGAATCCGATGATGAGTGCGGACGAACTCATCCGCGCCATCGGCTTGGAATACGGCCTGCCCGTGACCGGCCTCGACCGCCTGAGCATGCTCGCCGTCATCAATCAATTTCTGCTCCAGCAAGTCGAGCGCGGCAAGGACACCGTGCTGATCATTGACGAGGCGCAGGATTTAACCGACGAACTGCTCGAACAGGTTCGTTTGCTTTCCAATCTCGAAACCGACGAACGCAAACTGTTGCAGATTGTTTTGATGGGCCAGCCGGAACTGCGTGACCGGTTGAACAACCCGAAACTGCGCCAGCTTCGGCAACGCATCACCGTGCGCTTTCACTTGCCCCCGCTCTCGCGTTTCGAGATGGCGCAATACATCCGGCATCGCCTGCACGTTTCCGGCGCCAACGGCGAGCCGCATTTCACGCCGCCGGCACTTTGGCGCGTGCATCGTTACAGCGGTGGCATCCCGCGCCTGGTGAACGCGCTCTGCGACAAGGCACTGCTCGCCGGCTTCGTGAAACAGACCGGACGGATCAATTACAACATCATCCGTCTCGCCATTCGTGAACTCGAAGGAAACATTTAGACCATGAGCCTCATCAACGACGCCCTCAAACGCGCCAGGCAAACGCAACAGCAAAACCCGCCGCCGACTCCACCGCTGCAATTCCGGCCAGTGGAACCGGGGCAGCCCAACCACGCCCGCGCGCCTCTCTTGTTTGTCGGTCTGGCGTTGGCGCTGATCCTCGTCGTTGCGCTGGGCGGACTGGTTGTCTGGTTCGTTTCTCAGAAATCCGCCGGTGAACTTCGCGTGGCCGCCCGGACCGTGAACGAAACCGCCACCGCCGCGCCGGCTGATTCGCAGGTTGAACTCGTCCCCACGCCATCGCCCGCACCCGCCATTGCGCCCGCGCCGACGCCCGTTGAACCCGAAACGAACACGCTACCGGTGACGGCGGCCATCGAGCCGCCCAAACCGCAGGCACCAAAGCTCCAGGGAATCTCGTTCCCCCCAACCCGCCCGTCGGCCATCGTGAACGGCAAGAATGTCGTCATCGGCGACCGCGTGGGTGAATTCCGCGTGCTGGCGATCACGCGCGGGAGCGTCACCCTTGGCAGCGCAGCGGTGACACATGTTTTAAGTTTGTCTGAGTAGGCCGTTCCCGGCAATCTGGCGCGCAATGAATTGTTCCCCGCTTCGATTCGCATGAACGAATTCCGCAAACGCATGGCCGCGTCGCCGGAGTTCGCCCGCTTTGCTCCCTTCCTGATTTTCTGCGCCATCACCACGGCGGGCGGCATGATGGGCGGCGACTGGAAGTTCTGGCTTTATGCCGCCAAGGTTTTGGTGGGCGCGTGGATCGTCTGGGAGATGCGCCCGTTCGTGACGGAGATGCGCTGGGCGATCAGTTGGGAGGCGGTCGTCGTGGGCGTAGCTATCTTTGTGGTCTGGGTGGGGCTCGATCCTCATTACCCGATGAACCAGCTTCTGTTCAAAGACACCAAGGCAAGCATCTGGAATCCCTTTGAACGCTTTGGTGACGGCGCGCTGATCGCCTGGGCGCTGATCGTGGTCCGCATCATTGGGATGACGTTGGTCGTGCCCCCGCTGGAGGAAGTTTTCTACCGGTCGCTGTTCTACCGCTATCTCATCAAATACGATTTTCAGAAAGTCGCCCTTGGCCACTTCGACGGCGTGGCCTTTGCCATCGTTGCCAGCGTGTTTGGGGTAATGCACTACGAATGGCTGGCGGGGATTATCTGCGCGGTGGCCTACCAATGGCTCGTCATCCGAAAGGGCCGCCTCGGCGATGCGATGACCGCGCACGCGATCACGAACTTCCTGCTCGGCGTCTATGTCGTGTGGCAGGGCGGAACCGCGTGGAAATTTTTCTGAGCGCGTTTATTCCTTCTTAATCTTACTCTTCATCGTAATCTTAATCTGCCCGGCACACTGAGATTACGATTAAGAAAACGATTAAGAGTAAGAGAAAATCCCGCAGGCGAATGCCGTCCGACCAACCAACCTCACTCCCGCCATGCGTGCTCCACGAAGACGAGCATCTGCTGGTGGTCAACAAACCCGCCGGCTGGAACACGCACGCCCCCAGTCCGTACGCCGGCGAGGGCATTTACGACTGGCTGAAACATCGCGAACCACGCTGGGCCCGCCTCGCCATCATCCACCGGCTCGACAAGGAAACCAGCGGCGTGCTGGTCTTCGGCAAAACGCCACTGGCGAATCGCTCGCTCACCGAACAATTCGCCACGCGCGCCGTCCGGAAAAAATACCTCCTGCTCACCGACCGGCCCGGGCCGCAATCTGAGCGGATCGTGAAAACCAAACTGGTCCGCGTGGGCGATCGCTACGTCAGCGGGCCACACGGCGAGCTGGCGGAAACAAGTTTCAAGCTGGTTGACCCCATCCTCCGCCCTCCGCCCTCCGCCCTCGTGGAAGCTTCGCCGCTCACGGGGCGCACGCATCAGATTCGCGTTCATGCGGCGGAGAGCGGTTTCCCAATTCTCGGCGACACGTTGTACGGCGGCTCGCCGTTCCCACGCGTCTGCTTGCACGCGGCGGAACTCACCTTCAAACATCCGGCCAGCGGGGAGGAGATGAGCTTTCGCACGCCGCCGGATTTTGCCGCCGATGCCCGCCGGGCCTTGCGTAACGCCATCATCGAACCTGACGCGACGAATGTCTTCCGCCTGATTCATGGCGCCAGCGATGGCTGGCTGGGCTGGTATGTGGAGCGCCTGGGCGACTTTGTGCTTTCGCAAGGTGAGGTGGCTTTGAGTCCGGAGCATCGAACCCAAATCACCATCAGCGCTCCATCGCTCGGCGCTTACCACAAGACCCTGTCGCGTCACGTCCGCCGGACGAACGCGGCCGAATCCTCACCCCAGTTGGTTCACGGTCAGGCGGCGCCGGAACGATTCGCGATCCGAGAAAATGGCGTGCAGTTCGAGTTAAGTTTCGCCGAAGGCTACTCCGTCGGCCTGTTCCTCGACCAACGCGACAACCGCCGCCGGCTCCTGACCGGCCACATCGCCGCCGACTTCGAGTTGTTCCCCAAAGCCCAGACCCCAGAATTCAGACCCGAAGTCCTGAACACCTTCGCCTACACCTGCGGTTTCTCGGTTTGCGCGGCGTTGGCCGGAGCGCACACCACAAATGTTGACCTCTCGAAAA
>ORMF011524921.1_pt1 | contig 17338 bp, 14 predicted proteins | sample 1779871 | NCBI WGS metagenome assembly ORMF01 (sample SAMEA104232316, study PRJEB22302) | groundwater metagenome | biome: forest; feature: aquifer; material: groundwater | place: USA | collected 2011-08-07 | depth 5.4 m
CCAGATCGGGAAAGCGTTCCAGCTTGCGCTCGGTCGAGCGGCTTCCGTCAAAGAGCGGGAGGAGGCCATGGAAATGTTCGGCCACTTGCCTGCCATAGATGCTTTGACTCAGTTGGCCGTGGTCTTATTCAACCTGAACGAGTTTGTCTATGTCAATTAACGAAGCCCGGCGGCGATTCCTTTACGGCAGCCTTGTTGGCGTGGGAGGCATTGCATTGGCCGACCTGCTGGGACCTCGGCTGCAGGCTGAGGAGTTGCTGCGCCATCCACTTGCTCCCAAGAAGCCGCATTTTGCCCCGAAAGCCAAGTCCTGCATCTTTCTTTCGATGCTGGGCGGCGTGAGTCAGATGGACAGCTTTGATCCGAAGCCGGCGCTGGCAAAGTTCGATAACACGGTGATGGATTGGAGCAAGGAGCGGAATACGGATCAGCCGAACCTGTTCGCGAAACCGCGCCTCATCCTGAACAGCCCGTTTCCATTCCAGAAGCATGGCCAGTGCGGCATGGATGTCTCCAGCCTCTTCCCGCACATGGCCGAATGTGTCGACGACATGGCGTTTGTTCGGTCCATTCAGACTGAGAACGGGAACCATCCGGCCGCGGTGTTTCTGATGAACACCGGTTCGGTGATGCCGGGAAAACCTTCGGCTGGCGCGTGGACGACTTTCGGATTGGGTACGGAGAACCAGAATCTGCCGGCCTTTGTCGTACTGCCGGATTTCCGCTCGCTGCCGTTCAGCGGTTCGCAGCAGTGGGGCAGTGGCTTTCTTCCGGCCGCCTACCAGGGAACGGTACTGCGCTGGAAGGGCGACCCAATCTACGATCTGAATCCACCCGTGGGCCAGAGCGCGGATTTGCAGGAAAAACAGATGAAGCTGCTGCGCTCCTACAACAGCAGATTTACAGCGGAGCATTCCAGCAATCCGGATCTGCAAGGGCGGATCGACGCCTATGAACTTGCCTATCGGATGCAGGCCGAGGTGCCGGGCGTGCTGGACATCGGCGGCGAGAGCGAACAGGCCAAGGCTGCCTACGGGTTGAACGATCCGGTGACGGAGTCCTTTGGCAAGCGCTGCCTGATGGCGCGGAAACTGGTGGAGAAAGGCGTGCGTTTCGTACAGCTCTACACACCCAGCCAGTCCTGGGACGGCCACACCGGCATAACCAAGAATCACGAAAAGAACGCACGGGAAACGGACCAGCCCATCGGCGCTCTTCTCAAGGACCTCAAGGCGCGCGGTCTGTTGGATTCGACGCTGCTGGTTTGGATGGGCGAGTTCGGCAGAACGCCCGACAATCTGGCCGAAATGCGCGATAACGCCGGCCGGGATCACAACACGCGCGCGATGACCATATGGTTTGCCGGCGCTGGCGTAAAGGGCGGCACGGTCACGGGCGCCACCGATGAGTTGGGATTCAAGGCCGTGCAGGATATCTATCGCATGCGGGACGTGCATGCGACGGTTCTCCACCTGATGGGGCTGAATGACATGCAGCTCACCTATTACAGCGGCGGGCGTAATATGCGGCTCACCGACACCGGCGGCAATGTCATAAAACAGATCTTATCCTGACAGAAATGTGCAATTACTCGTGAAGGGAGCGTCCGCATGAACCGTACAACGCATTTGGCTCTTGCGATTGCCGCATTGGCTGCTGGAATCAACGCCGCCACCTTTGGTTCTGGCGATCAATGATCGTGACCTTTACGGCGACGCCGAACACTGCCGACATGGTTCTACTTTCAGCAACGACCCGCTCACTACCTCCGGCGCGCCTGTATTTACAACAAAACTCTATCATGGCGACACACTGCTGGGAACATATACGGCTCCACCCTCTTCTGTGGGAGCCGTTACTTCTTTATCCCTACTTTCGCCTCGCCGGCCGCCAACCCTTCAGCCTCGTCCCCCAAGCCGGTAACGATTCAATTTTCCTCCATTAACAATGGAGTAGGCGCTGGCCGCCTTGTCACAACTGTCTCCGGCGGCTCGGTTTCAGGATTCAACACGGCGAACATCGTTCTGTACGACGCCATCTCGTCGAATAATGGATACCGGCCGCTGGGTGATATCACCAAGACCAGTATCGGGCTGCAAAGTAAACCCGTGTTGCCGCATCTGGCTGCGGGGGATTCCTGGATCACCGGCATTTTCGTCATCAACACGTCGGCAGAGGCAGCCGGTTATGAAATCGCCTTCCGCGACGACGATGGAAATCCGGTTGTGCTTCCTTTTAATATAGGCCCCATCAAACTTGGATTGTCTGAACCCAATCACGCACTCTCCCGAATCACGATAGAATCAGGAGGGTGTTCAAGACCAGAGCAGGCAAGAAGGCCGGGACCGTTGGGGAGATGTAGGTGGTACCTGGCTGATATCGCGATCACGCGGGCTGAGGCCGATGCCCTGATTGAAATGGAGAAGCGATTTGTCGACGACAAGGATTGGACTTTCCCGGCGGCTGGTGAGCGGATTACGCTTACGTTGACATCCCTCGACAAGCGGGAGAATTTCCTGCTTGATTTGACCCGCGCGCGGATCAAACTCACCAAAGCCACATACCAGAACCGGGCCCGGCAAGCGATTATCCTAATGCGGCTCGACCTCGACGGACCGCCTCATCGCAATCCCGACGAAACCGAAATCCCGTGCCCGCACCTCCACATTTTCAAGGAAGGTTTCGGAGATAAGTGGGCGATCGCGGCACCCGTCGAGCGCTATAGCAATGCGCTGGACCTATTTCCACCTGCGAGGCCTTCATGCAGCACTGCAACATCACCGGTCCATCAAAAATACAGAAGGGGCTGTTTTCATGGCCGTAGCCGAGATCGAAAAGCTGTTGCTCGACTACCGTACCTGGCTGCGAGACAAGACTGCTCTCCGTCAGGTGAACGGCGAATGGGTTGAGATCACCACACCATACCTCGATCGGCACAACGACGCTTTGCAAATTTACGTACGGGCTGAAAACGGTGGTTACGTTCTCACTGACGACAGCTACACTGTCCACGATCTTGATGCTTCTGGGTGCAGTCTTCATACGGAGAAGCGGAAAGATCTCCTGAACATGACGCTGAACGGCTTTGGTGTAAAGCTCCATCACGAAGCGCTAGAGATACAGGCAACGGCCGAAAACTTTCCGCTAAAAAAACACAGTCTCATTCAGGCCATCCTTGCCGTGAATGATCTTTTCTATCTCGCCAAACCGGTTGTGGAGAGCCTGTTTTTTGAGGATGTGGTTACGTGGTTAGACGCCAATGATATCCGTTATTTGCCGGAAGTGAAGCTCACGGGCATCAGTGGATACGATCACCGGTTCAGTTTTGTTATTCCGAAATCCCGTAAGGAGCCGGAGCGCATCTTGCAGGCGATCAACCACACCACGCGCGAAACCGCCCTATCATTCATTAATGCATGGACCGACACTCGACAAACACGGCCTTCAGAATCGAAGGCATTCGCCATGCTGAACGACATAGAGCAGCCTGTTTCTGGTAACGTGATGGACGCGTTTAGAAATTATCAAATACGCCCGGTGCTGTGGACTGGCCGGGCGCAAGTCGTTCCTGAGCTTGCAGCCTAAGGAATTCGCGCCAAGGCTTAGGATGGACTCAACTTCGAAGCGAGGATCCGGCTACCGATTTGCCACACCGCTTGCACTCGTGGCCCGGGGCTCAGACGTGGATCGCCGTCGTGGCTTCAACACCCGGAGCGGGCGGCGGGCTGAACCTCACCGAGACGAGCTTGGAGACTCCCGGTTCCTGCATGGTGACCCCGTACAGCGAGGCCGCTGCTTCCATGGTTCTCTTGGCGTGGGTGATGACGATGAACTGCGTGTGGCTTGCCATCTCCTTGAGCAAGCCCATGAGCCGTTGAATATTCGGTTCATCCAGCGGCGCGTCCACCTCGTCCAGAATACAGAACGGGCTCGGTGCATAGCGGAAGATGGCCATCAGCAGGCTGAGGGCAGTGAGCGCCTTTTCGCCGCCCGACAGCAAAAGGACGTTTTGGAGACGTTTGCCGGGAGGCGAGGCGATGAGATCGATACCGGAGTCGTTCACGTTTGATTCATCGGTGAGCCGCATCTCGGCCATGCCGCCGCCAAACAGTTTGGTGAAGGTCTCCTTGAAGTTGTGGTTGATCGCTTCAAAGGCCTCGCTGAACCGGCGCTTGGATTCGACGTCGATCTCCTGAATCGCTTTTTCGGTGTCACGAATAGAATCGAGCAAGTCCTGGCGCTGCGCATTGAGGAAGTCATAACGCTGCTGGGCTTCCTCGAACTCCTCCAGCGCCTGCGGATTGACCGGGCCCAGGTTTTCGATCCTGGCCTTGATCTGTTGATACTTCTCTTGCGCCTCGGCCAAGCCGACCTCATCCAGCTCTGTTTCATCCGGCAACGCCAATTCACTGAGGCTTGCCTTGAGTTCCTTTTGGCAGGTTTCGTCCAGATACTTACGTTCGGCGCGTCGTTCCACCAGCAATAGTTCCACCTGTCCGCGCTTTTCGTTCGCCGCCTGTACTTCCAGCCGGCGGCCGCGGAGCCACTCGTCCAGCGCGAGGAGTTCCTCGCGCATTGCTGTTTCCAGGGCGGCGTGCGTGGCCACCTGTTGTTCGCAGACACCGATTTCGCCCGATAGGATCCCGGCGCGTTCGTCGAGGCCAATGTTGTCCTGCAGAAGGCGTGCCCTTTCCAGGCCCAGCCGCTGCATCTCCTGTGCGATCTCCTCGCGGCGGCGCAACATCGCCTGCGCTTGCGACTCCAGACGAGCTTTCGCCACGGCTTCGGCGCGGCGGCGCTCCTCCTGCTCAGCAACACCCACACGTAAAGCCGAGTGCTCCTCCACAACGTGGGCCAACTGCTGCTGGATCTCCTCCAGCGCGCGGCGAGCCTCGGCCAGCGCCTCCTCTTGCCCGGCGCGCGCCTGATCCTTCTCCGCAACCACCTGCTGGTTCTTTTCGCGCGTCTCGAGTGCGCGAGCATTCTCTTTCTCGATGCGCTGCAGTTCCAACCGCGCCACCGACAGCTTGGAGCCGGAGCGAGCAAACTCCTCGGCCAGACGGCGGATTTCGTGATCGAGCGCGAGCGCCTCCTTCTCCTTGCCCTGCTGCTCGGTGCGCACGCTCTCCAGTTCCTCACCGAGCAAGCCGATCTCATGCTCCAGCGTTTGCAGTTGCAGAGCCGTTTCTTCTTCCGTGCGTTGCCGCGCGGCCACCAGGGTGGTCAATTCGCGCAGCTCACGTTTGAGGGCGAGCGGTCCGCTGCCGGTCTTGCGTCCACCGCTGACGGCGTGGCCGTGATAGCAGATGCCGTCGCTCAACAGGAAGTAAAAATCAGGATATTGGCGGGCCAGCCGTTGCGCGGCGGAGCGATTGTCGGCCAGGAAGCAACGCGACAGGCGCGGGATCAGTGCGGCGGGGGCCTGCGTGAGGCCGTTGGTCATGTGAAGCACATCGCTGAGGCGCGCTGCGATTCCGGTCTCCGGACCCAGCGCCGGCTCCATCGCCGGCAGTTCCGCGACACGATCGCCGGCTTCCGGATGCACCAGAAACGTCGCCCGGCCATCCAGATCGGTCCGCATCAGGTCGATCCCGACCTCGGCCTGCGGCCAATCCTTCACGATTACCCACTCCAGTTCCTCGTGCAGAAACTCTTCGGCCGCCTTTTCATACGCGGCGTCCACATCGACGTAGTCGGCGAGCACGCCCACCGGCTTGAGTTCGTGGGCTTGCCCTTGTTCCACCGAACTGAACAGCCGCTTGACCGACTCAGTGGTGTAGGCCCGGTGCGACAGAATCTCATCGAGAGAATCGCGGCGGGCGCGCAGACGCGAGGCCTCGGCGCGAACCTGATCGAGTTGCTTGCGACAATCGGCGGCGGCCTGCCTGCGTTGGTTGAGATCGCCTTCGACGCGGCGGCGCCTGTCGGTGGTGGACTCGAGTTCGGTCTGGCTGGCGGCCAGCAGGTTGCTTACCTCCAGCTTGCGGCCCTCAAGCCGTTCCAGATCGGCCGCCGCCATCTGCTCTTCGCGGCTGATGCGGGAACGGTCCCGTTCGAGCGACTCGAGATAGGTCTCCGCCTGGGCCAATTGGTTCTTCAGCGAGGACGCCTCGCCCAACAGGCGCAGCACCTGCTGCCGGCCTGCCTCGATCGCATTTTCGCGTTCCCGCACGCCGGACTGCAGATTCTCCCGTTGCTGGTTCTTGGCGTTGAGTTGCTCGCGGGCCGCCTCCACCTGCTGCGTCAATTCTTCCAAACGCTGCCCGTGCGCGAGCAGTTCGGCGGCCACATCGGCCTGCTGCTGATCGATGGCCTGCGTGTCGGTTTCGGCCTGTACCAGGCGCGCGTCTATATTTCCGATCTCGCGCGCCTGTGACTCCAGCCGGCCGCGCGCGCGTTCGGCTTCCAGTCGCAGTTCGGCGAGTTGTTCACGCGTGGAGGTGAGTTCGGCCTCTTTGGCGTAAACACGCTCCTGCAGCCCATGCTGATCTTTTTCCTTCGCCGCGACTTCGGAGGAAAGCTTCTGATACTCCTCTTGTGCGAGGTTCAATTCGACGGCGATCTTGCCGGTCTCTCGCTCCAGCAAACGGAAGCGGCCCACCAGGGTCTGCCGCAGTTGCACGGTCATCTCGGCGTGCAGCTCGTGGAAGCGCTTGGCCTTCGCCGCTTGCCGCTTGAGAGAGTTGGCCTGACGGCCCACCTCTTCCAGAATGTCGAACACGCGGGACAGGTTTTGCTTGGCGCTCTCCAGTTTGGCTTCGGCCAGCCGCCGGCGCGTCTTGAATTTGCTGACGCCGGCCGCCTCTTCAATGACGGCGCGGCGGTCAGCCGGCTTGGAGCTGAGGAGCTGCCCGATGCGGCCCTGCTCGATGATGGCGTAGCTCTCCGGTCCCAGCCCGGTGCCCAGAAACAGGTCCTGAATGTCGCGCAGACGGGAGTGTTTACCGTCCATCAGGTATTCGCTGTCGCCGTTGCGGAACAGGCGGCGAGTAATGGTGACCTCGTGCGGCTTGCTGTGCCCGTTGACGTCGGTATAACTGTTCCCGTTGGCTGTACCAGCGGCGAAATGAGCCGCGTGATTGGGGTCCACCAACGTCATGGTGACCTGGGCCATACTCAGCGGCTTGCGGTCGCGCGTGCCGGCGAAGATGACATCTTCCATGCGCGAACCGCGCAGTGACTTGGCGCTCTGTTCGCCCAGCACCCAACTGATGGCATCGCTCAGGTTGGACTTGCCGCAACCGTTAGGGCCAACGACGGCGGCAATACCGGCACCATGGAAACGGAGTTCGGACCGCTCCAGAAAGGACTTAAATCCTTGAATCTCAACGCGCTTCAGTTTCAGCAAAGGGAGGACCCTCCACTACAAAAAGTTACGGGGCGCAAACGCCCGCGTCTCGGGGGAGAGATTGAATTCATAATATCCGGTTGAAGAGAGAAAGTAAAGGAGTCGCACCACAGAATTTAGTAGCGTCCAGAAAAACACTACTACATGTAGTACCCAACTTTCAGATCGACGAGCGAAAGAGCACAGACCGGAGTCGAACGGGCAATTGGGTACCACTGAAAACTGCACTCCTTCCATGGTAAGCCATTTCCGCCACTGCTGGGGTCCCGCGCCTGTTGAACGACTACCGGCTAAAGCCGGTAGAATTTGATTGCGACTGAAAGTCGCCTGAAAGGCGGTGGGCTTAGACCTGGAGATAGAGCTAAAATGGACGGACCTGGACCCCTCGTGTGGTATTTTGGGTCTTCACACCTGCAATGTCGTCCTCACCGCTCAATGTACAACTGGAAAGCTTTGAAGGTCCGCTGGACCTTCTGCTGGATCTGATACGCAAACACCAGATCGACATCTACAACATCCCGATCGCGCAGATCACTTCGCAATATCTGGAGTACATGGCGCAGGCGGCAGAGCTGAACTTCGAATTGGGCGCCGAATTTGTCTACATGGCGGCGACGCTGATTCACATCAAGTCGAAAATGCTGCTGCCGCGCGATCCGGAACTGGAAAAGATCGACCCGGAAGAGGACCCCCGTAAGGAATTGGTGGACCGCCTTCTGGAGCATGAGCGTTTCAAGAACGCGGCCGAGATGCTGCATCAGAAGCGCATGATCGAGGACGCGATCTGGTCCAACCCGCAGGTGCAGGAGTTCATCAGCCAGGGCGAGGAGCCGGAGCTCAAGGTGACGCTGTTTGACCTGGTGCAAACGCTGCAGACCGTGCTGGACCGGGTGCGGAACCGTCCAATGTATGAGGTGGGGAAGGAGGATGTCACGGTGCCGGAGATGATTTCCTATCTCCGTGACGTGCTGCGGGAAGGCGCGCGCGGCGAATCCTATTCAGCCGTGGTGCTGTTTGAACGCCAGCGCAGCCGGCGCGCGATGATCTGCCTGTTTCTGGCGATTCTGGAAATGGTGCGGATGCAGGCGGTGACATTGGTGCAGACCGAAGAGTTTGGTGAGATTGGCCTGAAAAAGGCCAAACAGTTTGACGATGTTTTCGCCAACGAGGAAGCGCTCACGGCGATCCAAGAGGAATACAGTTAAATTGATGAAGCGTGAAAAAGAGGAAGTGGTGGAGATGGCGGAGAACGGAGCCGATGCCGGGGGAACCATTTCCGATCAGGTGGCGGAACAGCTCGGGCTGGTTGAAAAGGCGGACCTGGGCGAGACGGAAGAGGCCAGGCTCCGGGCGATGGTGGAAGCCGTCGTCTACGTCACAGAAGATCCGCTGAATGCCAAGCAGATTGCCGAGGCGCTGAATCAGCCCTTGGAGCGGGTGGAGCAGGCGCTTGAGCAGTTGATCGCCGATTGCGCGCTACCGCACCGGGGCTTGTCGCTGCGAGTGGTGGCCGGTGGTTACAAGCTGGGCACCAAGCCCGAGTTTCACGACGAGATTCGCGTCTTTGTCAAGAAGCTGAAGCCTCCGTTCAAGTTGTCGCTGGCGGCGCTGGAAACCCTCGCAGTGATCGCCTACAAGCAACCGATCACGGCGCCCGAAATCATGGAGATTCGCGGTGTGCAAGGCGCCGGGGTGGTGAAGACGTTGTTGGACCGCAAACTTGTGACAGCCGCCGGACGCAAACAAGTGGTGGGACGTCCGGTCCTCTACAAAACAACCAAGGATTTTCTGCTGCAGTTCGGCTTGAAGGATCTTGCCGAGCTGCCGACACTGAAGGAATTTGAGGAACTGGGCCGGCTCGCGTTGGGCGAAGGTGACGTGGAAGAGAACTTCCCGGAAGAGACCCCGGCAACCGAGGCGGTGGCGGAAACTGTCGAGGCCACCGAGGCGGGCGCCACACAGGGAGAATAGCCTGGACATGGCCCAAGCTCCAGATCCATTCCGCATTGGATTGGTGCAGATGTCCTGCTCTTTGGACAGGTCTGACAATCTGGCCAAAGCGGTGGCTAAAGTGGAGGAGGCCGCGCGGGGCGGCGCACAGGTCATCTGCCTGCAGGAACTTTTTCAATCTCAGTATTTTTGCCGCGAAGAGAGAGCCGAGTGGTTCGACTTGGCCGAACCAATGCCGGGACCTGCCACGGCCGCGTTGGGCAAAGTTGCCGCGGCTTGCAACGTGGTGGTGGTGGCTCCGGTGTTTGAGCGCCGCGCACCTGGGGTCTACCACAACAGTGCGGCAGTCATTGACGCCGATGGCGCCATGCTGGGCATCTATCGCAAGATGCACATTCCGGATGATCCACTCTTTTACGAGAAGTTCTACTTCGCGCCGGGCGATCTCGGATTCCGGAATTTCGACACGCGCCATGGGCGCATCGCCGTGTTGATTTGTTGGGATCAATGGTATCCGGAAGCGGCGCGCCTGGCCAGCCTGGGCGGAGCCAGCGTACTGTTCTATCCGACCGCCATCGGCTGGCATCCGCATGAAAAGGCCGAGTTCGGAGCGGGACAGCGCGATGCCTGGCTCACCATTCAACGCGGGCATGCCATTGCGAATGGCATCTACGTGGCCGCCCCCAATCGCGTCGGTTTTGAGGGAACCCAGGAATCGGGACTCGAGTTCTGGGGCTCCTCATTCGTCTCGGACCCGTTCGGGCAGTTGATCGCCGAAGCCTCCGTGGACCAGGAAGAGATTCTGGTGGCCGAGTGCGACCCGCGCAAGATGGAAGAAGTCCGGCGCCACTGGCCGTTCTTGCGCGACCGCCGAATCGACGCCTACGGCCCGATCCTGAACCGGTGGCTGGAGTAATGCCGGCCCGTTTGCGCATGCCGGCCGAATGGGAGCCGCACAAAGGAACCTGGCTGGCCTGGCCGCATGAACGCACCGATTGGCCGGGCAAGTTCACGCCGATCCCATGGGTCTATGCCGAAGTGGCGCGGCACCTTTCCACGCGGGAGCGGGTCCGGCTTCTGGCGCAGGACCGTGAAACAGTCCGCACCGCAACGCGCGTGTTTGCGAAAAGCGGCGTGAACCTGGCAGCCGTGGATTTTATTGTCTGCCCTACAGACCGCAGTTGGACTCGCGACTTTGCGCCCATCTTCGTGCGCAACCGCCAGAATCAGGTGCTCATCACGAATTGGAAGTTCAACGGCTGGGGCAAGTACGCCAATCACAAACGGGACAATGCCGTTCCCGGCATTCTCTCGCGGCGGATGCGGATGGCGCAGACGCAGCTGGACATCGTGCTGGAGGGCGGCAGCATCGACGTGAATGGCCGCGGCGCCATGCTGGCCACCGAGGAGTGCCTGTTGAGCCCGGTGCAGGCGCGCAACCCCGGACTCTCCCGGCAGGATCTGGAACGCATCTTCGCCCAGTATCTGGGTGTGACCAAGGTGTTGTGGCTGGGGCGCGGCATCGCCGGCGATGATACCCATGGCCACGTGGACGACTTGGCGCGCTTTGTGAATCCCACCACGGTGGTGACGATGGTGGAACAGGACCCCTCTGATGAGAACTATGCGCCGCTGCGGGAAAACCTGCGGCGTCTGCGCAAGATGCTGGACCAGGATGGACGGCCGCTGCGAGTGGTAACTCTGCCGATGCCTCGCCCGGTCTATTTTGACGGGCAGCGGCTCCCGGCCAGCTACGCGAATTTCTACATCGCCAACGGCCTGGTGCTGGTTCCACAATTCAATGATCCGGCGGACCGGCTCGCGCTGAATACGCTGCAACGCCTGCTTCCGGATCGGGAAGTGGTGGGCATTTACTGCCGGGACCTGGTCCTGGGACTTGGCACGCTGCATTGCATGACACAACAGGAGCCAGCCGCATGACGATGGAAGAACGCCAAGACTTCGCCTGTCGATATACGGCCGCATGGTGCAGCCAGGACCCCGCGAAAGTGGCCTCATTCTTCTCGGCGAACGGCAGCCTCAAAGTGAACGATGGCGCACCGGCCGTGGGACGCGATGCCATTGCCGAGACCGCGCACAGCTTCATGGCTGCGTTTCCGGATCTTTTGGTCATCATGGACGGCCTGCTCGAGGAAGGTGACCGCACCGTTTATCAATGGACATTGATTGGGACCAACACAGGTACCCGGGGCGGCGGGAAAAAAGTCCGCATCAGCGGATTTGAGCAGTGGCGGATGGGAGAGGATGGACTCATCGCGGAGTCCCAGGGGCAGTTTGACAGCGCCGACTACCAGCGGCAACTGGAACACGGCGCTCTGGAACAATCCTGAGATCAGGGCCGCAGCAGGACCTTCAACGCGCCTTTTTCCGCTGCCCGGGCAAACGCCTTCGGCGCGTCGGCCAGCGCAAACTCATCCGACAGCATCGCGTCCAGGTGCAGCTTGCCGGACCGCAGCAGCCGGAGCGCCGGTTCAAACCGGCCGCAGCGTGAGCCGACGAGGGTGAGTTCATTCACAATCACCGGCGCCATGTCGATTCCCACCGTCCCATGAACGGTGGACTTCATGATCACCGTGCCGCGCGGCCGGGCCATGCCTGTGGCCGCGCGGAGGCCCCCGGGCGAACCGGTCGCGTCCACCACAAAATCAAACTCGGCCTGGGGAAGATTGCTGCCTGCCATCGCGGTACTCGCCCCAATGGAGGCGGCAATCTTCAACTTTTCCGGATGATGCCCGAAGAGGCACACCTGCGCCCCGCGCGCCTGCAACACCTGGGCGATTAGCAAGCCGAGCTTGCCGTCGCCCAACACCGCGACGTCTGTGCCGCGCGGAATCCGAACCTGGTCCAGAATTTCGCAAGCCGCCGCAACCGGTTCAGTGAACACGGCATGTTCGGTGGACACTCTTGCGGGTACGATCCGCAGATTTCCATCGGGCAAAGTGAGGTATTCGGCGAAAGCACCGGGGTGCCGCACGATACCGAGCACCGTGCGCGCGGGGCAATGGCGGCCGAGTCCACGACGGCACCAGGCGCACCGGCGGCAAGCGAGATTGATCTCGCCTACCACGCGCCTGCCCACCAGCGATCGCGTATCCGATTCCACTACCTCGCCTACAAATTCGTGACCAGGCCGGCCCTCAAAGCCGTAGTAGCCACGCTGCAGTTCCAAATCCGTATTGCAAATGCCGCCGGCCAGCAGACGGATTAGAGAGAAGCCGTCGCGGCGGCGAGGTTTCGGAACGCGCCGCACACTCACTCGGCCTGCTGAAAGATGGACGGCTAACATAGATGCGAACCAGAGACCAGTATAATTGGAGATTCATGCCTGCTGAACTCGCCTGTTTTGAACCTTCCTGCCGCGCCCGCTACGGGGTCACCGAAGTCATCTACAACTGCCCCCGGTGCGGAGGATTGCTGGAGACTGTATATGATTTCTCCTCCATCGAGGCCGGCGAATGGAAAAAAATCTGGCGGCAGCGGCGGACCAGCAACGCGCCGCTGGACCAATCGGGCGTGTGGCGCTATCGCGAGTTGATTCCATTCCTGGATGACTACGGTCACGCGGTCACGCTGCGCGAAGGCAACACACCGCTGCTAGACGCCGGCGGCGCCGCGGCCTATGGAGGATTGGAACGGCTCACCTTCAAGCACCAGGGATTTAACCCCACCGGCTCGTTCAAGGACAACGGCATGACGTGCGGCGCCTCGCAGGCGCGCCGGCTTGGCTTGCGGCGCGTGGCGTGCGTGTCCACGGGTAACACGTCGGCTTCGATGGCGGCCTACGCGGCGGCGGGCGGGTTGCAGCCGGCCATTTTCATTCCGCATGGAAACATCAGCTATGGCAAGTTGGCGCAGGCCCTGGAGTATGGCGCCAAAACTCTGCAGGTGGAGGCCAATTTTGATCAGATTCTCAAGCTGGTGCGTGTCTTGGCGGAAAAGCTTGGGATTTATTTATTGAACTCCATCAACCCATTCCGGATTGAAGGGCAGAAAACCATCATCATCGAGATGATGGATCAGCGCGACTGGCGGGCGCCGGATTGGATTGTGGTACCGGGAGGAAACCTTGGCAACGTGTCCGCTTTTGGCAAGGCGCTGCGCGAGCTGCGCGAATTGGGATTCATTGACCGTACACCGCGGCTTGCGGTAATTCAAGCGGCCGGCGCGGCGCCTTTCTACGAATACATGCGCAATCCCGGAGCAAGCTTTCCCGCCGTCGAGCATCCCGAGACGCTGGCAACCGCCATCAAGATCGGGGATCCGGTGTCCTGGCCCAAGGCAAGGCATGAGGTAAACTCGTCGGGCGGGCTGGTGGAAAAGGTGACCGAGCAGGAGATCGCTGACGCCAAGGCGCGGATTGGGCAATGCGGCATCGGTTGCGAGCCGGCCTCGGCAGCCACCCTGGCCGGGATTCGCAAGCTGACGGCGGCCGGAAAGATGGACGCCGGCGCGGACGTTGTGGCGGTTTTGACAGGGAACCTGCTCAAGGATCCGGATTACATTTTCCGCTATCACACCGGACAACTCGAGGCTCCCGGCGGCGTCCGCATTGAACCCACTTTCGGGAATCGTCCCGTGGTCGTGTCTAACGACGCCGACGAAATTGCAGCATTGTTAGGATAATCCTCCGCCTTTTATGTACAATAAGTCAGCTCGACGTTAGTGGGGCACCGGGCAACGCGCGCCGCCGCGACAGAATTTAGTCAAAGGTGAGTATGTTCCATTCGGCTTTTATACTGGCGCGATGGGAACTTGCGGGCATTGGGGTGGCCGCGGGAATCGCCTTGCTGGTCTGCCTGCGGCAAGGCATCATTCTTGCAAAAGCGTCAAAGCGCACCCAACAGGAGCTCGATCAAATAAAGGCCCGCAGGCGCGATGACTTGGAGGTGGTGTTGGAGTCGCAGCAAGGGCTCCAGGCGAAGAATCGCGAGTTGGAAGAGGCCTTGCACACGGCCGAGGAAGTCACGCGGCTGAAGAGTTTGTTTCTGGCCAACATCAGCCACGAGATCCGGACACCGCTGAACGGCGTAGTGGGCATGACGGAACTCCTCCTCACCACCGGACTAAATCCGGAACAACGCGAGTATGGAGTGACGCTACGAGAATCGGCTCAATCCCTAATGGCGATTCTGAACGACATACTGGACTTCTCCAAGATTGAGGCCGGGTGTTTGAAGATCGAGTCCATCCCCACGCATCCCAGGGAAATCGCAACCAGCGTGATGGCTCTGTTGTTGCCCCAGGCCCGCGAGAAGGGTTTGGAGTTCAATCTGGCAACCGACGACGCAATGCCAACGGAGATACTCAGCGATCCGGTCCGGCTTCGGCAGCTCCTCACAAATCTGATTGGAAATGCGATCAAGTTCACGGAAGCGGGCAGCGTCAAGGTTAGTATCGAACAGCAAAATACCACGAACCGGCCCATGCTCCTGTTCGCCGTCACCGACACCGGCATTGGAATCACTCCGGAGCAGCGGGAGAATGTGTTTCTTAGCTTCACACAAGCCGACCAGTCCACCACCAGACGCTATGGCGGCACTGGCCTCGGATTGACCATTTGTAAGCAATTGGCGGAAGCCATGGGAGGCGAAATCGGTTGCACCAGCACGCTACGGGTGGGTTCACGCTTTTGGTTCACGCTGCCCTGTGAAGCGGTGAATAGGGATGTTGCATCATGACAGCAGAAATTATGATGCTATGATAGCAAAATGAGGACAACAGTCACCTTGGATCCGGATGTGGAACGGTTGATTCGCGATGCCATGAGAGAGCGTTCCATCTCCTTCAAGGAAGCCCTGAATGAGGCCGCGCGAACCGGATTGCAGGGCAAAGAACGCAAGGTTAGGAACAGGTTCAATCAGCAAACGTTCCGGATGGGCGAGGGGCAAATGTTCCGTTGGGACAAGGCTCTTGCCGTGGCCGAGGCGATGGAGGACGAGGAGCTAAACCGTAAGCTCTCGTTGCGTAAATGATACTGCTGGATGTGAACCTCCTGATCTACGCGACCAACGAGGACGCACCTCTGAACCGGAAGGCGAAGCCTTGGCTGGAATCGGTCTTGTCTGGACAGGAAACCGTCGGGTTTTCGTGGAGCGTTCTCCTTGCCTTCGTGCGGCTCACCACGAGGCCGGGCCTGTTCCGGCGCCATCTCACCGTGGAGCGTGCGCTCGATCTCGTGGGGCGCTGGCTCGATCAGCCATCCGCAACGATTGTGCATCCCGGCCCCCGTCATCTCACGATTCTACGGGACCTGCTGACTCCTTTGGGCGCCGGTGGAAATCTCACATCCGACGCTCATCTGGCCGCCTTGGCCGTCGAGCACGGAGCCGAGCTCTGCTCTTCCGATACCGACTTCGCCCGGTTCGGTGGCCTGCACTGGCGCAACCCCATCGCCTGAATCCGCGGCTTTCCGCACCTGCAATATTCCGTACGCGTACAATAGTGGCGTGGCTGGTCGACCTCTATTTGCAGCGCTCGGGCTTCTTGCCGTTCTTTCCGCCTCCGCTCAGCCATTCTTCCCGCTCTCTGAAATCAAGCCAGGACTCCGAGGCACCGGACGAACCGTCTTTTCCGGCACGCTCGTGGAAGAGTTCCAAGTGGAGATTCTCGGCGTCCTCGAAAACGCCGGGCCCAAGCAGTCCATCATTCTGGCGCGTTTGTCCGGAGGGCCGCTCGAAAAGACGGGTGTCATGCAAGGCATGAGCGGCAGCCCCGTATACATCAACGGCCGCCTGGCCGGCGCTGTCGCCAGTTCCTTCGCATTTTCCAAGGATCCCATCGCGGGCATCCGCCCAATCCAGGAAATGCTCACAGCCACGAATCCCCCGCCAGCCACGCGCGCCTCCCGAGACCCGGCCGGTTCCGGATCATCGCGCCTGGTTGACATCGCCACGCCCATCTCTTTCGGCGGATTTACCACTGGGGCGCTGGAACATTTCGCTCCTCAACTCCGGGCATTGGGCCTCGAACCCAGGCAGGGCGTCCTGGGAGGCGGCAATGCAGGACCGGGTCTCGGGGATCCTTCGCAGCTCCAACCAGGCTCTATGATCAGCGTGCAACTGGTGGCGGGCGACCTCAATGCAGGCGCCGATGGAACCCTTACTCACATCGATGGCAAACGCATTTACGCCTTCGGCCACCGGTTTCTTGCAGCAGGCCCTACGGAGATGCCGTTTGCGCGAGCCGAAGTGCTGGCGCTGCTTCCCAACCTCTCTACCTCTTTCAAAATTTCCTCGGCCCGTGAATGGATGGGGGCAATTACGGTGGACCACTCCACGGGCGTTTCCGGGGAACTCGGCCGCTCCGCACAAATGATCCCGGTCTCGATTGCTGTCAATTCGCCCAACGCCCCGCGCACCACCTACCAGATGCGCATCGTGGAGGATCGGTTCCTTACGGCCTTCCTCCTGCAGATGGCCCTTTTCTCCACCATCGATGCCACCCAGCGCGCCGTCGGCGTGGAAACGGTACAGCTCCGAGGCCAAATCGATTTTGCCGATGCCCCACCCTTGCGGCTGGAAAATGTCTTCTCCTCGGAGGCTGCCGTCGCCGCCACAACATCCCTCGCTGTCGCCAGCCCCCTCAGCTACGCACTCCAAAGCGGGTTCTTGAAAGTCCGGGGAATCACGTTGCAACTCGACGCCACCCACGACAAGCGGCAGGCCTACATCGATCAGGTGTGGACGTCGCGCCAGACCGTCCGCCCTGGCGAATCTCTCGACATTCTCGTTTCTCTCCAGACCCAAGGCGAATCGATTCTGCAAAAAACCGCGTGGCGTGTTCCCCCCGGAGCTGCCGCCGGACCCCTGCTGATCACTGTCGCCGATGCCGCCACCGCCAACATCACTGACTATCAGCACTTTCTCTCTCAACCTCCCAGCACGCAGCAACAGACGCTCGCCTTTCTCAATGGACTGCGTCCGGCAAGCTCCACCTACATCCGCATCGGCCGCGCGGAGCACGGCTACCAAGTGCGCGGCTACAATCTGCCCTCCCCACCGCCTTCTCTCGGGCTCATCC
>ORMF010150777.1_pt1 | contig 17324 bp, 17 predicted proteins | sample 1779871 | NCBI WGS metagenome assembly ORMF01 (sample SAMEA104232316, study PRJEB22302) | groundwater metagenome | biome: forest; feature: aquifer; material: groundwater | place: USA | collected 2011-08-07 | depth 5.4 m
AAAAGAAATAGTTGCGGCATATATAATTTTTTGGGTGGTGGCAGACGAGGCGCATATACTTAATATAAGCACACATCCTTATTTTCGCAGGATAGGCGTTGCAAAGAGCCTCCTTGTTTTTGCGCTGGATTACATGGAAGATAGAAATGTAAGAGGGGTGTTTCTGGAAGTAAGAAGGTCAAATATAATTGCGCAAAAACTTTACAGAGGATTTGGTTTTAAAGAGATAGCCGTTAGAAAGGGCTATTACGGCGATAACAACGAGGATGCCATAGTAATGACGCTGAACCTTAAAGACCGAATAGAAGAAGGAAATGAGGCTGATAATGCTGACAGAGGTTATATATAACAGACAGATACTCCCTTTATATTATAAGCTTGGGATAAGATGGGAACCCCGGCCTCTTGTCAAGCCGGGACAGTTTGTTATGCTCCGTTTTCCAAATTATATTGATCCTCTGCTGAGGAGACCGTTTGGGGTGTATAGGATTATAGACGAAGGCATTGAAATCCTTTATAAGGTAGTTGGAAAAGGAACGAGGCTGATGACGGGTTTAAGGCAAGGAGATATGGTAGACATGCTTGGCCCTTTGGGCAATGGCTTTCTGTTAGATTCAGGCAAAAAAGATATACTCATGGTTGCCGGCGGCATTGGCATTGCGCCGTTTTATCTCCTGGCTGAAGGGCTGAAGGATAAAGAGTTCAGGCAAAGGTTGTTATTCGGAGGACGCTCTACAGACGATCTACCGGGGATTGAGGATTTTCAGAAACTTGCTATAAATATGGAAGTTGCAACGGATGACGGCAGCATGGGGAAGAAGGGTTTTGTTGTAAGCCTTTTGAAAAAGGAAATTTTGGGAAAGACTACTATTTACGCATGCGGCCCAAAAGGTATGTTGAAAGCGGTTGCAAAAATAGCTGAAGATGCAGATGTTTCCTGCCATGTATCTTTAGATAACGCAATGGCATGCGGCATCGGCGCATGTCTGGGATGCGCTGTGAAAGTCAGGAGTCAGAGTAACTCTGAAATCTATAAAATGGTCTGCAAGGACGGGCCAGTGTTTGACGCAAGGGAGATAGAATGGGAAAAGGTGTAAAGACAGTGGGCAGTGGACAGTGGTTAAGGGTCAGTGAAAGTAAACCTGATATGTCCGTAAACATAGCGGGCATTAAACTCAAAAACCCTGTTATGACCGCGTCAGGGACATTTGGTTACGGCGAGGAATTTGCGCTATATCTGGATTTAAACAGGCTCGGCGCTGTGGTTGTAAAAGGGCTGTCTCTAAAACCGCGGCAAGGCAATTCTCCGCCAAGGATTGTAGAAACAGCAGCAGGCATGCTTAATTCCATCGGTCTGCAAAATCTGGGCGTTGAGGCATTTATAAAAGACAGACTGCCATTTCTTGAGAAATTTGACACAAAGGTAATTGTAAATTTTTTCGGCGACTCTATTGATGAATATTGCGAAGTGGCAAGGGCTTTAGATGGCGCTGATGGTATTGCTGGTTTAGAAATGAATATCTCTTGCCCTAATAAACAGGAAGGCTGGCTTGAGTTCGGCACAAACCCTGATTTGACATTCAAGGTTGTAAGCGCAGTCAGGAAACACACTAAACTTCCGCTGATTGTAAAGCTTTCTCCAAATGTTACGGATATAACGACAATAGCAAAGGCCGCAGTGGATGCAGGAGCAGATGCCCTTTCGCTCATAAACACCATTTCAGGCATGGCTGTGGATGTAAACACACGGAGGCCTAAACTCGGAAATATCATAGGCGGACTATCCGGGCCGGCTATTAAACCGGTTGCTTTAAAAATGGTCTGGCAGGTGGCAAAGGCAGTGAGTGCGCCTCTGATAGGCATCGGCGGAATTATGACGGCAGAGGATGCAATAGAGTTTATGCTCGTCGGCGCATCCGCAGTTCAGGTGGGGACGGCGAATTTTATAGACCCTGAGGCAACTGTAAAAATAATTGATGGGATTGATGATTACCTAAGGACGAATGGTGTTAAACGAGTGAGTGAACTGGCAGGAAGTTTGAGGATTTGAGTTTAATCAGATTGTATGTTAGGATAATCAGGGCTTTAGATTCAAGACTTAAGTCTGTAGTTTGAATAAGGGGAGCGTATGGCAATAAAAAGGGTTGGAGAGGCAATTAAGGATATAAAAGAGGGGCGGATGATCATCCTCGTTGACGACGAGGACAGGGAAAACGAGGGCGATCTGACAATGGCCGCAGAAAAAGTGACGCCTGAGGCCATAAACTTTATGGCAAAATTCGGCCGCGGACTTATATGCCTCACCCTGACAGAGGAAAAGGCAGATGAACTTGATTTAAGGCCAATGGTAGCGGAGAATACCTCTCCGCTCAAGACAGCGTTTACAGTATCCATAGACGCTATAACAGGCGTAACTACCGGAGTCTCTGCCCATGACAGGGCGCATACTATCCTCACAGCTATTAAAGACGAGGCAAGACCTGATGAACTGGCAAGGCCCGGCCATATCTTTCCATTGCGCGCCAGAAAGGGCGGGGTATTGGTAAGGATAGGACAGACAGAGGGTTCGGTTGATATGGCAAGGCTTGCCGGATTAAAGTCGGCCGGAATTATCTGCGAGATTATGAAGGATGACGGCACAATGGCAAGGATGCCCGATCTGGAAGTCTTTGCAAAGGAGCATGGCCTTAAGATAGTTACTATCGCCGATATTATTGAATACAGATTAAGAAAAGACAGGCTCGTCAGAAGGGTTGCAGAGGCAGTAGGGCCTACCCGATATGGTGGAGATTTTAAGGCAATAGTTTATGAGAATGATGTGGATATACATGAGCACATGGCTCTGGTTAAAGGTGAAATAAATCCCGAAGAGCCTGTTCTGGTCAGGGTTCATTCCGAATGTCTTACAGGCGATGTGTTTGGTTCGGAAAGATGCGACTGCGGAGACCAGCTTAAGTGCGCCATGAAGCTAATTGAAAAAGAAGGGAAAGGGGTAATACTTTACATGCATCAGGAGGGCAGAGGCATAGGTCTTGCAAACAAGATTAGGGCATATGCCTTGCAGGATAAGGGTATGGATACTGTAGAGGCAAATGAAAAACTCGGTTTTAGGGCAGACCTTAGGGATTACGGAATAGGGGCGCAGATACTACTTGACCTTGGCGTAAGAAAGATGCGCCTTATGACCAATAATCCCAAAAAGATAGTTGGCCTTGAAGGCTATGGTCTTGAGGTTGTTGAAAGGTCGCCGCTTGAGGTTGTTCCTCATGAGCGGAATATCAGCTATCTAAGGGTTAAAAAAGAGAAGATGGGGCATATGCTTGGTAATCTTGAAGCGGTTGTTGAAGACGAGAAAAAGGATATTTCGTGTAAGCACCAAGGATAGGAAAGCTGATAGCTCATAGCTGATAGTTGATAGTTTTTACTATGAGCCATGAGCTACGAGCCATGAACTAAACAGGAGGTTTTATGCCAAAAACAATAGAAGGTGGTCTATCGGCAAAGGGATTAAAGTTTGGGCTGGTGGTAAGCAGATTTAATGACTTTATAGGCAGCAAACTTTTGGAAGGCGCTGTTGACACGCTTTTAAGGAGCGGCGCATCAGACGGCGATATAGAGGTGGTCAAGGTCCCCGGTTCTTTTGAGATGCCTGTTGCAGCGCAGGCCATGATAAAGAACGGCAGCTATGACGCAGTTATATGTCTTGGCGCTATAATTAGGGGTTCTACGCCGCACTTTGATTATATTGCATCTGAGGCTGCAAAAGGTATTGCAAAGTTATCTTTGGAGGCAGGGCTTCCGATTGCCTTTGGCATTATAACCGCCGACAATCTGGAGCAGGCAATAGAAAGGGCAGGCACAAAATCAGGGAATAAAGGGAGGGATGCTGCCTTAAGCGCCATAGAGATGGCAAATTTATTTAAGGAGCTTGGAAAGAGGAAGTAGATGGCTTTAAGCAGGCGAAAGGCAAGGATAGCGGCGCTGGAGATGCTTTATCAGCTTGATATGGCTGACTGGGATATAAAGGATATAACCGCAATGCAGTTCGAAGGGAAAAATCTTGCAAAGGATGCAAAAGATTTTATTTTAAGATTGGTAAACGGCGTGTGGGAGTATAGAAGAGAGATAGACAGGTTGATAGAGACGAATGCGGAGAATTGGTCAGTATACAGGATTACCCTTATAGACAGGAACATCCTGAGGCTTGCGGCCTTTGAAATGGTCTATTGTCCTGATGTCCCGTTTAAGGTGGCTATTGACGAGGCAATAGAGCTTGGGAAGATGTACGGGGCAGAGGATTCAGGGGCGTTTATAAATGGGATATTGGATAAGATAGCGCAAGGGCTTTCTTTAAAAAAAGAGGAGATTGGTAGCCGCGGGACTTCGGCGTGAGCTCAGTCGAACGCTTTAGCCTGCGAAACCACGCACCCTAAAGGTGAATATATTAGACGGACTTATAAAAGAGAGGCTTCCCCAACACATCGCCGTTATCATGGACGGCAACGGCAGATGGGCGGAAAAGCGGCATCTTGGGAGAATAAACGGCCACAAAAGAGGCATTGAGGCTGTGAAGGACACAGTTGAGTTCTGCCGCGAGATTGGCATCGGCTGTCTCACCCTCTATACATTTTCAAAAGAAAACTGGAACAGGCCGCCTTCAGAGATCAGGGCGCTTATGGGACTCTTGGAACGGCATTTGAGGGGCGAGATCCTGAAACTTGTTAAGAACGGCATAAGATTTAAGGCAATAGGCAGCCTCTGGGAACTCCCCACGAACATCCAGAAGATTATAAAAGAGGTGGAAGAGAAGACAAAAGACAACAGCGAAATGGTCTTAAATCTTGCGCTTAGCTACGGCGGAAGGGCCGAGATAGTAGAGGCTGCAAAAAGGGTCGCTTTAGGGGTAAAAGAGGGCAGGATTAATATAGATGATATCACAGAGGAGTTTTTCGCAAGGCATCTCTATACTGCCGGCTGTCCGGACCCGGATCTTCTCATAAGGACGAGCGGCGAGTTCAGAATAAGCAATTTTCTTCTCTGGCAGATGGCCTATACCGAGATATATGTAACAGATGTACTGTGGCCCGATTTCACAAAACAGCATCTTATTGAAGCGCTCCTGGATTTTCAGGACAGGGAAAGAAGGTTCGGCCTCACAAGGGACCAGCTTAAAGTCGGGCAGATAGGATAGGGGGGAAATATCTGACAAGGGTAATTACCGGTCTTTTACTCGGCGTTTTATTTGTATTTTTGGCGCTCTATGCCGCTGCCTTCTGGTTTTTCGCGATAGTTGTTTTAATAATTTGCCTTGCCCTGTTTGAATATTACAAAATAACCATCGGCTATGATAAGATTTTTTTGGTTATCGGAACTTTGTTAGGGGCAATTGTCCCTGTTATAATTTATCTGTTTGAGCATAAAGGGTTTTCCGGATATTTAATCTTTTATTTAATCTTTGCGGTTTTTTTTATCTTCATAGACTCCCTTTTTAGACACAACCTGCCTGCCCCTGATAGAATCAATCAGGGGCTTGCCTCTGTTACCACCCGCATAGGCGCAGGGGTTCTGGGGATCATATATATAGCCTTTCCCATTTCCCATCTTATACTGATAAGAGATCTGGAGCAGGGAAGGTTCTGGGTTTTATTTCTTGTTTGCATTATAGTTGCAAATGATACATTTGCATATTATGCTGGTAAAGGGCTTGGGAAACATAAACTCTCTCCGGTGGTTAGCCCTAAAAAAACTGTGGAGGGCGCATTAGGAGGGCTCATAGGGGGGGTTGCAGTTGCTCTCATATTTCATCATTTTTTTTTAACCCATATTTCGCTGAAAGAAATTAGCGTGCTGGCGGTATTCATAGGAATATTGGGACAATTAAGCGACCTCTTTGAGTCGCTTATCAAGAGGAGCGCGGGAGTAAAGGATTCAGGAAGCATCCTTCCCGGCCATGGCGGGGCGCTGGACAGGATAGACAGCCTCATCTTTCCAGTCCCGTTTCTCTATTACTATCTTATTTATTTCAGGTTATAAAGGTGACGAAGAAAAAACTTGCAATCCTCGGTTCTACAGGCTCTATAGGTCAGAATGTTCTTGAGATTGTCAGAAGACATCCTGACAGATTTAAGATATTGGCGCTTGCGGCAGGCAGAAATAAGGAGTTGTTCAGAAGACAGGCAGAGGAATTTAAGCCTAAAATCATATCTCTTTCAGACGAAAAAGATATAAATGAATTAAAACGCGATTTATCTTACAAGCCGAAAGTTTGTTGCGGAGATGATGGTTTGCTTGAGGCGGCTGTCTGCAACGGTGTAGATTTGACTGTCTCTGCGCTGGTTGGGGCAAGCGGCCTTGCGCCAACCCTGGCAGCAATAAAGGCGGGCAAGGACATTGCCCTTGCAAATAAAGAGGTTCTTGTAATGGCAGGAGGATTGGTAATGGAGGAGGTTAGAAAAAGCAATATTAATCTTCTCCCCATTGACAGCGAGCACAGCGCCATATTTCAATCTTTGATAGGGCATAAAAAAAAGGATATTAAAAGGCTGATACTCACGGCATCCGGCGGGCCTTTTCTAAATCTTCCCATTAAAAAATTATCAGGCATTACCCCCAAACAGGCGCTCAATCATCCCCGGTGGAAGATGGGGAAAAAGGTTACTATTGATTCTGCAACGCTTATGAATAAAGGCCTGGAGGTAATTGAGGCCATGTGGCTTTTTGATATGCCGCCGGAAAAAATTGCTGTGCATATTCATCCCCAGAGCATTGTTCATTCTATGGTTGAATATGTGGACGGCTCAATTATGGCACAGCTTGGCCCAACGGATATGAGAGGGCCTATCTCCTATGCCCTTTCATATCCTGATAAAAGGCTTGACTGCGGTCTTGCGCCGCTTGATCTTTGCAAAATAGATAAGCTCACCTTTATGGAGCCCGATGAAAAAAGATTTCCTGCGCTGCGGCTGGCGTATCATGCAATAAAGGCAGGGGGCGCTATGCCGGCAGTTTTGAATGCTGCCGATGAAGTTGCGGTAGAGGCATTTTTACAAGGAGAGATTGCGTTTACAGACATAACTGAGATTGTGGAAACTACGATGAGTCGTATCAGGAGAGAAAAGTATATTACGGTTAAAACCGTGCCTACAAATGTAGACACGAATTTATTTGTGCTGGGGGAGAACTATGACCTGAAGATGATATTAAAAGCTGACAGATATGCCAGGGAAATTGCAAAGGGGATAGTGAGTAATATAAAAAGTAAGAAAAGCGCGTAGTCAGTAGTCTGAATACTATATTTTTACGAAAGGAACTTAGATGACAACATTAATATCATTCTTGGTGGTTCTCGGCATTTTAGTCTTTATCCACGAACTTGGCCATTTTATTATGGCAAAGCTTTCAGGGGTCGGTGTATTAAAATTTTCTCTCGGCTTTGGACCAAAACTCGTTGGCATAAAACGAGGTGAGACCGAATATCTCATCTCTGCACTTCCTCTGGGCGGCTATGTGAAGATGGTCGGCGAATCAACCGATGAAGAGGTCAGCCAAGAGGATAATGAAAAATCATTTGCCAATAAGCCTCTTTCAAAAAAGGCGGCAATAGTCGTAGCAGGGCCGATAATGAATCTTGTTCTGGCGTTTGCACTTCTGCCGCTTATATACCTCATCGGAATTCAAATACCCGCATATTTAGATAAAGAGCCGATAATCGGCTATGTTGTAAAGGGTGAAATTGCTGATAAGGCAGGCTTAAAAAAAGGAGATATAATACTATCTATTGATGACGAATCAATAAAAAACTGGGAAGAGTTGAATACTGCCATTATATCTAATCCGAATAGATCCCTCAAACTCAAGATTAAAAGGGATGGGGCGTTAAAAGAGATCCTATTTACACCTGAGGCGTCTTCCAGGACAGGCGGAGGGATTGCAGGATTTCTCCCTCCCGTGAGCCCTGCAGTAGGCGGTCTGAATAAGGGATTGCCTGCTGAAAAGGCAGGGCTTAAGATCGGAGACACAATCCTTTCTGTAAATGGCGTAAAGATAGACCATTGGATAGAACTTCAGCAGGCCATTCAAAATAACAAGGCAGAAGAAAAGTTGCTGCTGATAAAAAGAGGAAGCGAAACTTTTACCGTTAGCATTAAACCTGAGTGGAATGATGATATAAAGGCATATGTAATAGGCATATCGCCTCTTCAGGAGACGATTACACGACGTTATGGTCCGGTATGGGCAGTAATAGAAGGAACAAAAAAGATGGGAGAGCTGACCATTATGACCTTTGTGATTATAAAAAAGCTCTTTGTCGGAGAGATATCTATCAAGACCCTTGGCGGACCTTTGATGATTGCCCAAGTGGCTGGCCAGGCTGCAGAATCAGGCCTGACAGCGCTTCTCTCGCTTATGGCATTCCTGAGTCTCCAGTTGGGCATATTAAACCTTTTGCCAATACCTGTTTTAGACGGCGGTTTCCTTGTATTCTTTGGCATAGAGGCTTTAAGAGGTAAACCGATTAGCGAAAAGGTCATGACTATTGTCCAGAATATAGGCATAGGTCTCTTGGTTTTATTGATGGTATTTGTGACATATAATGATGTAATGCGGCTTGATATAATCGGATTTCTGCGTAGATTGATAAATTGAAGATACTTTCAATAGATACATCCACTGCATCAGGAAGCATTGCGTTGCTTGAGGACGACCGATTACTGGCTGAATTAACAACCTGCATCCAAAAGACCCATGCAGAGAGGCTTCTTCCCTCAATTAAAAATCTTCTGGACAGTGTCGGCATAAAGATAGAAGATGTAGATGGTTTTGCGCTGACTATCGGCCCAGGTTCTTTTACAGGACTGCGGATCGGGCTTGCTGCCATAAAGGGGTTTGCATGGAGTTTAAATAAGCCTGTTGTTGGGGTTTCAACATTAGAAGCCCTTGCAATGAATATCCCGTATTCTGATAAACCAATTTGCCCTATACTGGATGCTAGAAAAAAAGAGGTTTACGCAGCTATTTATAAGTTTCAAGATGCAAGCTTCAAGATGCAAGATGATAAAAGGCTTGCAACTTGTTTTATGCCTGATACAGCAATAAGCCCTGATGGCCTTATAAAGATGATAAAAGAACCTACAATATTTCTTGGTGACGGCATAAAGGTATACGGAGATGTTATTAAAGATACCTTAAAGGATTTGGCAATATTTGTCCCCTCTCATCTCTGGTCAATAAGGGCATTAAACATTGGTTTGCTTGCATGGAAGAGGTTTAAGAAAGGAGATGCCGGCATCCCTGAAAATATAAACTTGAATTATCTGAGGCCTTAGGAGGTAGAGATTAAATTGACAAGATAGGAATGTTGTAATAATATCTGTTACCGTAATCTAAAATAAAAAGGAGGCCATTCTTATGAACGAATCAGGCGGAAACTTTTTAAAGGGATTACTTGAAGGAGATTCAGAATTTAGAAGGATTTACGAGGCTCATAGAAACTATGAAAAAAGGGCTGCAAAGCTCAGCAAGAAAATTTATCTAACAGCAGAAGAAGAGGTTGAAGAAAAAAGGCTTAAGAAGATGAAATTGACGCAGAAGGACAGGATGGAAGAGATAGTTTTAAGGTATCCGGATAGATAGTTCGCAGTTCGTAGTTACACATCCCTGCCCCTCTCAAGAAGGGATTAACATGTCTAAAGACCTGTTTCTATAAATATATGCGAAGCGACAGAATAAAAAAAGGGCTTGAAAGGGTTCCACACAGGGCGCTCCTTTACGCAACCGGTCTTACAAAAGAGGAGATGGAGAGGCCATTTATCGGCATTGCCACATCTTTTAACGACCTTGTGCCTGGCCATATCGGCATGAGAACCCTCGAGAGATTTATTGAAAAAGGCGTTCATACAGGCGGCGGCCATTCATTCTTTTTCGGTGTGCCTGCTATATGCGATGGCATTGCGATGGGGCATACAGGCATGCACTATTCCCTGCCGAGCAGGGAACTTATTGCTGACATGATTGAGTCTGTTACAATGGCGCATGCCCTTGACGGACTTGTGCTTCTTACAAATTGCGATAAGATTACCCCCGGTATGCTCATGGCTGCCGCACGGCTTGATGTGCCTTCAATAATTGTGACAGCAGGACCAATGCATACAGGCATGTATAAGATGAAAAGGCGCTCGTTTGTCCGTGATACATATGAGGCAATAGGCAGGTTTAAAAACAAAGAGATAACAGAGGAAGAGCTTTCAGACCTTGAGGTTTGCGCCTGTCCTGGCGGCGGCTCGTGTCAGGGGATGTATACTGCAAATACAATGGCATGTGTTACGGAAGCGCTAGGTATGTCCCTGGCCGGGTGCGCAACCGGTCTTGAAGGCTCTGCTAATAAGAGGCGGATTGCCTTTGATTCCGGCATAAGGATAGTGGAGATGGTTAAAGAGGACTTAACGCCAAGAAAGATTATGACAATGGACGCGTTTGAAAATGCCATACGAATTGACATGGCGCTTGGCGGCTCAACAAATACAGCCCTGCATATACCGGCAATTGCGTACGAGGCGGGCATTGAACTTCCGCTTGAGCTCTTTGACAGGATAAGCAGACAGACGCCGAATATTGTTAAATTAGAACCGGCAGGCGACCATTTTATGGAGGATTTGGAATATGCCGGCGGGATACCGGCAGTTATGAACAGGTTAAAAAATTCTTTAAAAGACAATATAACAGTTTCTAAAAAGAATATAAGAGAGATTGCTGAAAAGGCAAAGGTTAATGACAGTGATGTAATAAGGACTCTGGAGAATGCCTATTACAAGGAAGGCAGCATAGCAGTTTTAAAAGGAAATCTCGCGCCCAATGGCTGTGTTGTAAAGCAGACCGCTGTCAATGAAAAGACAAAACATTTCATAGGCAGGGCAAGGTGTTTTGATTCAGAGGAATCTGCAATGCAGGCAATACTCGGAGGAAAGATACATGCTGGCGATGTAGTTGTAATAAGGTATGAAGGGCCCAAAGGCGGGCCGGGTATGAGGGAGATGCTTGCGCCGACAGCGACGATAACAGGCATGGGCATGGCTGATAAGGTTGCGCTTATTACAGACGGCAGATTCTCCGGCGGCACCAGGGGGCCGTGTATAGGTCATATATCGCCTGAGGCAATGGAGGGCGGGCCAATAGCATTTGTTCAAGACGGCGATGAGATAGAGATAGATATTCCAAACAGAAAGATTGAGTTGAGGGTTGAGAATAGTGAGTTGAATAAAAGAAAGGCAAACTGGAAGCCGCCGGAGCCAAAGATTAAGACAGGCTGGCTTTCCAGATATGCAAAGGTTGTAACATCGGCAAATACAGGGGCTGTGGTGAAATAAAAATATATCTTTGTAATTAGAAGAGTCATTATGAAAAAAACAGGCGCGCAAATATTCATTGAAAGCCTTTTAAAAGAAGGGGTGGATACCATTTTCGGTTATCCGGGCGGCGCTGTATTGCCTGTATATGATGCGCTTTATGGCGTAACTGCCTTGAAGCATATATTAGTGCGCCATGAGCAGGGAGCTGTTCACATGGCAGACGGCTATGCAAGGGCAACAGGAAACCCGGGGGTTGTTTTGGTTACCTCAGGTCCTGGCGCAACAAATACGGTTACCGGCATTGCAACGGCATATATGGATTCTATTCCCATTGTTGTCTTTACAGGGCAGGTGCCCACTCCACTTATCGGCAACGATGCCTTTCAGGAGGCGGATATTGTGGGCATCACAAGGCCATGCACAAAACACAATTATCTGGTTAAGGATGTGAGAGACCTGGCAAAGATTATCAAAGAGGCATTTTATATAGCCGCAACAGGCAGGCCAGGGCCTGTGCTTGTTGATATGCCAAAAGATGTGCTCAGTGCATCGTGTGAATTTAAGTATCCGGAAAAGGTCGATCTGAAAAATTATCAACCGACTTACAAAGGACATCCCGGACAGATTAAAAAAGCCGTTGAAATAATCCTCAAGGCAAAGCGGCCTGTGCTATATACTGGCGGCGGTGTTGTCTTGTCAGATGCGGCAGATGAGCTGAAAATACTTGCAGAGAAGCTGCATATTCCGGTTACCAATACGCTTATGGGTCTCGGCGGGTTTCCAGGTACACATCCGTTATTTCTGGGCATGCTGGGCATGCACGGGACATATGCCGCAAACATGGCTGTCACAAACACGGATTGTCTCATCGCCATCGGAGCTAGGTTTGATGACAGGGTTACCGGAAAGATAGATGAATTTGCGCCGTATGCAAAGATAATCCATATTGACATTGACCCGACATCCATCAGCAAAAATGTCAGGGTGGATGTGCCGATTGTCGGCGATGTAAAATCGGTTCTCAAGGATATGATTAAGGCGCTGGACGAAACAAAGGGACACCATGCCCACAAACAGACCTTATCGGAATGGCATGACCAGATAAAAAAATGGGAAGAGACCCATAAACTTTCTTACAAACTGAATGAGAAAAAGATAAAACCCCAGTATGTCATAGAAAGGATTTATGAACTGACAAAGGGCAAGGCTATTATCACAACAGAGGTGGGACAGAACCAGATGTGGGCGGCGCAGTTTTATAAATTTGACAGACCGAGAACATTTCTGACATCAGGCGGCCTTGGTACTATGGGTTTTGGCTTCCCTGCTGCTATCGGCGCGCAACTTGCATTTCCCGATAAGATTGTTATTGACATTGCAGGTGACGGCAGTATCCAGATGAATATCCAGGAACTGGCGACAGCGGTTCAATACAAACTGCCGGTCAAGGTGGCAATACTCAACAATAGATTTCTCGGCATGGTCAGGCAGTGGCAGGAGTTTTTCTATGAAAAGAGATATTCCTACACCTGCATGGATGATATCGCCCCTGATTTTGTCAAAGTGGCCGAGGCATACGGCGCTGTCGGACTCAGGGCAACTAAACCAAATGAGGTGGATGCTGTTATAAAAGAGGCGCTTGCTGTAAAGAACAAGCCTGTGTTCATGGACTTTCAGGTTGACAGCGAAGAAAATGTCTATCCAATGGTTCCAGCGGGACAACCGTTGAATAAAATGCTGTTGGTGTGAGAGGTAAATAAATGTATGCGTCATACAATTTCAATTCTTGTAGATAACGAGTTTGGGGTTTTGAGCAAGGTTGCGGGCCTTTTTTCCGGCAGGGGTTTCAATATTGAGAGCCTGTGCGTTGCTGAGACCCTTGACCTAAAGGTCTCAAGGATGACGATTGTTACCACAGGAGACGATCAGGTTGTTGAGCAGATTACAAAACAGTTGAATAAGCTTATAAATGTTATCAAGGTCTCTGACCTTACCGCAGAGGAGCATATCGAGCGGGAACTTGCCATGATAAAGGTGAATGTGGACGCAAAGGACAGGGCTGAAATACTGAGCATAGTTGACATATTCAGGGCAAAGGTCATTGATGTAAGCCCTATCACATACACGATTGAAATGACTGGCGACAATGAAAAGGTAAAGGCAATCATGGAGCTTTTAAAACCGTTTGGGATAAAGGAGATAGTCAGGACTGGAAAGATTGCAATGGCAAGGAGCCCGAAAAGCAAAGTTTAAGAAATTGAAGAAGTTTAAAGATTTGTAGTGCGAGGCTTTAGCCTCGCTGAATCATGCGAACCTAAAGGTTCGCACTACGAAAAAACATTTGAGGAGGGCAAATGAAGGTCTATTATGACAAGGATGCAAATCTGGAAATTATCAGAAAAAAGAAGATTGCTGTAGTAGGTTATGGCAGCCAGGGTCATGCGCACTCGCAGAATTTAAAAGACAGCGGAGTTGATGTCGTAGTAGGACTGCGAAAAGACGGCGCATCGTGGAAAAAAGCGGAGACAGCAGGCCTGAAGGTTATGGAAGTGGGAGGCGCTGTAAATCAGGCGGATGTGGTAATGATACTTGTGCCGGATGAGTTGCAGGGTGATTTATATAAACATGAGATTGCGCCGAACCTTAAAAAAGGCGCATATCTGGCCTTTGCGCATGGGTTCAATATCCATTTTGGACAGATTGTTCCTGATGCAAATATAAATGTGTTTATGGCTGCGCCAAAAGGGCCAGGGCATTTGGTAAGGCATGAATATACAAAAGGCAACGGCGTCCCCACGCTCATTGCTGTTCATCAGGATCCGTCAAAGGATGCTAAAGATGTAGCGCTTGCCTACGCATCTGCCATTGGAGGCGGAAGGGCAGGCATTATTGAAACTACCTTTAAAGATGAAACAGAGACAGATTTATTTGGAGAACAGGCTGTTTTGTGCGGTGGAACAACAGCCCTTATAATGGCAGGCTATGAGACGCTAATTGAGGCAGGCTATCCTGAGGAGATGGCCTATTTTGAGTGCCTGCATGAATTAAAACTCATTGTTGATTTGATATACGAGGGCGGAATTTCGAACATGAGATATTCCATCAGCAATACAGCCCAGTACGGCGATCTGACCAGAGGGCCAAGGATAGTAACCGAAGAGACAAAAAAAGAGATGAAAAAGATACTGGCAGAGATTCAAAGCGGTGTATTTGCAAAAGAATGGATGCTGGAAAATAAGGCAAATAAACCAGTGTTCACTGCGCTTACAAGAAAAGGACAGAATCACCCCATAGAACAGGTGGGCGAAAAACTCCGCGCCATGATGCCGTGGATGAAAAAAGGGAAGATAGTAGATAAGACGAAGAATTAATTGGAGCGAAGCAAGATGCGTATTCCTTTGGCCAGGGAGGGTTATCCCTTTATCCTGGCCTCAATTTTTGTTACGATAACTTTATGGCTGGCCGGTTTAAGAGGCGTAAGTTATCTATCAGGCGGATTGACTATTTTCATTGTCTCCTTTTTCCGCGACCCTGAAAGAGACATACCTTCTGAAACCGATGCCATAATATCTCCTGCAGATGGCAGGATAATTATTGTTGACAGGGTATTTGAAGACCGTTTTATGAAACAGGACGCGATAAAGATAAGCATATTCATGAATGTCTTCAATGTTCATGTCAACAGGGTTCCGGCATCAGGCAAGGTATCAGGTGTTTTTTATAATCCCGGCAAGTTTTTCTCTGCTGATAAGGATAAGGCGTCTCTTGAGAATGAGCAGAATGCCTTGCTCATAGAGGCTGACAACAGCAAGAGATTTATTGTAAACCAGATTGCCGGGCTTATTGCGAGAAGGATTGTGTGCTATGCAAAAGAGGGAGATAAAATAGAAAGAGGAAAACGATTCGGCATGATAAGATTCGGCTCAAGATTAGATGTATATCTGCCTGTAGATTGCAGGATAAATGTCAAAGTGGGTGATAAGGTAAAGGCTGGGAGTTCAATATTGGCGTATTGGTGAGAGATGATAGACCAGGAGATAAAAATAAAACAAAAAGGGAGCGGCATTAAAAAAGGGATATACCTTCTTCCTAATCTGATTACATCTGCCAGCCTTTTCGGCGGTTTTTACTCTATTATTGCGTCCATTGACGGACATTTTCAAAAGGCGGCAATTGCCATCTTCATATCCGCGGTATTGGACGGCATGGATGGAAGGGTTGCCAGGTTGACCAAGTCAACAAGCAAGTTTGGCGTGGAATACGATTCGCTGGCAGATTTGGTGGCATTTGGCCTTGCGCCCGGCATATTGATATTTACATGGGCGCTCAGACCTTTCGGCAGATACGGCTGGCTGGCTGCATTTCTCTATGTTGTATGCGGGGCATTAAGGCTTGCACGGTTCAACATACAGATAAATACTGTTGAGAGCAAAAGGTTCAACGGGCTGCCGATACCCGCTGCTGCCAGTTTAGTAGCCTCTACTGTTCTTTTATTTTTTTATTTCGGCCATAACGAAACCACGAAGCATATAACTATATTGGTTATGGTCTATATGCTTGCATTTCTTATGGTCAGCAATGTCAAGTTTTATGGTTTTAAAGAACTCAGCCTTATCCAACGTATGCCGTTCAGGCTGCTGGTTGGATTGATACTGCTGTTGATTGTCGTAGCGGCAGAGCCGCAGGTGACATTATTTATTTTGACATTGGGTTACGCATTGTCAGGGCCGGTTGTTACATTATTTGACAGACGCGCAAAAAAGGCTGTCGTTCAAAATATCCCGCGCAAGGGAGAGGAGATTTTTAAGAAGTGACAGAACATGTAAAGATATTTGACACAACACTCAGGGACGGTGAGCAGTCTCCCGGTGCCTCCATGAATGTGGAGGAAAAGTTAATAATTGCCAGACAGCTTGCAAGACTTGGCGTGGACATAATTGAGGCAGGCTTTGCAATAAGCTCGCCAGGAGATTTTGAGGCTGTTAAAAGAATTGGCCGCGAGGTTGAAGGCCCTGTTATTTGCAGTCTTGCAAGGGCAAAGCCTGAGGATATTGACAGGGCATGGGAGGCATTAAAAGACGCGGCCAGACCCAGGATACATACATTCATCTCCACCTCGGATATACATCTCAAACATCAGTTCAGGATGACGAGAGAGGAGGCTAAAAAGCGGGCTGTTGAGATGGTCAGGAGGGCAGAGGGCTATGTGGATGATGTAGAGTTTTCTCCAATGGATGCAAGCCGTTCTGACAGGGAATATCTGTATGAGGTTTTAGAGGCTGTTATAGATGCGGGCGCAACAACCGTTAATATACCGGATACAGTGGGTTATGCAATCCCTTCTGAATTTGGCGCATTGATAAAGGGCATAAAGGAAAATGTCTCCAATATAAAAAAGGCGACAATATCGGTCCACTGCCACAATGATCTGGGGCTTGCAGTTGCAAATTCTCTTGCTGCTGTAATGAACGGCGCCAGGCAGGTGGAATGCACCATAAACGGCATTGGAGAGAGGGCTGGGAACGCATCGCTCGAAGAGATAGTGATGATATTACGGACCCGGAAGGATATCCTTAATATCGACACAAGGATAGTTACAGAGCATATATATCCGACAAGCAGGCTTATAAGCAGCATTACAGGTATAATGGTTCAGCCGAATAAGGCAATTGTAGGGGACAATGCCTTTGCCCACGAATCAGGGATTCACCAGGACGGCCTTTTGAAAGAGAAGACCACCTACGAGATAATGAGGCCTGAATCCATCGGTCTTGCCAAGTCAACATTGGTCATGGGAAAACATTCAGGAAGGCACGCCTTCAAGATAAGGCTTAAGGAATTGGGCTATGAATTATCTGATGAAAATTTAAATAAGGCGTTTGAAAGATTTAAAGTCCTTGCTGACCAGAAAAAAGAGGTTTTTGACGAGGATATTGAGGCCATTGTTGCTGATGAGGTTTTGAGGATAGAGATACCTGA
>ORMF010394342.1_pt1 | contig 17311 bp, 19 predicted proteins | sample 1779871 | NCBI WGS metagenome assembly ORMF01 (sample SAMEA104232316, study PRJEB22302) | groundwater metagenome | biome: forest; feature: aquifer; material: groundwater | place: USA | collected 2011-08-07 | depth 5.4 m
TAAGACTTTTGAATCGATTAAATTTATAACCCATGATACAATAATCCCATGACCCCCTCTTTTATCGAAATGTCTTCTGCCAACTCCCCCAAACCCAAACCAGAACTTTCCCCTGTACAACTTTCTGAATCCCAAGCCAAAGCTCGCGAAGCCTACACCACTCGCTTCAACTCTCTCATAAGCTCTACCCAAGCGAGCCTTGACGACTACAACAAGAAACTCGAGGACGGCACTTTTGAAGATCAAGAAAACGAACCAGAAGACTCTGGAGAACAAAGAAAGGCACTAATGCAGTCAACTATCTCTCGTAGTATGGACAAACTCGAGCAAATGAAATCTATACTAGACAGCAATGAACCAATCCCAACCTTTTCCCCTCAAATCGAAGCTAATTATACCTATACAAACCCAGATACACACAAAGTCGAAAGACAAGAAACCATCACCCTTGACCTAGAACAAAAACTAGAAGAATTCAAAAACTTCTACACCACACACAACATAAACTTACCTCCTGACTTTGAAGACCAAACCGCAGACATTTGGGAACGGAACAACCAAGAAATAGAGCAAGCCTTAGAACAACAAGGTTTCAATGATTTCCTCATTATCCCACCAAACCTTGACCTAACCGAACTCTCCCAAAAGCTCAAGATGGACAATGGCTACTACGATGCCATAAAATCAAGCGAAACAGTCCCAGACCTTGCAAACATCCCCCTAACGAGTACTGACACAGACAAACCCCGTATCATTCTCATCCACAAAGCTCAAAATCTAAACGATCACCCTGAACTAAAAGCCACAAAAGGCAAAAAAACCCAAGACCTAGACATAAACAACTCCCTATCCCTAGACGACTACCTAATCTTTCAAAAGAAATACAATACAGAAACCACCAAACATCTTGATGAAAATGGCTGGACATGGTTACTTAAGACTAAAAGTGGCACCCGCTTCGTCGGCTCGGGCTGGCGTCCGTCGGCTCGCGAGCTCTATGTGGCTGCGCGTGGTGCTGACCTTTCGGATCCGTCTCTCGGCTGTCGCCCCTCCCGCTATTTTGTATAAAGTAGCTTGTCACTTTCCCCTTTGTATTTTTTTTATATTTTTTTCTTTCTTCAAAATTCTTTGTTCCTGAACATACCCTATTAGTCATAGACGGATTTGAGATTTTGACAAAAATCGTTGATACCAAAAGTGGAGAATTTGTGATATAATCATTAAAATGGTTAACTCGCGAAAACATTGGTCAGTAGATACTACGGAGCTTGAAAAAGATGCCGACGCTTATTCGATTTGGAAATTGGAACAATGGGTTAACTTTGGTATAGGAACGCAGAATGTTCAAAAAAATGATTTAATTAAGTACTGGGACAGGCTAGTTGTGGATGAGTGGAAACGCAAAGCGATTGCTCTTGCTATTTTTTAATAATTAGTGGAGACATGTCCATACTTTCCAAAAATCAAATTAAGATTCTGGACCTATTAAGTAAAGAGGAAATGATTGCAAAATCATTTTATCTTTCTGGTGGGACAGCTCTTGCCGAGTTTTATCTCGAGCATAGACTTTCGGAAGATTTAGACTTTTTTTCCGAGGAAGAATTTGAACCATCATTTATTTCCGCTGTCTTTAAAAAGATTAAAGACGAAGCAGGAATATTGAAGATAAATTATGAGCAAAGTTTCAATCGAAATCTTTTTTTTCTCGATTTGAAAGACGATACCATAAAGACAGAATTCACCTACTTCCCATTCAAGCGAATCGAATCAAAAAAGAAATTTGGAAATTTGAGTATAGATAGTTTGCTAGATATTGCTGTAAACAAAATTTTTACTATTTATCAGAAGCCTCGTTCTAGAGATTTCATTGACTTATATGTTATTCTCTTGAAAGAAAAAGATTGGACAATAGACATTCTTATGGGTAAAGCTCAAGTGAAATTTGATACTTACGTAAACCCAATTCAACTTGCTGGTCAGTTTATGAAATCAGAAGTTTTAAAAGATTTTCCAAAGATGATTAAAAATATTTCGGATATAGAATGGCAAGAATTTTATACCAAAGAAGCCAAACGACTTGTTGAGTCTAGGTTAGAATAAACTTTATTATTTTTTCTTTTCCCTTAAAATTCACTAATGTAATAGCAAAAATCAATATTTTGTCAAATACCCTTACTTGTCAACATATAAAACCACATCATTTTTTTGTTTAAGTTGTGGATTGTCATTCCAGCGCAGGCGGGAATCTAGGTCAATACGAAAAAATCTGGATTCCCGACTTCGCGGGAATGACACGAAAGAAAATGCTACAATCTTTGAAAGTGGATAAAGAAATCAAAAAGGAAATACCGGAAGTAAAATTTTTGCTTAAACGAAGGCAGAGATCGCGAAGCATTCGTATTTCAGTTTACCAAGACGGAAGGTGTGTAGTTTCGGCACCGAGTTTCCTCGCGGAAAATAAAATCGCAAAATTTGTAAAAACTAAGTTAGATTGGATTGTTGAAAAACTAAAAGGGTTTATGCCATTTAAGCCGATAGTAAAAAGAAAAAATTCTCGAGTAGAATTTAAAAAATATAAAAATACCGCGCATTCGCTCGCAAAAGAAAGACTGTCAGCATTTAACAAAAATTATGGTTTCAAAATTGGCAAAGTTACAATTAGAAATCAGAAATCTCGTTGGGGTTCTTGTTCGGCAAAAGGGAATTTGAATTTTAATTACAAATTAGTGCTTTTACCCAAGGAACTTTCGGATTACATTATCGTTCACGAACTTTGTCATTTAGGCCAGATGAACCATTCTATAAAATTTTGGAATTTAGTCGCGAAAGTTTTCCCAAACTTTCGCGACCTTCGCCACGAACTAAAAAAAGAAGGGATGAATCTTGGCTAATTATTTGACTACTTGTATTTTGGGGATTGAAGTGTAACATTTACCCAGATCGGAAAATTAAACACCAAATCGTAAAGGAGTAACCGTGAACAAAACCTTTCTTTTTAGAAGTACGGATTCAACGGTTGACTATGATAGGACTAAAACGTCAGATTTAAGGGATAGTCTCGAAACTGCACTTGATAGAACCGTTATTGTTCAAACCAAGAATATGATTGGTGGTGGAGTAGTTCTTGGCGATAAAGTAATTACTTCCTATATTCTTGTGGCAAATTTTCAAGAAGTCTTCGTTCGTTTCCGAAGAGGAAAAAAAATGATTGCTTTTGTCACTCGACGCGATAGTAATCGCAATCTAGCTGAGCTTGTGCCTTCTGACCGAACTTTAACATCTCAAAGTCGCGAGCATATAGTAAACTCACCAAATCCGACCATTAGTAAAATGAGAGAAATTGGTCATCCGCTAATTGTGGTCAACGTTGCGACTGGTGTACCAGCTATAAAAGTTGCGGGTATGCTTTACGTTACGATTGTTTCGGAGCGATTTGAAGATATTTGGAAAATTAATCACTTCGCTCCTAAAGGACTAATGGGCGGCGGCGTTTGGAATATTGACGGAGAATTTCTCGGAATTTCAATTGGCGAAAAAATTCCACCAATAACTTCTCAAAAACTCGAGTCCCCAAGCGTTTATGCGCTTCCAGGTGAAGAAGTGATGAATTTCGCTGAATCCTCAAATTAGAAATTACAAATCGCTATTTTTCGAAATGGCGGTTTTTTTATAATTTTTATCGTAATGTATAATATCATTATGAAATTCGTCTTACATACATATGAATCAAGGGGGAAGTCAGACCACGGCTGGCTCAAATCTAGGTTTTCATTTAGTTTTGATCAATATAGAAATCCTGAAAGAATGCAATTTGGACTACTTCGCGTACTCAATGACGATTGGATCGTAGGTGGTAGAGGTTTTGGCTTTCATCCGCACAAAAATATGGAGATTATTTCGATCCCACTTAGCGGGAAACTTGAACACAAAGATAGTTTAGGAAATGAGCTTATGATTGGTGTGGGAGATGTCCAGACAATGAGCGCAGGAAGCGGAGTCATACATTCTGAAATGAATTCGGATGAAACTCTGCCTGCAGAACTTTTGCAAATTTGGATCGAAACTCGCAAGAAAGATATTCTGCCCGCGCATAGTCACAAATCTTTTTTGATGAGTGAAATGAAAGAAAAATTCTGTACGTTAGTAGAACCGGAAAATATTAGGGGAACTGGTTTAAAAATACATCAGGACGCGTACATTTTACGCGGTATTTTTTCAAAGACTAAAAGCGTTGATTACAAAATTAAAAAAGAAGGAAGTGGCCTTTATGTTTTTCTTATTTCAGGAAAAATAATAACAGAAGGACAAGTTTTGGAAACCAGAGACGCTTTGGGAGTTTGGGAAACCGAAACAGTGAAGCTTGAAATATCTGAACCAGCCGAAATTTTACTCATCGAAGTGCCGATGAAATAAAAAAACACCCTGAAAATTTCAGGGTGTATGACTTTATTTTTTTATGAATGTGCTTGCAGAAGATACGCGACCGCATCTTTTGCTGTGTAAGAGCTATTTTCGTCCTGCATAAGATGAGGCAGGAAACTGACGTCATCGCCTAGTGTAACAACAGGCGCTTCGTCTTCATTTAGTCCAGCAGTTGCTACCAGTCCGTTACAAATGCAACCCCTCCCTTTTGTTTCCTCTTCACCACCACCTTTGGCGATAAATCGTAGGGTAGGTTCACTTGGACATCTGTAACCAATACTGCCGTCAGGTCTTTCATAGAGAGTAGAAAGAACTCCTCTGTCACACACCCGCTCTCTTTCCTCGTAAACGGCTCTCTCTGATATGGATCCCTCGAGAACTGCCACCTTAAATGGAAAACCAGTCGGAGAGATCCTCATATTTGTTGTGACTTGTAACTTTCCACTAAAGCCAAGACTCCTAAGTTTATTTTTGATATCGAGTCTCATTCCGGATTCTTCACAGAGAGCAAAGATAGAGCCCGCCTGAATGCCTTCAGCACCGACCGTCTGTGCCCATTTGAGTTTTTCCGGAGAGGCATACCCACCGCCAATCCAAAAAGGTAATCCGAGGCCTGCAATTTTTTCGTAATTTACGACATCCTTTTCGCCGTAAATAGGTAGAGGTTCACCAAGTTCATTTAGAACAGGTTTCCTTGGCGGAGCGTTGTGTCCACCAGCAGTCGGTTCTTCTATCACAAAACCTTGAACACTTCCTTCTGGCAATCTTCTTCTATCCATAAAGATTGAAGCCAGAAGATTCGAGGCGATGATAGGAATGAACTCTGGGCGTTTTATTTCGGGAAGTTTATCCCCGAAAAAAGCTTGAGGGTCAAAATTCATCGTGTGGCCGGTGACGTTTTTGCCGATGACTTGCACACGATAACTTACCGTTTTGCCCTCGATAATGGCGTTCATTAGTTCAGGGATTCCGATTGGTATTCCGGCGCCCATAGTGATGAAGTCAACACCAGCGAGCATTGCACCTAGAGTGCATGCGATCTGGGGCATCTCAATTTTTTGTAAGTAGTTGATACCCACTTCATAATCATGGCCCTCTTTGGCGAGCCAGACGGTGGCATAATTTGCACAAATTGTAGCTCCGATGAGCAGGTGAGATGGCATAATACTCCAGACAGGAGTACTCCTTGAATGGGTATCCGCGCTTACACCGTCTTTAACATAGAATGCGTCCAAGACTTCCTCCGCTACCTGCGGAAATGGGAAGTGTGAGAGCGCGCGTCTATAATGTTCGCCAGGGTCACCCCTACGTAACATTTCGGCCATAAGTATTTCGAGAGCCACGCCAGATACTGTTCCGTACTGCCCAAGTATTGAGACAGCCCGAGCCAAGCGCCAACCTGAAATACCAAATCCCATTCCACCCTGTTTGATTGGTTTCCGTGATGAAAGATTTTGCATAACAATTTTTTCTTTTTTGAAGAGCGTTTTTTATTTCGGCAGACAACCTGCCACTTATTGAATTATATCAGAACAACGAGCCAAAATGTTATTTTAGGTTTTTGAGGGGGTCGGGATTCAACCCCTTTACTTATTTCGATATATAGGATATTATATCGAGAAGTGTATAAGGCACGGAAATCAAGTCGAGTTTCTAGAATTAAGCAATAAATAAAAATTCAAAATGAAAGGTACAATCAAGACTCTTGTTAAGGCAAAGGGATTTGGATTCATCACTCGCGAAGGCGAAGCGAAGGATCTTTTCTTCCACTCAACAGAACTTAGAGGTGTCACATTTGACGAATTGAATGAGGGCGATAGCGTCACATTCGAGGTTACTGAAGGACAAAAAGGTCCAGCAGCAACAAACGTCTCACGTGCATAATCTCGAAATTTAAGAAAAACCGCCCCGTCGTTCGACGGGGCGGTTTTTCTTAAATTTCTCTTTCGTTTGACAAAAATATCTATATAGTATATAATCTCACCATAACTAATCATCTCATCGGTTTACCATTTTTTGGCTCAAGTTAGCCACTATAAAACCTCTAGAGACGACCTAGTCACGATTTATCATAAAGACTAGAGGTTATGAAGACGCGAGTCTTCAAATAAAGTATGAATAATAGTCATCATTACAAAGGGTCAAATTCCCGAAATTCTTTTCGTAAACCGAGCCAAAATCGCGGTGGTTTTCGCAATAATTTTTCTCGCAAAGGCCCAAGGCTTGGCGAGAGAATTCACGTTTCAAAATTTATAAACAAATCAATCATTGGTGAAATTGAAGAAATATTTGTGCCAAAACACACTTTTTCAGATTTTAATATTGACCTTACATTGAAAAAAGCTATTGGCAATAAAGGATATGCAATACCAACTCCTATTCAAGACCAAGCAATTCCTGCAGGACTTTTGGGTAACGATATTTTGGGAATTGCAGACACTGGTACGGGAAAGACCGGCGCCTTTCTCATTCCTCTTATCAACAAAGTTCTGAAAAATCGCCGTGAGCAAGTCCTCATTATTGTGCCGACTCGCGAACTTGCGCTACAAGTAGATTCGGAATTCAAAGCGTTCACAGCTGGAATGAAAATGTTTTCGGTTTGTGTTGTGGGGGGAATGAGTATCGGCAGACAAATTTCAGATTTGCGATACCAATACAATTTCATTATCGGGACACCAGGAAGACTTAAAGATCTTGTTGATCGAAAGAAAATTTTCCTAAATGAATTTGCAACTGTCGTACTAGATGAAGCCGATCGAATGCTTGATATGGGATTCGTGCATGATATGCGCGCGGTGATGGCGGGAATGCCAAAGGTGAGACAGACACTTTTCTTTTCGGCAACACTTTCATCAGAAATCGAAAGACTGATTGGAGAATTTTTGAAAAATCCAGTCAAAATTAGTGTCAAGAAACGTGACACCTCAAAAAATGTTGATCAAGATATAGTCAAACTCAAAAATGGTGAAAACAAGATTGATGTTCTTCACGGACTTCTCAAACAAAAAGACTTCAACAAAGTTCTGATTTTCGGACGCACAAAACATGGCGTGGAAAAATTATCGAACAATCTAGTCCAAAAAGGAGTTAAAGCTGAATCAATTCACGGCAACAAAAATCATGGTCAACGTCAGCGCGCACTCGGCAATTTCAAAGAGAACCGCTCACAAGTCCTTGTCGCGACAGATGTCGCTGCTCGGGGCCTTGATATTGCCGATATTACACACGTAATTAATTATGATTTACCTCAAACTTACACTGATTATGTTCATCGAATCGGCCGAACGGGACGCAGTGGCAAAAAAGGGAAGGCACTGACATTTATCGAATAATCCAATCGTATGAAAAAGACTATTTCAAAACCTATTGCAAAAAAAGTTGTCAAAAAAAGAGCAAACCAACCCGGAAAATGGATTTTTAGACCGCTCAAAAGCAAGGTCTTGGTTTGTGCTTGCGGGAACAAATACATCACCACTAGAATGAAACAAGTTCAGTGCATTTCTTGTACATACAGGAAAATTTCTAGGTAAGTAGGTACAAATTAGTCAGAAATCAGGCGGGAGGGCAAAGCCATCCCGCCTGAATTGATTTATATTATATAGTGTAAGATTCTAGACAGACAGAAATTCACCCAAAAATTCAACAAAAAGGAAGATCACCTCATGAAAAGGTCAAAACAGAGTGGGTTCACCCTTATGGAGCTTCTAGTCTTGATTGCTATAACAGTACTATTTTTAGCGCTCATGATTCCGGCTTGTAATAACGCAAAGGTAAAACAAAAACAGAAAGAACTTCAAACGAATGCGGTCGTCAAAATTGTTCCCGTATCTTACGGTCACGATGTATACTACTTCCCATTCATCGGAGACAACTTCCGGAAAGAGGTTGCTCTCTTTCTAGAGAAGCACTCTGAACTTGAAGTCATTGCAAGTGATTCTGATGTGGAAAGACAACTATTTAGTACTAGCGGAGTAAGCCATATGGATGTCGGTATCACAACTGGCCACACCGTCTTCTTCCGCAAAAAGCAAAATTGATTTTCCCCACGCAAGCGCCGACAAGAATTTTCTTGTCGGCGTTTTTTCTTGTCCTTAAAAAAGGAAGTCAGACTTCCTTTTTTAAGGACAAGAAAAAAGTTGATTTAATTATTTTTTTGATGTTTAATAGTCTTATGAAAGCAGAGGAATACAAAATCATTCTTTTTTATAAGTTTGTAAATATCAAAAATCCGGAAAAGTTGAAGGATGAGCAGAGAAGACTTTGCGAGTCACTTGGCCTAACGGGGCGGTTTTTGATTGCAGAAGAGGGAATCAATGCGACACTTGAAGGTACGACAAAGAATATTTCAAAATACAAATCTGCTTTGAAGAAAATTCCAAAATTTAAAGATGTCATGATTAAAGAGAGTCGAGGTACGGGCAAAGCGTTTTCAAGACTTTCTGTTAAGGTTCGTGATGAAGTTGTTACGCTCGGCGCCGGAAAGTTTGATGTGAGTAAAGAGACGGCTAAAACCGTAACCGCAAGTGAGCTTGAAAAAATGTACAAGAAAGATGAAGATTTTGTTGTACTTGATTTGCGAAATAATTATGAAATTGAGGCAGGATATTTTGACAAGACTGTTCATCCAAACTTGTCAAACTTTCGTGATTTGCCAAAAAAACTAGGAGCTATCAAAAATTTGAAAGACAAAAAAGTCGTAGCGGTTTGCACTGGTGGAATTCGTTGTGAGAAAGCAACATGTCTCTTAAAAAAGAAAGGTTTCAAGAATTTGTACCAACTAGAGGATGGAATCCATACCTACATGCAGAAATATCCAAACCGACATTTCAAAGGTTCACTTTTTGTTTTTGATAATCGGATGGTTACGCGTGTCGCGGACAAAGCCGATGTCGAAATTGTGGGACAATGTTTCGATTGTGGAAATTCTTGCGAAGATTTTTATGCCGATGATTCTGTCCGCCCAAGTCGAAAGGTAATTTGTTGTAAGAAATGCATCAAAAAGCATATTGAAAATTTTCGAAAGTGTACAGTGTAATTTAGGGAGGCTAAACCTCCTTTAAAGGGAGGTTTAGCCTCCCTACTTCAACCTTGATGTACAAAAACATTCAAATAATTGCAGAGGTAAAAACCAAATCGCCGTTTGGTTTTCGGAGTGATAAAAGTTGGGAGGAACTTTTTGAATTGGCGGAAAAAGTGGGGGATATAATTTCCATACACACCGACTCGCGTTGGGGCGGATCTTTTGATTTTATCAAAAAAGCAAGGAGTCTGACCTCAAAACCGATTTTGGCGAAGGGAATACATGAAAATGACGAGCTTATCCAAAAAGCAATAGATTCTGGAGCGGATTTTGTACTTGTTGTTGGCAGAATACCAAAAATTCATATTGAAAAATGTTTGATTGAGCCTTTGAATTTGGCCGAATTCAAAACAATTTCTAAAAATCTAAAGGTGGTTTGGAATAGTCGCGACTTGTCCAATGGAAAATTGAAGATAGAAACTTGGAAAGATGCTCGTGCAATTTTCCCCGGCTGGCTTTGCCAAGCAAGCAACATCAAAACAATTGATGATATGGAACAGGGAGCTGACGCCATACTTGTCGGAGAACATCTTTTTACGTTTTCAGGATCTTTGTGATGAAAGATAACAATGCTATCTTTCTCCCCTATACATTAATCAACTACGACCGTGGCGGATTAATGTATGTGGTGGTTGCGGGGAGAGGGAGGAAAAAGGGAGGGGAAGAAGGGGGAAATTTTTTTTGACAAAACTCGTTTGTTGAGGACGAGTTTTTTGTTCACAGGATACTGACAAGAAACCCACAGCCTTTTCAACATTTCTGGTTAGGTGAAAAAATGAACCTCAATATAGAGTGTTATCCACTATTACATATTGATGGCTATCTATATGATGATATAATTTTGTCATACAAATTTAATATTTAAACATGAACACTAAATTAATTGAGTGGGTTTTGCGAATCGCGGTAGCGGGAGAATTTATCGGTCATGGTGTATTTGCACTCCAAGGGAAGAAGGATTGGATTGGTTGGTTTGCTCAATTTGGGGTTACTGATCCAAGTGTCGCAACACAACTTCTGTTTATTTTGGGAATTATTGATATTGCCTTGGCAATTTTAGTTTTGATAAAACCTATTCGAATCGCGGTTCTTTGGATGGTGTTTTGGGGATTCTGGACAGCACTTTTGCGACCAATTGTCGGTATGCCGGTCTGGGATTTCGTAGAGAGATGGGCAAATTGGGGGGCACCACTTGCGTTACTCCTAATTTTGGGTTGGCCAAAAACTCTCAAGGAATGGCTTAAATAGCTAAGTGTATTTTTTCCAATGTATTACACAGGCAAAGGGGATCGCGGAAACACAATTCTATTTGGAACGAAAAGACGAATCTCAAAAAAAGATTTACGAATAGAAATTCTCGGAACTTTCGATGAATTAAATTCTTACATTGGTTTATGTAGGGCTCTTTGTAATGAGGAAAAATTAAAAGAAATCAGCCAAGATTTGGAGATTGTTCAGAATCATCTTTTTTTGTGTCAGGCAAAAATTGCAGGAGCGGAAAAGAAGGTTGGGGAGAATTTCCGCGATTTTTTGGAACAAAAAATCGCGGTCATGGAAAAATCAATTCCAAAAATCAAAAGTTTCATTATTCCCGGCACAGATACTCTTTCTGCACATCTTGATATTGCTCGAACAATCGCAAGACGACTTGAAAGAAAAATCGTTTGGCTTGAAAAGAAAAAAAACCAAAAAGAAATTTTGCCGTATGTGAACCGTCTTTCAAGTTTTCTGTTTGTCGTGGCTAGATATATTGTCGCAAAGAATGGAAAAAAGGAGCAAAACCCGACTTACTAATTACACCTTTAGTGTTTCCACAACATCTGAAATTTCACATATCCCGCCTACACAGGCGAGCTCTTTTGAACCTGTGGTCTGATCTTCTGTTTCGTACAGAGTTAATTTTGAGAAATCGATATGTGGAAATCTTGATGCGAGTTCAAAATAGCGTTCCTCTGTAATTTCTTCATAGGGAGCTAACTGATATACGTGTTCGGATCTCGGTAGAAAAGAAAGCCCACCGACCATATCCCAATTTTCATAAACCCATGAACCAACAGTGAGCCATTCGTCTACACCAATTGAAACTGTGACTGACGGGTTGTGCTCGCAATAATTTTCTTTAACATTTTTCCAATATACAAGTTGATCCAGCGCTTTTAGATCGTTTTTAACCACTGCATTTTTCGGTGCCTTAATAGGAAATTCAACGACAAAAGTCGTTGCAGTTTCTTTTGTTTGCCCGACTTCTGGCAGACAAGTAACGCCTTCAGCTTCGAGAAGTTTCTTAAGCGGATTATGACTTTCTACTCTGACTCGACGAATATAATATGGAGCATGTCTTGGATGCATACCAGATGCGCAATCAAAAAGTTGCGACCCATTACCAGAAGGCTTGACGCAGGTGACGGCAGTAGCAGGGTTTATTCCAAACCTTTTGGCATATTTTCGATTTGTCTCGACTGCGATTTCTTTTAACCTGCGGAGTACCAAAGGATCACGTACAATTTCGTTGTCCCACTGGCCGGTAAGAGATACACCGAGAAGTGCCTCTTCTTCGCAATTTTTTTGCCACTCTTTAGATAAATATTTAAAATTGGTGAGAGACGCTTGATAAGTACCGAGAATACTTGCAACACGAACTTTTTCAATGAGTGTCTCTTCGGTATCTTCTGGTCGAACAACCACTTCACTTAGATTACAAAATTGTTTTGATTTAAGAATAATTTCTCCGCAAGGATTTGTGCCACTATTCCAAAAACTTTCTTCAAATTTTTTCCAACGTCTAATAGGTAATTGTTTTTTGAGTCCTCCTCGATTGAAAATTCCTCTTTCACCAGAGCCGGACTTTGCAAGGTTTATCCATTCATCCAAGAATTGCTCCATTGTCGGTTTTTCATTGTAGATAGCACTATTGTTTGCCATTGCTCTCTGTGGATTTCTCATCCAAAACTCTCCATTTTTTGCCATACGCATTTCATTGTCATCAAGGTCGGAAAGGGAAATCAGAGCACTCCTGCGTACCCCGCCAGCGACAACAATTTCACCTATTTTGCAGATAATGTCGTGAACATCGAGTGTTGAAAGATGTCTACCTTGTCGACTCATCATTCTTTCACGCGTGAAATCTAAGAGATGTTTTAGTGGGTCAGGTCCCGAAGCCCTACCACCCATAGTTTGGAGTCTTGCACCTTTAGGACGAATCATACTGTAATCAAATTTAATGTCGTGACCTTCGGCCCAAGTATCAAGTCCTGCGGTGAGAGCGTCTGCCCAACCTTCTTTGCTGTCGAGAATTTTAAAAGTTTTTGGAGTTTTAGCGATTTGCCTGTGAATGATAGGAAGTGATTCAACAACATGTCGTTCAACGGAAAAACCAACCCCAGTTCCACACATTGAGATGTACATTATTTCACCAAAATCTTTCCAGTTTGCCGGTGCAATAAAAGAACAATTGTATGCGCAAACATTTGTGGCTCGAGCAGCGCTTCCCGCAGACCACAGAAGTCGCATAGAGCCGAGCGTTTTCATTTCGAGCATATATTCTCGAATTTCAGCGTATTCGTTTTCAAAAAGTTTATCACCTAAATTTTCTTTCATAAAAGCAATAAATCGGTCGATGGCTTCAGACCAAGTTTCTCGTCGATTTTGTTCTGGTATCCATCTAGCATAAGTGCTATAGAAAACAAATTCGGATAATTTATTTGAAAAATGTTTTGAGTTTTCATTAATGAGTTTTTTTAATTCTTCTGGAATATTTTTTGATGCTTCGCGCAGTTTCTCATGGCTTTGTCTATATAATATGTAGGCTTTTGCGGTGAGAGGGAATCCTTTGAGCATAAGTTCGATTTCTACCAAATCTTGAATAGTTTCAACAGTCGGCAAAAAGTTCCCGTTAGACTTTTTTTGAACATTTATTTTTTTTAAAATTGAGTCCGCAATTTCTTCAGCGATTCCTATTTTCCATTCACTACTTGCTTGCATCGCTTTTTCTATCGCCATCACAATTTTTTGCTTATCAAATGGTACTCTAGAGCCATCACGCTTTACAATTTCTTTGATATAATTCCTACTTGATTTAGAAACGATTTTTTTCATCGATTTATGATATATTGATAAATGTCAGTGTATTATACATATAGACAATCATCTATGGATAAGAAAAAACTGGGGATAAAAAATAGTGAAATAAGTACACCTTCAAAGCAAGAGGTAGTTTTCAAACGTCCCTCCTGGGTTCCCAAAAATGTTTCTTCGGAAGAAGAACTTTGTCCAGATTGTTTTAAGGTTGTTGGTGAAAGAAGTCGGTATAAATTGGTTTGCACACTTGGGAAAGGTACGGAAGGAATGACAGTCGGGGAACTTACGGACGTTTTGAAGCTGAAACAACCAACCGTCACTCACCACTTGCAAGTCTTGAAAAGTGTTAATGCTGTAGAAAGCAAGGAATCTGGGCGTGAAAGAATTTACAGTTTAAACAGAGATGCACATTGTTTTCTAGAATGTAAAATTCCTTACTAGGATTTTTATGAAAAATTGGAAATTATTATTTTCAAAGAGTTCACTGCTTTGGCTTTGTGTCGGGTTAATTGCCGGTTGGTTTTTAAGTAACTTACGATTGTCTGATTCGAGTTTCCTACGAGGTAATATTTTACGTTTAGATAAAAATAATACCTACAAATTTATTGATCCTATTTTGGCCTGTGATACAGGTACAGAAGAACTATTTCCAGAATTTAAACCAATTAAGAATAGTCTTCAAAACTATATTAATGATGAAATCAGAAATGGAAATGTTCGAGATGTTTCTATTTATTTGAGGTCAATGAAGACTGGACGTTGGTTTGTGATAAACGGACAAGAAAAATACGCTCCAGCTAGTTTGCTTAAGACTTTTATTATGGTTGCCTATTATCGCGAATTTGAAGAGAATAAAGAAGTTCTTGATAAGGAAGTTATTTTTCATAGAAACAATGATTCTAAAAAAGAAAGTTCCCTTGAAACGGAATCAGATTTAATTGGGGGCAAGTATTATTCTATCGGATCTCTGATAGAACAAATGATAATTTATTCTGATAATGATGCAATGAATGTTCTCATTGATAATTTTGACGATAAAACGATTGAGGCAATAAATAGTATCTTTTCAGATTTGAATATTCTGAAACCTTCAACTCAAAGTGAAAAGGATATGGATTTTATGTCCGTAGATTCATATGCAATGATTTTCAGGGTTTTATTTGGCGGGACATATTTATCAAGAGAAAATTCCGAAAAAGCTCTCTCACTTCTTTCTAGGTCACAGTACAGAGATGGTATTACGGCCATTATTAGCAAAGATATTGCCGTAGCGCACAAATTTGGAGTACGCACGGTTGCTGGACAGGAGGGGACATATCACGAGTTGCATGATTGTGGGATTATTTATTATCCAAATCACCCATATTTACTCTGTGTTATGACAAGAGGAGATGATTTGAGTAAACTTCAAAAATCTATTCAAGATATTTCACGAATATCACACAACAAGCTTAATTCATTTTTTCTCCAACTGACAAAATAGGAGAGTCTTGCGAAAAAAAATAGCGAGTGGGGTTTGGCCACTCGCTTTGCTTCAGGTTTAAATTTTTTTGTATATCCAACGGCATAGGTCTCCGATTGTTCGAAAAATGAATTTCAGAACAAATCGGCCAATTTGCTTGAGTTGTCTAAGTTCCCAAGCCACGATTTTCTTTCCTGTTGTCGGGCCACCAACTAAGTAGCCCATACCGAAGGAAAGAACGATTAAGACAATTATGTTAAAGATCAAGCCTTGAAGGGGGTTCATCTGGGTACTATGCTAACATTATATCTAGATTGTGTCAAGTATCGATTATAATTTAAAAATGATAAGCTTTTTCTACTTATGTCAAGCAAAGGCAAAAAACGCATATTTTTGGATTACGCATCGTCTACTCCTGTAGGTAGGCGCGTTTTGAAGAAAATGGAATCGTTTGACTCTATTTGTTTTGGCAACCCCAGTTCAATTCACAGCGATGGACTTTTGGCCAAAAAAGCTGTTGATGAAGCTCGATTGAAGATTGCCAGAATTTTAGAAGCCCATTCGGACGAAATTGTTTTTACCGGAAGTGGAACAGAATCAAATAACCTTGCGATTTTTGGCACGGTTAATTTTTTGTCGAAACAAAAAAACTTCGATATCAAAAAATGTCATTTTATTACATCAAAAATTGAACATTCATCGGTTCTAGAATGTTTCAAAGAGTTAGAGGGACGAGGCGCGCAGGTGGATTATGTTTCGGTAAATAAAGAAGGCATTATTGATATTGCAGAGCTTCAGAATAAAATAAACGAGAATACAAAGATTGTTTCGATACAGTACGCAAATAGTGAAATTGGTGTTATTCAAGCGGTAAATAAGGTTTCGAAAGTTATTCAGAAAAAGTGGAAAGAAATTCAAGAAAAACGTGGAAAATTGGGTTTGGCAAAGCCAAAACCAATTTTCCACGTCGACGCCTCTCAAGCCCCACTTTTTTTAAACGTCTCCCAAAATTATATCGGCGCAGATTTGATCACATTCGATGCGCAGAAAATTTACGGCCCTAAAGGAATCGCTCTATTATATGCGAGGCGTGGGACAAAAATTGCTCCGATTATTTTCGGTGGCGGACAAGAAAGTGGTTTGCGAGCTGGAACAGAAAATGTGCGGGGAATTGTTGGCTTTGCCGAAGCTTTTGAAATTGCCACGAAAGAGCGCGAGAAAGAATCGAAACGTCTAAAAATTTTGCGAGATTATGCGACTGCTGAAATTCTCAAAAAAATACCACATGCAGAACTTAACGGTTCAAAAGATTTCAGATTGCCAAACAATATAAATATTTCAATCCCAAAACTCGATGCAGAATTTGCGATTTTGAAACTTGATGTTAAGGGAATTTCTATCGCTACCAAAAGCGCCTGTGTTCCAAGCGACGAGGCTTCGTATGTTATTTCTGCATTAGGCAAAAATCTTGACTATTCAAGATCAAGCCTGCGAATCACACTTGGGCGAAACACAAAAAAACCAGATATTGATAAATTTATAGCTGAGTTGGTTAAGGTTGTATAAATAAACCAATAACTCTGGTAAAAATTTTCTTTTGCGATACAATACAATTATCATCATAAACGCATGGAAAATCTTACCAAACAACAAATAATCCTCTTAGGCCTTCTCGTTAGTTTCGTCACGTCCATTGCGACGGGTATTGTCACTGTCTCGCTTCTCGATCAAGCTCCTGCTGGTATAACGCAGACAATCAATCGCGTAGTTGAAAAAACTATAGAGAGGGTCGTGCAAGTTCCAACGCAATCTGTCGCGACCGTCGTACAGAAAGAGACTGTGGTGGTCAAAGAGGATGAGCAAACCATAAATTCTATTGAAAAAAATGCCGGTGGCCTCGTGCGTATATATAGAATAGGTGTGACGGAAGCAAATCCGGAACCTCACAGTATTCTCGGCGGTATGGGACTTATCATCTCAAGAGATGGAGTAATTTTAACGGATTCGTTTTTTTCTGGGCAGACAGAGCTTTCCGGAATTTTAGCTGACGGTTCGAAAGTATCTCTTTCATTTGCAAGTAGCACCCTCGATTCAAAATTTGTTTTTTTAAGGGCATCGAGCGACAAAAAAGATTATTCATTTAGCTCCGTTTCAATAGGAGATTCAAATTCATTAAAACTCGGACAGGCAGTTGTCGCTGTTGGTGGCGGGGTAGAGAATACTATTGCAACAGGAATTGTATCAAAAATAATACGACAGGAAGCTCTTGA
>ORMF012572090.1_pt1 | contig 17307 bp, 33 predicted proteins | sample 1779871 | NCBI WGS metagenome assembly ORMF01 (sample SAMEA104232316, study PRJEB22302) | groundwater metagenome | biome: forest; feature: aquifer; material: groundwater | place: USA | collected 2011-08-07 | depth 5.4 m
CCCGCATATGTTAATCAAAAACAAAAGGATGACGCAAAGGCTGCCCTTGAAAAAATAAAATCGGATGCTGATTCAGCAACACAAAGAACATTTGCGGAACAATCTGGGAAAACAAAAAGATATATGCTTATTGGCGGTATTGTAGTTGTTGTCGGATTGATAGGATTATTTGTAGCAAATAAACTAAAAAAAGCATAATTATGAATTATTTAGATAGCGAAGGATTTTATTATAAAGCAGAAGGTAATGATAGTCTGTTAAATGCGGCAGAGGAATTTGCTAAGGCAAAAATTAAGGATTACAACATTCTTGTTAATAAAAGAAACATCGCCGAAGCAGATTATCAAATTTACAGAAATTCGATGGCAACAGGTGGTCGAGGAGAAGGTGGGGCTTCCTTTACCACAAATGAATTAAATTCAAAATTAAAAAAATTGGAAGGGCTTGAAATTTCGACTAACGCCGCTAGAACTTTAATGGATAATGCAAGGCAAAAAGTTATCACATTAAAATCTCAAATTTCTGGACAAGAAAATTTACTTCAATTAGAAAAGGAAAAAAATGAGGCGGATGAAAAGAAAAATGCATTAGAAGCGGATACACAAAAATCAATTTCAGGGTTTGCAAATAAAACTAAACAATATGCCTTTATTGCGTTAATTGTAGGTGTGGTAAGTATTGTAGGATTTATGGTTTATAAAACACAGAAAAAAAATTAAAGTTATGACAACAAAATATTTTCCTAAATACGATACCAGAGTTGGCTCCGATGGATTTTATAATGCAGAAGGAGATGATAAAATTTTAATTTCTTCGATAGCTTCTGAATATAACATACCGCTTTCTGATATATCAAAAAGATACAATATTTCAGAATCTATTCTTAGAAAATCAACCGTTGGAGATGTAGCTAATAAATATGGAGTATCTGTTTCTTCTGCATTGAATGAATTAAGATCAATGGCAAAAAAACGTAAAAATTGGTTGGAACAATTGGCTGGCGGATTATCTGGAATGAATAATATTAATACACCAGTTGACCCACCTCAACAAAATGTTATTCCACAAAAAGAAACGAGTGCTTTCAAAATATTGAACATGAATGGCTATGCTGTTCTTGGCGTAGGTGCAATTGTAGTAACTGGATTAATTTTAATAGGAACAAAAGTCTTTAAACAACAAACAACATAAATTAAATAACATGAGATATTATAATCCGTCTACTTCAGGAGTAGCATTAACACAATCACACCCAATGGAACACATGAATATTGAACACTACAAAGTACGCGCTCTTTGGAATGCCGATGGCGATCCTAATTCCAATATGGCTGAAGGCTTTAATGCTTACGGTTCTGATGGATTTTATAATGCAGTCGGAAATTCAAGCAGAAGCGGATATTGGAATGCAGAAGCCAAAAGATGCACTCCAGAAATGGAATATTTTGGGTTCTGCACAAGAAAAAAGGCTGGAAGTTTAAATGCGGAAGGTTTTTATAATGGACAGGGGCCTTATTCCGAGGGGTTTTACAATGCAGGCGGTGAGCAATTCAAATCATTTATAGGAAATCTTTTCCCTAATGCTGCTGGTCGTGGCGCTGCAAAAAATGAAGAGCGATTAGCTCAAGCTCAACTTGATGCGGCTATTGCTGCAAAATTGCAACAGCAATCAGACCCTAATGCATCGCGTACAGAAGGTGCTGGAGTCGGAAAGAAAGTTTTAATTGGACTTGGCGCTGCGGCAGCGGTAGGGCTTTTAATCGTAATAATTGTGAAAATCAAAAAGAATAACGCTGGAGGAAAATAATATTGGATAAGAGCGTTAGATTGGGTTTATATATTGGTGGTGGCGCTATGCTATTATCTGTTATTGCTTTGCTCATATATAAATCTAATGGCGGACTAAAGTCGGCGGGTCGATTCGCTGGTAAGGTAAAGAACGTTGCATTGGACGAATGGGAATTCTGGAAAGGGGGCGCTCTAAAAGAAGGCAATTCTGAAACTATGGAAAGGCTTCGCAATTATTGGAAAGAAGGGGCTGGAGTTTCAAATTGGAGCGATCAACAGATGACAAATGAGGCATGGAGCGCTGCGTTTATTTCTTATATCATGAAAAAATCTGGCGCTGGAAATAATTGGAAATATTCACCATCCCATTCTACATATATTGTTGACTCGATCAAGAACAGAAAAGAAAATAATAGTAATCCATTCAAAGGATATAAGCCCGAAGAAATAAAACTTTCAGTCGGGGATTTGGTAGGGAAACCAAGGCAGGGTGGCATTACATACGATACAACAGGGAATTACAAATCGCACACCGATATAGTTGTTAATATTAAAAATGGATACGCGGATACTATCGGAGGTAATGTTTCAAATTCAGTTTCAATGACAAGAGTTCCATTGACTTCTGACGGAAAAATTGACAATACAAGAGTAGCTGGTTCTAAATATTTTGTAGTGATTAAAAATAAAAAATAAGGTGAAAAGATTAATAATTACTGTATCTGTTTTAGGGGCACTTGCATATCTGGGATATGCATGGTGGAAAAAATATTCATTTTCTGATAAATTTGAGATAAAAACAAGCGGACATTATTTCAGGATAAACGGACTTCATTCAGGAGAATTTGAAATCTATTTGGATGTTACAAGTAAATATCCATTTAATGTAAATGTTACTGGATATAATCTTAATGTCATGGTAAATGGGACTCAAATAAGCAATCTTCGTTCTGGGGTTATTCAAACTTTAATATCAAACACACCTTCTAGGCTTACGCTGAAAGCTAATTTTGATCCATCGGTACTTGTTAAAAATGTTTTTGACCTTGGATTTCTAAGAAGCCTTATTGCGGATAAAATGAATACAAAAATTACTATTCAGGGAACAATAAGTATTTCTGCTAAGAAAATAGCTGTAAATGACCTTCCTATGGATATAACCATGACACTTGCTGAATTAACAGCCCCAAATACAAATAGTAATAATGCTTAATTTTTTGTATTTTTCGGGAAAATTTAAAAAATGAAAGAGGAAATAACGAAAAAAATAATTGCTTCGGCACTTCATAAATTTTCCGTTCAACATGGAAGAGCGGTGCATGATATGCGAATAGCCATCACCACAGATAGGGATGATTTTGCAACGCCTGTTTTTCAAACTCTTTGTAAAAGACCTGATGGACAAACAATTACATTAAATAGTATTGAATTTTCTGATATTTATGATGGGGATATGAGCATTTTCTCGTTTTTTGAAAAAGGGGGATTGGGCTTATTGAAAAAACCATTGGAAATTTTAGTGCCTGAACATCTGTCTTCTGGATTACGGAAAGTTGCGGCGGAAAATACCGTAGAGCCTTCAAAAATAAAATTGATTATAGTTCCAAGCGATGATCAGGTTTCTAAATTAGCGCTTCTCCTTTTTATAGGAGGTACTTTCAAAGAACAAATTTCACTCGAAAAACTTTTAAATTAATGTCAAACATAAATACAAAAAGCGGAAACGCAGGTGGATTAACCAAGATTGTCAGCCAAACTATTACGGTTTCTCTTGGAGCATATACGAGTGGAGATGTTGTCGGTGGAGTGCAAACTATCACAGATGGATTGTATGGTGCTGGGGGAACTGGAATTTTGCAAAGTGTAACTATAATTGACGTAAATGCACAGTCGGCAGCTTTCTCTATTGATATTTTTTCACAAGCTCCACAAGGGACGTACACCGATAATGGTGCATATACTCTAGTTACGGCAGACTCCGCATATCTTATTGCAAGGGTTAGTGTAGCGGCTGGCGATTATGTTACAGCAGGTGGAAAAGGTGTTGCTACAGTAACATCTTTAAATATTCCTGTTTTTGCAACAGGGACGGCAAATTTATATGCTTTAATTTCAACTACATCTACTCCGACTTGGAAGGCAACTACAAGTTTGAGTATAGTCTGGGGAATATTACAAGACTAAAATTAGGTTAAATGCCAAATCTGAATGTTATAAGAAGAGTTTTATTTTCAGGAAATGGTGGTCATGATCATGACGCACATGCTTTTATAGAAGCTGCTGGAATTACTAATGCCGCACAACAAAACGCAATAAATGCGTTGGTAATTGATTTAAAAAATAATAATTTATGGTCATTAATGTTAGCTATTTATCCTTTTGTTGGCGGAACTGCAAATGCTCATATGTACAATTTAAAAAACCCGCTGAATACCGATGCAGCATACCGATTGAGTTTTGTAGGTGGGTGGACACATGATTCAAATGGGGTAACTCCAAATGGAAAAACTGGATATGCAAATACTTTTCTTATTTCAAATTCACTTACCGTAAATGATTTTCACTTTTCTTTTTACAACAGAACTAATGTAACTGAAGTTTCTGTTGATATAGGTGCAAATACTGGTGCTACCAATAGGATGTTGATGTATGTTTCATATCCAACAGATACAACCATTATAGATGCTTATGATACAACCGACACCGCTGGAAGAATATTTGTACCAAATGGGGGCAATAAAGGATTCTTTATTGCATCGAGAGAATCATCCACCATTATGAGGGCATATAAAAATTCAACTAATCTTCAAAACACATTCATTGCTACTGTTGGAACCGCGCCTAATCTTAAGTTATATATAGGGGCATTAAATAATGCGGGAACAGCAGATTCCTTTTCAACAAAAAATTGTGCATTTGCAACAATAGGAAGCTCATTGCAGAATGCGGCAAATATTCTTGCATTAAATACAGCGGTACAAACATTTAACACATCATTAAGCAGAAACGTTTAGACATGCCATATGTAACTATAATTCGCAGATTAATTATCGGACTTGTAAGGGGTGGAAATAATACTCCTTCTGATCAGATAATGTCAACAGAAAACGGGGTAGATTTAATGACAGAATCAGGTTTAAATCTTTTCATAACAGAATAATATTCATAAACTAAAACTAAAAGCATGACACCCGAACAATCAGCAACGCTAAACAGGATATCAAAGGAACGCACAGGATTAAATTTTTCAGAAATGATTTCTCGCGGAAATATTTCAGTATCTACTGTAGATACTATTATGGAAAAATATACTGATGAAATATTAAACGTAGGAAAGGTTGGATTTTACCAGCTTCTTGCAAATCACGAAGAAGAGGTTTTAAACCTAAAAAACAAGATTGAGGAAATAAGAACAGAAGGTAAAACTTATTCTGTTCCAGTAGAAAACATTACGCTGATTGCGCCAGACAAAAAAGAAGTTACAAAAAAGGCAATCGTTAAACCGCTAGCACCAAAAAAAACAGTTAAGAAATCAAATAAAAAATGAGACAAAAAGATAAGGAAAGATTAGATTTTATTTGCATTGAACACACTGGATTTAATTTTTCTGATGTCAGTTCCAAGGGAGTTAATTATACTACTATGGAAAAAATTATAGCTCGATATACAGAGGAAATAAGAAAATCATGTGAAGATAATTTTATTAGTAGCGCAGAAACGATTATTGAAAATAAAATGCCTTTAGAAAAAAAAGATGCCGAAAACGAAACTTCAAAGCCTCCATTTATTACTTCATTTCATGAATGGATCAGAAAAAAATTCCAGAAATAAATAAAACATGGCAATCAGGTTTTCCCAATTAACGGCAGCGGCTTCGGTAAGCGTAAATGACTTGTTTGCGGTTAGCGTGTCGCTGGGCGGGGGGCTTTACAATTCACAAAAGGCTACTGCGGCGCAGTTATTGACTTATGTCCAGACATCATTCGGCGCAGGTGTCCAGACGGCACTTGGAATCGCTGTTGGAACGACAGGATCATTTGCACCGATAACAAGCCCTTCGTTCATTACAGACATTACTACGCCACAGATTAATGGTGCAAGTGGTGGAACTGGAATAACGGTTGTAACAAATAATACGGCTGCAACCGCATTGGCACGTGGCGTTTATTTCACACCAACGCTAGTTGCTGCCGCGAACAATGACGTGTTGGTTGCAATTGATCTCACTTCCGTATATACGGATCGAGCGTTTACAGGAGTGCGACACGTTGGACTAAGAAGTACGGAGGCAACTTGTAAATTCGAGTTGGGCGGAGTTATAACCGTTCCATCTTATATTGGATTATATTTAAATGTCACCCCAAACTCGACAAATTATGCAATAATAAATGATGGAAGTGGATCAACTTTTGTCAACGGCGTTTCGTCGGTTTACATTTCAAATAACGGAACAAACTTAGTTCGATTCGTTTCTAGTCAGATGCAAATGCAGGATGCAGTTGACATTTCTTTTAATGCAACAACAGGGACTAAGATCGGATTAGCAACAACTCAAAAATTTGCATTCTGGAATAAAACGCCAATAGTACAACCAACAACGGCTATAACAGGAGCTACATTGGTAAGCAACGCAGGAACAGCAATAACATCAACCGATACATTTGGCGGATATACACTACAAAAAATAGCAGCAGCATTGGTAAATGTTGGAATTTTAGCTTAGGTTTGAATCATGAAAACAAAACTGCTTATTTCGATTCTACTAATTACATCAACGCTTTCGGCTCAATACCGAATGGATGACAAGGCAAAACACAATTGGGCGGGGACAGGAATATCGGTTTCGACAGCACTGTTTGTAAATCATTTTTTATTCAAAGACAAAAGACCATTCACTTCAAGTTGTATTGGGTTCGGGATGGGAGTGCTTGCAGGAGCTTTGAAGGAAACTGTTTGGGATAAGAAAATGGATAGGGGCGTGTGCAGTAGACAAGATTTCTATGATACAGTTTGGGGAAGTCTCGTAGGCTCACTTTGTGTTCGTGTTTATTTTGATTGCAGGAAAAGAAAAACATCTTTAAATTATGATAATCAAGATCGTATTTATATTAATTCTCACATCGCTTTTCGTTGAGGTGAAAAACGCTCCAATGAAAGATGAATTTAATAACTTTTGAAAATGGAAAAGAAAATCGCCAAAACAGAGCTTGAAATTGTAAACGAGAAACTTGCAAAGGAAATGCAACTCAGGGCGCAATGTTGCGCTCAGGAAATAACATTTTCAAACACACAAATCCTGCAAAAATACAATTGTGAGGTGAAAGGATCGAATGTCATAGCCAAGCCGTTTTAATTTTATGACACCGCAACAGGAAAAGAAATTGGATGATTTTCACGATGCGGTGATTCGTGAAAATTATAATCCACAAAAGAAAAGGAATCTGGGAATGATTACAAAAGCCACGCCAGCCTATGCCTTTTTGATAACAAAAAATGTCTGTTGACAATTCAAAAATTACTCAGTATCTTTGAAAATAGTTAATTTAACCAATCGCTGCATTAGCCCCCTGATGCGCCCCAAGCACTAAAAATGGAACAAACGAAAATGATCGAACACGTACAGAGTCCTCACGGGGATAATAGCACACATCCGCTACTGATGATTGCATTATGGATTTTAGGAGTTGCTTTCAATTATATTGCAGAAGCGCTTCCATCTCTTAGTTTGAATGAAAAAGCCAGCCTTATTTTTATTTGGCTATTTAGGGGGCTATCTGTTTTTTCTTTAACTCTTATTATCATTTTAAATTTGAGGAAATTGCGGAATAAATCTATAGACAAAAAAGAAGAGTAATATGCTTAAAAAAGCAATAAAGTGGTTTCTTTCCTCACTTGATACATCAACTACAGGTGGATCAGCAAGAAAACTTACCGCTTTTCTTTTTTCTTTATGTACCGCCTACATTGAATTAGTATGGATAGATTGGGCTAAAAACCACAATGACTTTTCGGTTTTGTTTACAGTAATAACAGCAAATTTTGGATTTATATCGCTGTTATTGGGGCTTACAACTTACCAATATTTAAAGCAGGATAAGAAAGAACTTGTTGAACCCCCTAAACCAGATACTCCTAATAAAGAAGATGTCGGATGATGCTTCACAATCAAGATCACGACCACAAGACTGACTGGAAAGGGGTTTTTTCTACAATTTTAATATTCATAGCAGTTCTTGCTTTTGCATACTGGTTGTCTTAAATTACAACTATGAGAAAAACTCACATTACATATCTGTCTATCGTTGCATTTATCATGTGCCTGTTTTTTATTCAACAATGTCAGAATAGAAAACATGAAAATGATCTGGTAAATAATATTTCTACCTACAGCGACTCCGCAAAACACTATAAAGACAAATTAGGGAATTTAGTGTCATATAATCAGACTTTGCAATTTAATAATGAAGCCCAATTGAAATCATATCTCTCTAAGAATGATTCAATGGCACTATTGCTGAAAAAATTCAAAAATATTACTTCTGTTTCAGTAGTCACAACAACTGTCTTTATTCACGATACCGTCCCTGTTTATTTTGATCGCGCTATACCGTGTGATTTTAAACCATTTGCAATTATACGGGATAGCGCTCATTATTATTTTAAAGGAACAATTTATCCGAATAAATTTACATTAGACAGTATTATTATTCCCAACAAACAGAGCATAGTAATCGGAGAAAAGAAAACTGGATTCCTTGAGCGCCAACAGCAGATTAATGTAATTAATTCGAATCCCTATATAACTGTGACTAACGCTGGGGCGTATACCATTGACACAAAGAAAAAATGGTATCAGACAGCATTATTTCAAATAGGAGCTGGATTGGTTATTGGATATGGTGCTGCTAATGTTCAACAAGTAATTTCACGTTAAGTTAATTACAATCAGTTTTTATTTTTAATCAAAACTGATTTTTTTTCTGATCCATTTTGATATTTAATATACTTCTAACCTGACCTACCGTAACTCCAAAATCTTTTGCAAGTTTTGGATATGAATTATCTTCATTGGAAATCCATTGATTAAATATTTTTTCCTGAATTATTTCTGGAACTGGTTCATGCTTTTTGTTAGTACGGGTTTGCAACTTAATACAATTTTTGACATATTTGCCCTTGATGGAAATCATTTCCTCTGCCAACAGAACTGTTTTTTTAGTGTGGTGTTATAATAAAACTCATCTTCCAATCACCAGACAATAAGCGTCGCGCTCATGCTGGTTGGTCTTGTTTAATACATTGAATGTTTTTTTGAACTCCTTCGCATCCTTTTTCGTGTTTTGTGGTTTCACCTCGATCACTCTGCAACCTTCCTGTTTCGCGAATTCAATCCACAGCGCAGCATGGGCAATGTTCATTCCTACATTCCGCGCCATGCGATCCGCAATTCCGTCACTCTCGCCCTTACGCCTCCATGTTATCTTATTCAGCGCTGGATTCTCCACTACAAAAACAATGTTATGGGTAAACATATTGTGGTCAATCTGATACCTGATCTTTTGTAGCGCCCCCCAGAAATCATCGCTTTCCAGATGAATGTTATCAATTAGTTTATCATAGAAAGCTAGTCCCGTTGTTGCGCCAGCATCGATTCCGATATACAGTGTAGGCTTCTGCAAACGCGATGGTGTTATCACACCTATTTTTGGAATTATTTTATTAAAAGCCATTTGTTGTATTATTTGATAACTTAAATGTCTTCTTTTTCTTTTTTTAGTTCATTGTTCTCCTGCTGCAACATGGCGAGGCGGGGGAGGAATTTAGAAACAGTCCAATTGAAAATTGTTTCTTCTGGGTCATCTGATTTTTTAAATTCAGATGTACAGCAAAAATCAACAAAGTCTTTTTCCGTCGGCACGTCCTTAACGGTGGTGGTGTTGAGCCATGAAATAACTTCAAGTCCAATTTTGGCATCTTCATTAGAAACCATAAAAAACTTTCCATTATAAAAACAGTTGCTTTTATTTGAGTTTGAAAGCGTAACAAAATAAAAGTCAATCTTTTCGGGTAACTCGATTGCTTTCGTTACTACACAAACTGTCTTACTTGCGTTTTCCATGTGCTTCGGGTTACTTGGGGTTAACTAAACTTTTCTTTTTGTTATAGTGCTTAATAAATTCCTGCTTCATCAATTCTCCAAATTCTTCTGCCTCCTTTTCTGTGAAGTTGGTAATCGGAAATCCTCCATCTACTTTATAGCCATCTTGTCTAAGACCAGCTTCTTTTTTAAAGCGAACAAAGTTTGGCATCGTTGGCGGTAGTACTTCAAATTTCTTTTCCATTCTTTTCGTTTTAGTTACTTGGTTTAATCAGTCCTTGGTTGGGAAAATTTTATCTCGATCTTCCTTTTAGGCATCTTTCTACCTTGTAGATGTAATTTGTTTCTTCATTCCAAAAACGGAATTTTATTTCTCTCTGTTTCATATTTCAAATTTTAGCGTTTAACATTATCACCACCACCATGTAGGCGATCAGGTAGATTTTTGCGCCACCACCACAACAGTAGCGACCATAGTCAGGAATAAGAGAATTGTCCAGTATTTCATTATGGTATAATTAGTAACTAACATCCTTATTTTCTATAATTGGATTTGCTGATACCTCTAAGTCCCAACCGTATTTTTGGAGAGTGGCGAGATGCTTCCAACCTCCGAGTTTAGCAATATTACTATCACTATAATTTTTCTTCTGCAATTGATTCACGAAATACCTCCTGAAGCTGTGCGGTGTGACGCGGATATCACCAGCAAAACTGGTTTGCGAAAGCCAATGCTGTATCACACGGTAAATATAATGTCCAGTGACAGGAACTTTTCCCTTCACTTTAGCACAGCGCTTGGAATTGTTGTACACAAGGAAAACCTGCCCATCGAAAAACATCTTCAATCCCGTGTACCAATCTGGCAGCGGCAATTTCTTTATGTCGCGCACCTTGAACTGGTAAACCTGAATGCATTTGTTTATCATGTCGATATCGGAAACTTTCGCACCACAAATCTCGCTACGGCGGCAACCATAAGCCAACAAAAAGAAAATCCATTTTTCCTGCATCGTTCCATTTCTCTTCACGACATTTTTCATCGCCTCATAAACATCTTCGGAAATCCGAATCTGTTTCTTGAATGCATTTGTATCCTGCGTCGTGACCCATTCAGCGCTGAAGGCATGCCTGAGATTCAGTTTTGCATCCTTGAAATCAAAGAACTCCCAGAATTTATGTACTGATGCCATTGCAAAGGCGATGGTGTTTTGCGATAGTTTCTTGTCGTTGCACAAGACCTGATTGTAAACGATAACCAAATCCTTGAGTATTCCAGCGCTGGTTACATTTATGATTCCGTATTTTGCCTCATTACACCAGATCAGGAATTGTCGAACAAAATGAAGATATTTCCTTTTTGTCTCACCGCTGCCAACGCGCTTTGACTTATTGAGATAATCTGAAAATTCCTTCAGGATAGCATTCACGTCATTATTCCCCTTCAGAAATTCTGGCGGAACAAGTTTCATGACCTTTCGGACTTTCGGGAGATTGTCTGTATCCCATTCGCGAAGTTCGGATTTTTCTTCCGCCACAGGCTCAGAAACGACCGCTGTAGGAGTTTCAACCTTCGCCATAACACTTTCCTTCAGTTTTTCATCAGGAGTCGTGGCGGGTATTATAATGGGCACAGGAGTAACATTCTCGCCAACTGGTGTTAGGGGAATCGGCGGCACTGGTGGTATGTTCTTTGTTTCTTCTGACATTTTTGTTTGAATGATGGCTTCGAAGTTACTCTTTTTTCAATAATATCTGAATGGCTTTTTCCGCACATTTTTTTGTAAGCCCATAACCGATGTCAATGCAATCATCGTGATTCCTGTTTTCGCAAAGGACTGTTATCATCGGGTATCCCGTCAATAATCTGGGTATTGGCGTTATTATCCACTTGTGAGAGTGCTAAACGCAGGTAATCCGCGATCTCCTTGTTCTTGGTTAGTGTTTCCAGTATTTGAGACCCCAAGTGCATGCCTAATTCGTCGCTTACGCCATCCATTGAAGAAAATCCTCCTTCTGCTCCAACACAGAATAATAAATGCGCTGGGAAGTCCTTGAGTGCATCCTTTAGTTTTGCGGCACATTCGTCCGCTTTTTTCTGATCGTTCATTGGTTTTTTGTTTTGTGTTTGTAAATGAAAATTGATTCTAATTTGAATTTATCCGTATTTGTTTTTCGGTTGCCCATGATCTTCGAAAGGCGCATGTATTTTATTTCCACAAGATCGAAACATTCCGCCGCAATTTCCTGAAATCGTTTCGTTATTTTTTCCCCACCATCAATGTTGATTATGAAATGACCGTCTTTTTTCAGTGACCAATATGATTTTGCCACCAGCGGTACGATGAATTTTTCCATCCACTTGTCCAGCGTTTTGTATCTCACCCAGCTTTGTGTCTCATCATTCGAATATTTCTCGATGTTGAAATAAGGCGGGGAAGTGAAAATCAGATCGTACATTCCCATCGGATAATAATCCTCGAATGGCGAGCAAATGAAATCGAAATGGCGCGGGCGTTGTTCATGGAAAATATTTTCCTGTGACTTTATTTTTTCCGTTTCGATCAATTGCAATAACATCAGTTGGTTATTCGTAACCGTTGTTTGATTCGGATCGACGGCGCGATAGCTGGAAACCTTTTCCGATAAAAACGCCCCCATCAGCCTTCCGCCGTAACCCATGCACGGATCAAGAACACTCCCATTCTCAGGACAATATTTATCGTAAATGTATTTTGAAATTGTCGGTCGGAAATTGCTCACATTCTGCACACCATTAAAAACCTTCAGCGATTTACGGATGTTGTACGGGTGCAACGGTGTATCGGAAAGTCCGATTCTTTTTTTTATCGCATTATAGAAAAGATTCCGATCATTAAAAACATCCATCGGTGTTTTTGCCTTGTTGCAAATTACCTCCCACATTTCTGAATGGAAACAATTCACGAAATAAAGTCCAGCCATATTCTGCTGCAACTCATTGCCGATTTCAATCTTATCTACCGTGCTGTTGGAAACATTCACAAAATCGGTAAGCATTCGGTTTTTATCCTTTTCGTAATAAGGAAAACCGTTCGCGTAATAATGGTCGATGACCGTTTTTATTATTGTGGAAATATCACTCTGACTGAATTCAGCCGCAATCACATCACACGGAATCCTGCAAACTGTTTCATAGGTAATGGTGTCAATATTTTCCTTTATGTGGGAGAGCTGTGTCATTGGCATTTCCTCAACGACCTACAATCATATTTTGATCCAATCCATTTGGCTCCGTCAAACCTTTCATCGGGATAAGAAATTCCCCATTTATTCCAAACTGCTTGACATAACTTAGCAGATGATCTCCCTTCTGAAACTTTGTATCGCCTTGGTTCTGTTCCTCTTATTTCTTCTGTATATTTTTTTCCTCCGAAAGAATCAAGTTCTCCACCGTCCCAGAAATTCCAATAAACAATGTCAAACCCTAAATCATAGATTGCTCTTCGAATTTCGATACACGGTTCGTAGGGATATGGCATGTGATTTTTTATGTAAATTTCAATGCTATTATCATAATCGTCTCCGTAAATACTAAATTCGAGATCATTATAATTTTCAGGTTCGTGTTTTTCAAAAGATTCTGAAATTACATCCTCAATCCTATTCTTGACAGTTTCAGATTCATGAAATTTTTCTGCTGTACTTCTGTTTCTGAATTCTTCTCTGAGAATTTCTCCGAACGCCTGACATAAAGCCACTTCCTGTGGATTCAATACTGATAAATATTCTTTTGAATTCATAATAATATTTTAGCACATGTTTTCCGTTTCTTCCTCGAATAGGTAGGATTGTTCCTTGTACCACATCACATCTTCATAATGCAGATGCCTGTTGTCCGCAAAATGCTTTATCAGCACATTAATCCTGTCTGTTTGTGCTTCGCACCAATCGGGATGAAAATGTTTTACATACACAAGCGCAAATCCGATGTTCTTGAACATGCGATTATCCAATTCAGCCCAATCATTTGGCAGATAATCGAACGTTTGGGGATCGTCTAAATCAACTGTTTTTCCAAACCTTTCTTTGAATTTTCTCATGTTATCCGTTATAAATAAGTTCTGCAACTTTCTTCGCCGTGGATAGCTTCCTAAACTGGTGTATGTATTTTCCGTAATTTGAAAGGGAATAATTCCCATTGCGGAGATGTTTTATATTGAATACACAATTCCCATTATCGAAACTGTGCATTTCGATCACCTTGTCATACTCCCACTTTATTTTTTTCATTTTTGTTGTTTGAATTCATTATGATACATCAATCTTACCGATGCCTCAAAAACCTTTCTGGAAAGACCTTCACCTTTGGAGAGGATTTGTAATTTTGTCCCCACTGCTGGCTGCTCTGCCAACCTGTCCTGTGTCCACAAATAAAAATCAACAGCCTCGTCCTTTTTCGTAATCACATACCCGTTTTCTTCCAGCGCCAGCATGATCCGTCGCGCCTCAATGTTGAAACTGGTTTCATGGGTGTCGGAATGCTCTAGGCATATGTACGCTATAATACCCCTAATCTGGTCTTCCTGTGTCATTTCTCTTCGATGGTTACTGTTTTGTTTTCAATGGCAATTGTATATTCGGTATTAGTTGTCTTATCATATAACCTCCATAACCTTTCTTTCATAAGACGATCCTTCATCCAAGAATGAGACCGTAACTGCTTTTCAATCTGCTCCTTTGCGTGTTTCAGATCAATGAATTTATCATAATAGTTTATCCATTTCAAAATCGGATCGTTATAGCATCCAAAAAAATATTTGGCTCTTTGCTCTTCCGAAATTAACATATACTGCAACACAAGCGGTTTTTCAACCTTCTTGGTGGCGGAACTTTCTTTGGATTTTTCATTTTGTCAACATTGTTTCATTCACCATTTTCTTTGTCTCTTCTGCATAATACAAAAGATTCTTCACCGCTACATCTCCAGTCAATCCGAATTCTGCAAATGCCTTTTTGAAATATTCCTTCGCCTCGTCATTATATTTTGTCGGATGATTGTGATTTAGATATTTGTTGTCCTGCATTATCGCGGAGAAGATTATTTCGCACTCCTCGTAATTTTGATCCTTCTCGTATTCATCAATGAGATAAACCAATGTCATGAACCCGTAGCGGTACAGCGCTTCGAGATAACGGTTCCTTCGTATTGTTGCTTCGTGCGGATTCATTGGGTGAGAAAATAGAAAGTAAGGATCAGTTGCGTGTAATGCAATAGCTGGTCAAATCCAATGCTTACAAAAAATAAATGCGTTTTCTTTGCCTGCCACAGTTTGCTGTTGATTCTGGATGTCACATAATCAATAAGCCAATGGGTAATGAAGGTTATGATTGGAAAAAAGGCAACAATCAAATAATTCCCAGTTACTACGGAATAAGCGTTGCACACAAGAAGCCACACTACGGAGTAGGAAAGGACGTGCATTGTAAGCGCTGAATTATTCTTGCTCTTGTTTTGTGCTTGCCAATCCGTTTGTAATACGAAATCCGCGAACCAGTGCAGCGCTATGATGGAAATTATTATATACGGATTCATTGTTTTCTTTAAATAATGGAGAGGGCTTTTAAGTTCCCTCTCCTCTTTCATGGCGAAGTTCACGACCCACATACCGACACTTTCCGAAAACATTACGTGGAATATTTTTCGGACGTTGCAACCGACTTGTCGTTACTGAACCCCTGTTGTGTATTTTTTATGATCTGTTTTTTTCTTGTAAGAGATGAAAGTCAAATTCTTGTTTATTTTTGATTTGCGGGTTGGCTTGAGAAAATTAGAAAGACAATACTCAATCAACCCACGGCAATGCCAATTCCGATAAATCATTTTTCGTTTTCTAGCGCTACGGCAGGAAAGTTTCAGGCGCGAGATTTTCTTTTTTTGTCGGCGCTTTTGTGATGCGCGAGAATGTTCGTGTACAAGAACATTCCCAATGACAAGTTTTGATTTTGTGGCGATTGGTTCTGTAAATTCACTCATAACTTTATCGTCTTTTTGAACTGTTGGCAGAATCTACGCTCATTGGATTTGTAGATTTGGTACAAATCATCATAATGCAGCGATGCAAGTTCCGCCAGCGTGAACTTAAACCATTCGCTGTGTTCGCTTGTAGTCAACTCATTGTTCGCAACTCGCAGCGCTGAAAATGGAACGTCAATGTCACCCATCGGAATATCAAGACAATTCACGCGCTTGGAGAATTCAATATGGAATTCGGCGCGTAGCCTGAGCCATAAATTTCTGTCTTCGGGGGTTCGGAAATATTTTTTCATATTCATTTTTTAAAAAAGATTTCTCATGGTCGCAAAAAGCGACCATGAGAAATGCATTATCCTGTTATCAGCGCCTTTAGTTCAGGGAGAAAGTATTTTGCAAAATGCAAGGCTTTATCCTGTGTACCCACGCAAAGGCGAGAAGCGGAAGACGTAATCGCATTCGTGCCAACGCAATGCGTAAAGTTGAAAACGAAGCCCGACGAAACATTGAAATAGGGGTACCATCGCTTATCGTGCATGGTAAGCGCGATCCCTTCGTTCAGAGCCTTGGAGATGATAACAACGCGCTGAACTGCGCAAATCCAATCATCAACATCCAAAATGGTCAATAGTTTTTGGTATTTTTTTATTTCAGGATCGGTGGCGGTTAGATAATCCGTCGCATCCAAAAACGAGCGGATATCTTCCCACTTTGCTTTCGAAGAATCTGGCATCTCGATGATTTTGCGCAATGCCTTTGTTTCCGTTTCCAGTGCCGATAATCTTTCGAGCGCTTCTATTTTGTTTTTCATGTGTTTGCCATACAATAAATTTTCTGGGTCGTCTTTAATTCTGACATACTTGCGATCAGGATAATTACTCCGAGTTTCATCCGTAAATATCAGATCGCTTATTAAGCGAATCAATTCTGGATAAATATTTTTCTCTGATCATTATAATTTTCTTATTACAACAGCCACGGTCTTAATCATTGTACCGCTGCCTTTGAACGCCCCTGCCTCGATTTCATGAACCTCGTGATCCAATCCTTCAATCCATTTTCGGAAATCAACACACGACTTCTCTGAAGCGAATCTCCAATGAGGAGACATAATGGAGACAATTCGTCCGCCATGAGCCAAATGATCGTACATTTTACTGACGTGGATGATGTCCTGATTGTTTGAAAAGGGTGGATTAGCGATGATGCGGTCGTATTTTTTCGACACTGGTATCTTAAGGAAATCCTCCATGATGTAATTTGCGTGGATTGTATGCACTTTTCTCTTCTTCTCAAGCACCGAACGGTTCTCTGGCATCAATTCGCAGTAATCAACTACTGAAGCTATTCCAGAGCGCTTTATTGCCTCGATGATTGCGCCGTCCCCAGCGCTAGGCTCAAGGATTGA
>ORMF011000400.1_pt1 | contig 17296 bp, 21 predicted proteins | sample 1779871 | NCBI WGS metagenome assembly ORMF01 (sample SAMEA104232316, study PRJEB22302) | groundwater metagenome | biome: forest; feature: aquifer; material: groundwater | place: USA | collected 2011-08-07 | depth 5.4 m
AAGATCTCGTAGTCCCGGGGTGTAAATACTTGAGATTGAAATGAGACTTGGGCTTGAATCGTCATCGTCGATTTCCTCCTGAGCCTTTCGGCTCATTCTAGAGACTCGACCTGACATTCAACATACATGTCTCAATCGTTAGATGGCTACTTTTTAGACAGGGTATGATTGACTGTCCTAAGTAATTTGTTCTAGAGATAGCGTACGCTTTCTAAATTCCAAGTCTGAAGGTAAATCATGAATCCTTCCATTATCCGCTTGATTGCGATCGTCCTTCTGATCGCCGCCGCAGTGGTGGCTATTCTTAATCTGCATAGGGTGGCTGATTTAAGAATGCCTTGGCTGGCCCCTCTACTTATGATTTGCGGCGTAGTTTTCGTGATATTTGCAAGGCGACGCAAGGGATGAGAGATTCTTTTCTCAACTACGACACCATCTAACAATTTGTTGGACCGGAGCGGCGGGAGCGTGTTTCTCAACTTGATTGGTCCGGCGATACTTGATTGAATTCGCGCCGCCGCGTCAACTCAACCGTTGGGCGGCAGGAGGAACCATGAAGAATACTCAACGCGCACTAGGGAACTTCGTGGTTGTCGGAGTCGTGCTGTACTTTGTCCTGATTCTAATTCTTCATCTGCTACGGCCCGACTCCAATCCGGCGCGGCATTTTTTGAGCGAGTACGCGGTTGGACCGTTTGCGGTGTTGGGTACGATCGTCTTCTATGTGATGGCCCTGACGGCAGCGGCGCTAACCTTGGGCTTGCTGTTCGCCGTAAATCGCTCCACCTGGCTCTATGTTAGTTCCTTCTTCCTCATACTGGTCAGTGTCGCGTTTGTTACATCGGCAATTTTTCCTACCGACGTCAACCCCAAGGGTGGGCCGCCAATCGCGCACACTCAAAGCGGAGCGATTCATGACCTGGCCGGGTTGTTCGTCTTCCTCGGCTTGGTCATTGCCTCGCTGACTCTGCCGTGGGCCCTGAAACGTGACGCCACTTGGAGGGCTTCCTTCAACCGCGCGCTCCTTCTTGGCCTGTTAATTCTTGGGCTCTTCTTTGCATTCTTTGCCTTGCCTTGGGCGTGGAAAGGTCTCGGGCAACGAGCGATGGTATTTGTAGTGCTGATATGGCTCTTAACGAATGGGCTGCAACTTCGTCGTCACAGAATTGCATCGCGCGATTCGAACCACATAGACAACGGGCCTTAACCATCGCCGCCGCCGAACAAATCGTTGCAGGTGAGCCGCGATTGCGCGTCCTTCATCAAGTCTTTATTTTCACAGGTTGTCGCAATTCGCGCGGCCACCTGAACTCAGACGTTATGTTGCTTCTTCCAATGAAGTCCTCCAAGTTCTGGATACCGGTTGTAGTCGCCCTTGCGGTAACTCCGATCTTTCTCTACCTCGGAATTGCTTCCGGCGGCGCTGGACACGGTAACTACTTGCTGGCGAAAGTTCTGTTTCCTTTCACCATGCTGTCAACCAGGGCTCTTGGTTCTATCACCGCGCCCTTTGTGATTTTGGCAATTATCCAATTCCCCCTGTACGGGGTCGTCGTTGGTTCAGCTAACCTGAAGAGCAAATTGCCGGCATCCGTGATTGGCGTTCTCGTCATTCATACGTTGGCTGTGTTGGTTTGCTTCGGGTTCGTTAGCGAGAATTTCTCTTGAACGCTCTAATCGAATGGGCGCAATATAAACAATCGGGTACGAAAGTCGAAGTCAAGCACAGAGATCCCCTCTCCCGCCAAAGTCTTGATTGACTTCGGAGGGCTATTAAAGACTCGCCGGCTGGCGTCTCAGGTTTCGTCACCGAGTTGCTTAGCAGTCACCACGTCGCTGACCTACATTCACCCCGTGAGAGAAAGTTGATGCGATCAGATTCCAAAGACTCTCTCTCACGGGGTACACGTTCTATCGACCTTTTTTGTGTTTGCTTCTGTCAGCCATTCAGGTATGTGAGACGCATCCGGTGAGATAGAAAGACTTATCTCACGGGACGGCCCATGGTCCGGTTGGGCTTTTGGCGGTCCGGTGCGGGCCTAACCACTAGCACCCCACGCGGGCTGCCCGCGCGGGGACCCCGCTTGGACGAGACTTACAAGATTTTCATCTTGCAGCCTACGATTTGGTTTAGAGACTCCGCACCGGCCCATAAGGTGTTTGGTTTGGCGCCTGGTAACTCTCACTCGCTGACTCAGCAACTTGATTCACTCAAGCGCCGATTGATGTGCATCAACTTCAACGCATCAACTCATCGCAATAAGGTGTCCTCCTTAACCACATCGCTCTCAAGGTCGAAACAATCTTGCGCTCCTTAACCAACCGCGTAGCGGTTGCAGAAAGTAGCCAGGGGTAAGCGACCGCAGGTTGCGCCACCCCTGGATCACGTGAGAAAAGATTTCCGCGCCCTGTAGGGGCGCAAGAGATTTCGATTCGATAAGAACTCGCAACAGTTCTTCGCCGGCTAAAGCCGGCGCTGGAATCAGAGGGGAACGTGATCCCCGGGTTACGCTTGCTGGCGCTTCGCTCACCCGGGGCTACTATCTGTCGCCGCTCCGCGGCTTGTTGAGGCAAACATCCACGTTGACTCTTTGCTAAGTTGGCGTTATCACTTTGGGCGCCACCCTACAATTCGTTGGACGCGAGCGGCGTGTTTCGAAATAGCTTGGTGCGGCGGAGGATGCTTTGATTCGCGCCGCCGCGTCAACTCAACCGTTCGGCCGCAGGAGGGACCCCATGGGGCGCACCTGGACGATCATTGGCGTTGGCGATGTGTCTGGCAGCTTCAAGTGGTACCAGTCGCTTTCTGATCCTGACTGTCGTGTCGTGGTATTTCAGGCCTGAGAGTAGAAAGATCGTTTGATCAATAAGTGAATCGTATGAAAACGGAATTGTTACCAGCCGACCGTGAAGAACTACTCAGCGAATTAAAGACGCGTTTTGAGGAAAACATGAACCGCCACGAGGGTCTTGAATGGGCTAAAGTGCAGGCCAGGCTGGAAGCTGATACTGAAAAACTGTGGTCACTCAGTGAAATGGACAGAACCGGCGGAGAGCCGGATGTTGTCGGGTTTGATAAAAAAACGGGCGAATACATTTTTTACGATTGCAGCGCGGAAAGTCCAAAAGAACGCAGAAGTCTTTGTTACGACCGCGAGGCTCTGGAGTCAAGGAAAGAACATAAACCGAAAAACAGCGCTATCGATATCGCCACTGCCATGGGCGTTGAGATCTTAACGGAAGAAGAATATCGGGAGTTGCAGAAACTCGGAGAGTTCGATCTGAAAACGTCGAGCTGGGTGAAAACACCGGTTGAGGTCAGAAACTTAGGCGGTGCCATCTTTTGCGATCGCCGCTTTGGCCGCGTCTTCACGTATCACAACGGTGCCGAATCTTACTACGCCGCCAGAGCATTCCGCGGCTCGCTAAGGGTCTGAATCTTCGCAGTTGTAGGTTTGCGCTTTCGGTTTGCGCGTTTGCGCTTCTCGATTGTGCGGATGCGCGTTACGTGCTTGACTGCTAGGTTACGCTAAATTTTCTAATTTTAAGGGGTGCCACAAACATGAGTCTGGGCATGATTTATTTCTTGTTCTTTTCGTCCATGATCATCGGCTCCCATAGCTCGACCTTGTTCTTGTCCGGATCCATGATCCATGCAAATTTTCCGTTTTCGTGCGATTCCGGCCCCGATACGATCTCGACGCCGTTCTGCTTTAGCTGATCGAGCAATTCGTCCAAATTATCAACTCGGTAGTTGATCATAAAGGAAGACTCGCTCGGGCTGAACCATTTGGTGTCGTTGTCCGCCGTGGTCCATACTGTGAGGCCGCCGTCCTCGGCCTTATCGTCAGGCCATCTCAATATCGCACCTCCCCAATTCTCAAGATCGAGGCCGAGATTCTTCTGATACCACGACGCCAGTTCGGCGCCCTTGTTCCGACTCTTAAAAAATATCCCGCCGATTCCAGTAATTTTCGCCATACACTTTCCTCCTGAATAACCTTGTTCTCATGACTGATGTCGCCAACACATCGGATCGCCGCTACACGGTATCATTAAAAGCGGGGTTCTTTGGCAAATGAGGCAATTGCGGTTCGGCTTGGCTTGCCAGCCGCGTCGCATTCGTCCCCCGCTGAGCGAGCGTGTCTTCCTTCCTGTAATTGTCCTTTCGGGATTTTGGATGTGGAAAGGCCATGTCCTTCGACGACTTGTTTCGAAAAGAGCGGTTCAACAAGATGTTAGCCGCCTTGACTCCGCGCTGGATCAAACAACAATCTCAAAGGGCTTGTTAAAGACCACCGAAACAAAGAAGCCGATGACTACATTCAATACATCTCGTGAAATCCCAGCAACCGTAGAACAAGTCTTTGCCGCGATCAGCGATCCGGAACGCTTGTCGCGGTGGTGGGGACCAGCCGGTTTCACCAATACTTTCAAAGTCTGCGAGTTCAAGAATGGTGGGCGTTGGTCTTTCATCATGCACGGACCAAATGGCAACAACTATCCAAACGAAAATGTGTTTGCAGAAATAGAATCGCCGAGGAAGGTCGTTGTCCAACACGCCTCGGAGCCAGAGTATCGCTTAACCACTGTCCTGGCTGCGTCGGCGGTGAAAACTGTCATATCTTGGTCGCAGGCATTCGAGAGTTCAGAAGTTGTCAGCCGCCTTGAACACATCGTTGTCCCCGCCAACGAACAGAACCTTGAGCGCCTGTCGGTTGAGGTCTTGCGTAAACCGGGCGGCGGCTAACCATGTGCTGCAGCGAACCTGCACACCAAGGCAGTCGAAAAGAAATGAAATCCCCAAGATTCAATTCAGTTGAGGAATCTTTAGCCTCGAAGCCGAAGGCCAAGGGCATGTCGCGCGCAAGCAACCGACTCAATCAATAATCTAAAGCTCCATGCAGATGTCTCCTCCCTAAATAATCAGGTATTGGGAAAGCAGGATGATTAGCCTGCCGGAGAAATCTGCTAACTTTGATACTTAATTTCTAAGCCCGACTTTCATCGGGCCATTGTGCAAAATAGTCGGACGCGAGAGGTCTATCCCCACGTGCAGGAGGACGGGTATGAGAGTAGTGGCATTCTTATTAACGACATCGCTTCTTGGGATCGCCGGATGCCAAAAGACCGAGCAGGTAAAAAAGGTGTCGTTCATTTTGCAGCAAAACGAGAAGCCCTTTGCTAATGAAGAGATCGCGATAGTGCCCATCGAGGGTGACAAAGTCCTGACCAGCGATGAAAAGAGATTGGGCCTGGGTAAAACCGATTCACAAGGACGCGCGACGATTGAGTTTCGCAGTCCCGCACAGTATGCGAAATATGTCCTGGTGTGGCGCACATCCGGAAAGTATCTGATGCTGAGACATCAAGACCAGGCATTGACTTTCAACTGCGATTCGCCATCCTGTGACCTGGGCAAGGTGGTCTTTGAAGTATTTGAATTCAGCGGCGGAAGTCGTTGACAATTCATTGGCCCAACACGGCGTTGGACTGGAGCGCGGGGAGCGTTTCTCGCAACTTGACTACCCGCTTGCTACGGAACCAGCGGATCCGTAAGCGGCAACTCGTAACGCAGTTATTTCCCGCCGCGTCAACTCAAGTGTTGGGCGCTGTCATAAACAAACCTTGAAGGTATTGAATAATGAAAAACATTTTCTCGTTTCTGTTGCTAATCGCCATGATTGCGGCACCGGCTGTAGCACAGAGTAAGAAGAAAGCGATCCGCTCAGGGCAGAGGATTGAACGTGAACTAATAGAACTGGAGCGCCAGCTATCTGAGGCTTTGGCCAGGCAGGATGCGGCGGTCCTGGACCGTTTGTGGAGTGAGACGCTTGTGTTCACTTTTCCCAATGGCCAGATTTCCAACAAGGCCCAACGGCTGGCGGCGCAAACGCCTTCGGCCGATCCGAGTCAATTGACCAACCGCAATGAGGAGGTGAAAGTGCACCTTTATGGCAACAGCGCCGTTGTTACCGTGCGGTCGAGATGGTTGGACAAGGCGGGCACACAGCCATATAGCGATCCGTATCAAGCGACTCATGTGTGGGTGAAACAAGATGGACGCTGGCAACTCGTGGCGGCACATGTGAGCCAGGTAAAGACCCAAAGTCTTTCCGCAACACGCAACGCGCGCCCCACACGTCGTTGAACCGGGCAGCGGGCGTCCGAAAGCAAGATTGAATAGAAACATGGACAACGGCAATCCCGCGGTGATAGCCTGCGCCGGAAAACGAGCAATCAGACGCGAAAATTATCTCAAGTCTCTAATCCCGGCCGGAGGATCGCCAAAGCCCTTCGGGTCCGCCACTTCTTGGCTTCTTTGAGAACAAATAACGTATTGAGTTTTGAACTCGTGAGGATTCCCATGCTGATAATCGCGCTTGCGTTTAGCCTGCTCATGACCGGACCGCCGGCATCCGCCGACGGCAGATACGGTCGGGTCGACTTTAACAACTCGGGCGCTCCCTCAGCCCAGGCTGCCTTTCTCGACGGCCTGGCGCTGCTTCACGACTTTGAGTATCCGGCGGCCGCCGCAGCTTTTCGCCGAGCAGAGGCCGCAGATTCCGGCTTCGCGATGGCTTACTGGGGCGAGGCGATGACCTTCAACCATCCGATCTGGATGCAACAGGATCTTACGGCTGCTCGAAACGTCCTGAACAAGCTGGCGCCGGCACCCGCGGAGCGCCGCGCCAAAGCGAAGACCGATCGCGAGAAGGAATATCTCAACGCGCTTGAGATTCTTTACGGAGATGGAAGCAAGGAGGAACGCGATTTCCGTTTCGAAGCAGCGATGGCGAAGCTGCACGCGCACTACCCGGACGATGTCGACGCAGCCGCCTTCTACGGACTCGCGATCCTCGGCACCGCGCACGCGGGACGCGACATCGCTACCTACATGCGCGCGGCAAGTGTACTCGAAGACGCCTGGATCAATCACCGAGATCATCCGGGAGTCCTCCACTATCTGATCCATAGCTACGACGATCCAGCGCACGCGCCGCTTGGCCTGCGCGCAGCGCGGCTCTACGCGAAGATCGCGCCTGATGCGGCACACGCCCAGCACATGACTTCGCACATTTTTCTCGCGCTCGGGATGTGGCGGGAAACCGTTGACGCGAACCTCGCGGCGATCGCTGATGTAAACCGGGAGCGCATGACGCAGGCGAAGAGTACCCTGCGCTGCGGCCACTACCCGAGCTGGCTCGGATACGCGTATTTGCAACTCGGACAGATGGACAAGGCTAAGGGTGCGCTCTCGTCGTGCCGCACGGCGCTCGAATCTGAAGTGGCAATGGACCATCCCAGCCATTCGATGGACCCGGATGACAGCGTGAGCGGTTCGTTCGCCAATATGCGACTCCGCTACCTGCTCGATACGGGCGACTGGACGGGCGAGATCGCGGGCTGGCCGTTGCCGAAGACCGCCGGGCTGGGCGCGCGACTTGATTTCGCATTCGCGCGGGCGATGAGCGAGATCATGCAGAAGCACCGTGATGCCGCGCGTCAAGCACTGGTCGAACTCGAGACAATCGGACGAGAGGTTGCCAACGTCGAGACGAAACGTGGTGCTGCGGATCCCACCTACGGTGTGCGTCCGGAGATCTTGCTCGTTGAGGCCCGGGCGCTGCTTGCAGAGCAGGAAGGCGACCTCGCCGGCGCCGAGAAACTGCTGCGCCAGGCAGTCGGCTTTGAGGAGAAGCTCCCGATCGCCTTCGGCCCACCGGCGATTGACAAGCCGACCAACGAACTCTTGGGAGAATTCCTGCTGCGACATGGCCGAAGAGACGAGGCGCGCGCTGAATTTGAAAAAGCCATCGCCCGAACTCCCGGCCGTCGCCTCGCCTTGAAGGGATTTGAGGCCACTTCGGCCAGCGCCGCGCGAGCCGCGAACCGATAGCCCATTGAAAACAAAAAAGCAGATGTGCCGGCTGTAGACAGGAGCAATCTTGCGGTGATAGCCTGCGCCGGTAAAACGAGCAATCAACGGACACTAGCCCGACTGTAAGGGAGGGCTCCGTCTTTAGACCCGGCTAACATGTGAGCCCTCCCTTACGGTCGGGCTAGTGCCCCGAGTGATTTGATACCCACAAAACCTTTCAGGAGGAATACGGTGATGAGAAGGACTGCGATAGTTGTGCTGATGAGCCTTTGCCTGATGGCGCCGGCGTTTGTAGTGAACGCCCAGGATCCGACGGCGCCACCACAAGAGCCGGCCGCAACGGGAAGCCCGCGGCCTGGCCTCACGCCGCCGACAACGGACCCGCAGCCCTACGAAAAAGTCATCACCAAAGACGCCAAATCGAAGAAAGGCCTCTTCACGGTTCATCAGGTGAAGGATAAGTATTACTACGAGATTCCAAAGAAAGAATTCAACAAAGAGTTTCTGTGGGTGGCGCAGATCGCCCGCACCACGCTGGGCGTCGGCTATGGCGGCCAGGCGTTGGGCAATCGCGTCGTGCGCTGGGAGCGCAACGAAAACAAAATCAATCTGCGCAACATTAACTACAGCGTAGTAGCCGACCCATCGAAGCCGATCGCGCAGGCAGTGCAAGCGTCAAACAATGATTCGATCATAATGACCTTTCCGGTGGCCGCATGGGGTCCGGATGGCGCGGCGGTAATCGAAGTTTCGCGCTTGTTCACCACCGATGTGTTTGAGTTCAGCGCGCGACAAAGACTGAACGCGACGACCATGGATCCTACGCGCTCGTACATCGAGCGCATCTCGCCTTACCCAGAGAACATCGAGGCTGATGCTTCGCAGACTTACACGCGTATTCCCGCGCCGGCCGGACTCACGACTGCGCCGCCCACACAGGGTGGCATGAACCCGGGCAGCGCGACGGTGGTTCTGCACCACAGCATGGTCAAGCTGCCGGAAAATCCGATGATGCCGCGAGTGTTTGACGAACGCGTCGGATACTTTACGGTGAGCCAGATGGACTATGGCCGCGACGATCACAAAGCGCCAGAACGCCGCTACATCACTCGCTGGCGTTTGGAGAAAAAAGATCCCAACGCCGAACTCTCAGAACCAATCAAGCCGATCGTCTATTGGATCGATTCGGCGACGCCGACCAAATGGGTTCCGTACATGAAGCGCGGCGTCGAGAAGTGGCAGAAGGCTTTCGAGGCCGCCGGCTTTAAGAACGCAATCATCGCCAAGCTGGCGCCGACGCCGAAGCAGGATCCTGAGTTCAGCCCGGAAGACGCGCGCTACTCAGTGATTCGCTGGCTGCCTTCGACGATTGAAAATGCTTCGGGGCCGCACGTCTCCGATCCGCGCACGGGAGAAATTCTGGAATCGGACATTCAGTTCTATCACAACATCATGAACCTGCAGCGCTCATGGTATTTTCTGCAGGCTGGTCCGCTCGATCCGCGGGCGCGAAAGCTGCCGCTGCCCGACGATCTGATGGGCACGCTTTTGGAATTCGTCGTCGCGCATGAGGTCGGCCACACGCTCGGCTTTCAGCACAACATGAAGGCCAGCTCAAACTATCCGCAAGAAAAAGTCCGCGACCGCGATTGGGTTCACAAGATGGGCCACACACCATCGATCATGGACTATTCGCGCTTCAACTATGTCGCGCAACCCGAAGACCGGATCGATGTGGATGATCTGGTGCCGGGCATCGGCCCCTACGATGTGTGGGCCACGATGTGGGGATACAAACAGATTGCCGGCGCCCAGACTCCCGACGCCGAAAAGCCGACGCTCGATCAGTGGGCGCACGAGCAGGACACGACGCCGTGGTATCGCTTCTCGACGGACGGTGCGGCCGGTAGCGATCCCGGCGAGCTGACCGAAGCCGTCGGTGACGCGGACGCCGTAAAGTCAACGACGCTGGGCATCGCGAATCTGCAACGCGTGTCCAAGATGCTGGTGTCCGCGACTACTACTGAGAAGGGCGAGCCCTACGACGACCTCGCTGAGTTGTATGGTCGCATGCTCGGTCAGTGGACGCTGGAGGTGAATCATGTCGCCGCGATTGTCGGCGGCTTCAACAGTCAGCAGAAACACATCGGCCAGGCGGGCGTGCGGTTCGCGCCGGTCCCGAAAGCTCGTCAGGTCGAGGCCGTAAAGTTTCTCAACGACAACGCTTTCGCTACGCCGACGTGGTCGATTGATAAAGAAGTCTTAAGGAGAATCGAACCTATCGGCGCGCTCAACCGAATCCGCAACGCGCAGAACAGCGTCTTGAACAATTTGCTATCCAGCGCGCGTTTTGCGCGACTGGTCGAGCAGCAAGCGCTTGACGGCGACAGCGCCTATCAACCCACCGAGTTCCTGGCCGACGTGCGACGCGGCGTGTGGAAGGAACTGGACGCGCCGCAAGTGAGGATAGATGCGTATCGCCGCAACTTGCAGCGCGCCTATCTTGATCTCGCAAACAACAAACTCAATACCGCGCCGCAAACTTTGCCGCCAGGCTTTCCGCCGCAATTCGCGGCATTGTTTGTCACCAGCGGCGACGAACGGCCGGCTTATCGTGCCGAGCTGCGCGCGCTGAATGCTTCAGTCGGCGTTGCGTTGGCACGGACAACCGACCGCGCTACGAGGGTGCATCTGGAAGGCGTGCGTGATCAGATTGCCAAGATCCTGAATCCCAACTTCGCGGGAGGCGGTGCGGGCAGCGGCGGCGCCAACAGATCGGCCTTCGATGAACTGTCCCTGAGGGCTCCGGATGTCTGCTGGCCAGACTATGTGATTCGGCCGTAGCGCGGATCTGGGAGTGCAGGAATCCTGCCTGCATCTTCCGGGCAGTAGCCCGCGCGTGACCAAGGGCTCTTCACGCTGAAGGCGTGAACTAAAGTAGCCAGGGGTAAGCGACCGACGGTCGCGCCACCCCTGGATCACGTCAGAAAAGATTTCCGCGCCCTGAAGGGGCGCAATAAACTACGGATCGGATCGCAACCCGAATGTTTTCGTTTGGACGCGAGCGGCGGGGGCGGGTTTTTCAACTAACTTGGTGCGGCGGGGTGCTTTGATTCGCCCCGCCGCGTCAACTCTGACGTTCGCGCGCATCGCTGTGTCAGAACGGCGAGCGGTAGCGACCCGATCATAAACTCAACTTGCGTGTTCGATCCCATCGCTACCGCTCCGGGTTCTGACACGACGCCGCGCTCCTTATTCACAGAGAACCAGTAGCGCGTTACAATCAGGGGCGCTCGAACAAATCGCTGGGACGCGAGCTCGGATAGCCTCTTTCTCAACTTGATTTACCCGCTCGCTACCGCGCGCGGTTCTGCAACGAGGTAATCGCCGCGCCCGTCAACTCTGACGTTCCGGCACCGGGAGAGATTAATGAGCATCAATAGTCCCGGTGGGATAACTTCCGAAACGAACCGTGAGAGATCCGATGGTGGATCTCTTGCCCTCCTGCGCGCAGTGGTTATGATCGCGGTGGTGGCTGGCGCCGCCGGCTCGGTCGGCTTGATGCTCTGGGTGGGTCATCGCAATCCTTCCCGTCTCCTGCTCGCCCTTTTCGTAATCTGGGATGTCGCCCCGTTCATCGCCCTCGCATGGGCCAACACTGCTTCGAAGCGCTGGTCGGTTCTTACGCAAGCGACGCTCTATAGCGTGACGCTCCTCATCAGCGTCGCATCGTTGGCCATCTACGGGAATGTCGCCTTTGGACCACCGAGGCCCACGCCTGCGTTCATGTTCCTGGTCGTTCCACCAGCGTCGTGGGTGATGTTGACGATTGCGGTTTCGATAGCCGCATCAATGTCACGCAGGTTGTTCCGTTGAGGAGCTGACGCCGGGAGGAGACCCGCGCGGATATGCAGAACCACCGTTTGCGCGTATAGTCCTTTGGAATCAAGTCTGGCTCACTTCCTTCTCAGCTTCTCTGGAATCTCCCAGATCGTCTGGAGTCCATTAGCCCAAAGTCCCCGTGTCGGAAATCCAAATTTGGCCTTTTCTATTTTGACAGTTGGAGAAAACTCATGAAACAGTTTCCCCTGATGACGAAGCTTACCGAAAGAATGAATGCCAGGACTGCGGGCGTAAGCGCGGTGCTCGGTTTCGCGCTGATTTTTGCCGTCGGGCTCGGATGCCGCGGCCTCAACAAACGTACGGCCAACCAAAGTAATCAACCGATGAAGATTTTCAAGGAACTGAAAACCAGCGGCACAGTCACTTCGACCAACCTGGGAGGAAGTTGCGCCAAGAAAATTAACGGAGTAATTGTGCGCTCGTCGCCAGTCGGTTTCAGCTATTCGGTCGACGGCAAAAGCTACACGAGCACCGGATGCACTTACAACCCGCAAACTATGGTCGGAGCAAGAATAGATGTTTGTTACAACTCGTCATCGCCAGCCAGCGCAAAGCCTTGCGGTGACTAAATCGAAAAATCGCTGTCGAAGGGGAAGGATATCTTCTCTTGTTATCGAGGGTTTCGCTAACTAGAATGTTCGCGAACAACCACCCTGGACATGACACAGGACTTCACTGAACGCGTCGTGTTGATTACCGGAGCTGCTCGCGGCCTGGGGCGCGCGACTGCCGAGCGCTTTATCGAGCGCGGCGCCCAGGCCGCAGTCAACGTCCGCACTCCTGAACGCGCCGAAAATCTAGCGAATGAATTAGGAAGCAGAGCCTACGCCGCGCCCGGCGACATCAGAAGCGCTGAAACCGTGCGCGCTATCGTCGCCGACATAGTCAAACGGTTTGGACGACTTGATGTGCTCGTCAACAACGCCGCGATCGCGTCGCCGACGCGCATTGAGCAGCTAACCGAAGACGAATGGCGCGCGACGATCGACACGAACCTTACCGCCGCTTTCTTCTGCATTCAGGCTGTAATTCCGGCGATGAAGAAACAAAACTACGGACGCATCATCAACGTTTCGTCTTTGGCCGGGCGCACCGTCAGCACGCTCGGAGGCGCGCACTACACGGCGTCGAAAGCGGGGATGCTTGGCTTGACGCGCGCCGCCGCGAAAGAACTGGGCGCGCACGGAATCACTGCCAACGCTGTCTGTCCGGGTTTGTTCGATACTGAACTCGCTCACGAGAACGCGTCGCCGGAGCGGCTTGCTGCATTAGGCCAGAGCTTTCCCGTCCCTCGGCTCGGCAAACCTGAAGAGGTCGCGGATCTGATCTGCTATCTCGCTGGAGAGTCGGCCGGCTATATCAATGGCGCGTCGTTTGACATTAATGGCGGTAGCCTGATGATCTAGAGCGATGACCTTGTCTGAGACTTCGACGCAGTCACGCCGGCTCTGGATATTTCTGCTGGTTTATCCCCTCCACATCATTGAAGAGATCCGCGGCGTCGGCGTCTTTCGGGGCATCAACCTTTCGCTGAAACAGTTTTTCATCCTGAGTGGAGCTGCTTGTCTAATGATGGGCGCGGGCATTCTCCTGGCGCAGCGGTTCCGTTTTCCGCAACTCCTCGAGGTCATGTTTGGCACCGTCTTTCTTTTGAACGGCGCCTCGCACATCATCAACTGCGCCGTCATCCGCGGCTATGATGCGGGCGTAATTACCGGCACTCTGATCATGATTCCGCTCGGCGTGATAACGCTCGTCAGATTACGGAACAGCATGCGCCGGCGCAGGTACATTGCCGGCGTGGCGTTGGGTCTAGTGGTGCAAATCATCATCACCATGCTGGCCATTTGAACGATTGCTATCAGTCCTTCGTGCGGACAGTTGGTTTTTGTGCCGGTCATCATTTTCCTCTTCTACTTGCTGATTCGGTATGCGAAAGAACTGAAGTTGTGGCGTCTGGTGGCCCTCTCGATTTCGATCATCGTCGCGCACCTGATCCTGATTTCGGGCTATCCGCACTGGTGGGCCGGGCACAGTTTCGGTCCCAGATTTACCGCCGGACTGGTGCCATGGTTTACGCTGATCGCAATTCAGGCAATCAGGGCCAGGCTGTCGTGGCGCGAGGAGCACGAACCCAACCGTCGTTCGGCGAGATGGCGCGCAGAGACCGCATTCGGCGCGATCCTCCTCGTAATCAGCGTCGGGATCAATGCGCGCGGTGCGATGAACGGCGCCACCGCCGTGTGGAATCAAATACCAGCCGATGTCGATGAACATCCAGAACGAGTCTGGGACTGGAAGCATCCGCAATTCCTCGCCACCCGCCGACATTAATTGGGCCAAGCACAGGCCCGAAAAAAGTTCTTGGCATTTTTCTGCCTCAACCCGTACAGTAAGATCAGGACGTCCATGATCGCGCCGGAGTCGATCAGCCAGAAGTAAATCAAGGAACAAAGGGGACCCGGATAATGCCTGACAATCCGCAAGACCGCCGCCAATCTCCGCGACTCAACGCGACGCTCGACGCACGTTTGGAATTCAGCGTGCTGCTCTGCGAAGCGGAAACCAGCGAAAGCGGGGTGCAGCATTTGCGCGCCTGCGCCGGTCATACGCTGAACGTCAGCGCGCATGGTCTCGCGGTCATGCTGCACGCGCATAACATCGACGAGCAGTATCTGCTCGGCCGCGAAGGCTCAATGGCGATCGAATTGGATTTGCCGAATGGCTTGTCGATCGAGATTCAAGCCACGCCGGTGCGTTATGAAAAGCTGGACGAGGGATACGTCATCGGCGCGCGCATCAGCGAGATGAGCGATCGCAATCGGGAAATGTTCGAAGAGTATTTGCGGGAACTGTCAGCAGGATAGGTCATCCGCAGATTACAGGGATTACGCAGAGAGAACAATCAGCCACGAAAAAGCACAAGCAGCACAAAAGCGGAATTGCTTTCCGTGTTATCTTTTGTGCCTCTTGTGCCTTTTTGTGGCTATGTCTTTTTGAATCTGTGTAATCTGCGAAATCTGCGGATTCTCTTACTCAACCTGATAAGTCGCCACGCTGGTAGGCGTTTCAAAGCATCGCACCTTGTAAATCTTCACGCGGTCATCATCGATCCGCGCCGCCAAGCGCTCCAACACAAACCGCGCCACGTTTTCTGCCGAAGGGTTCTGCTCAGTCACGAATGGTTCCAACTCGTTCAGGTTTTTGTGGTCGAGATACGTAACCAAATCATCAGCGGCTTCTTTCAGCTCGACAAAATCCACCAGCAAGCCGATGTTGTTCAGCTCGCGCCCGCGCGCGTAGATTTCAATCTTGTAGTTGTGGCCGTGCAGGTTCTCGCACTTCCCCTTGTAGCCGCGCAGTTGGTGCGCGCTGGAAAAGTTGCGCTCGATCATGACTTCAAATTGTCCGGGCATAAATGTTTCAATGCTCGTAGAGGCTGAGATACAACTCGCCAGGATAATCAACGATTCCAACCCTGAACATGTCCAGCCAGCCGCGCCTACCAAGCACATTCCTGGTCAGCCACGGCTCCGCCGCAAAAAACACGTATGATTCAAACCTGAAACCGAGGGTCTGAACATCAACGGGGTGCCCGTAGGCTGTAAATGTTCCCAGCGCCGTGCCGAAGGCTTGTTCGATACCGCTTTCTACGTTGAGCCCCAGACCCTCGCCGTACGAACGTGCCACGACACAGAATGTTGCGGCCGTGTCTAACTTTGCATCCAAAACCACGCGCTGTTTGCCATAACTTAGTGTGACCGTAAGAATGATGCCGTCTTTGCCTCTGTCGTAACGATACAAGTCTTCGAAATCCAGCCGGTGAGGTGACATCATAGTCCTCCGTCCGCGATCACATCTTTGGCCAGCAGGTAAGCCACGAACGGATGGGAACAATCATTTTCCCTTGCTTGAGCGACCGCCTCGAACATGGTCAGGCCATTGCCAACCAGTCGGTCGCCATCCAGCGCAACGTATTGTCCTGAGTACTGTTCACGATGCGCCTTTAACCACGCCAAATGCCGCTGTCTTTCCTCGACGCTGGCGCCAGGTAAATTTATTCCGCGATTATCACCGTTGCCTGCCTGATCTTCCCCGACCTGTTCCGACAGGATTGCAGCCAGACGCAATTTTTCTCTTGGCGTCAAACCAACTGCACGATTCATTATTTCTTGAAATAGTTCCGTGGCCACGGCGAGACCCTCCCATCGCTGACCATTGTAGCAGACACAAAGTTTAAGACTCAGCCGACGGCGGCTTCACTCGTCTCAAAGACAAATCCAACTTCACTAACGTTGGACACGACCCGGCACGATGGCAGACTCTGCAAGAACGTCTGCCCGTACATCTTCGTGCGCAGGCGTGGATCGAGCACCGCCAGCACGCCACGATCGGTTGTGCTGCGAATCAGACGCCCTAGTCCCTGCTTCAAACTGATGATCGCCTGCGGGACGCTGTATTCGTAGAAGCTCGAGCCGCCTTGCTCTTCGATGTGACGCTGTCGCGCGGCGACGATTGGATCGCTCGGCACGGCAAACGGAAGCTTGTCGATGATCACGCAAGACAGTTGCTCGCCACGCACGTCCACGCCTTGCCAGAAACTTGAGGTTGCAAACAGAACCGCGTTCGGAGTCGTGCGGAATGTTCTTAGCAACGAGCCCTTCGACGCGCTGCCCTGCACAAAGCATGGATAATCGATCTGCGAAGCCACGCGCTCAAACATCTCGTTCATTCCGGCATTGCTCGTCGACAGGACGAACGCGCGGCCCTCGGTCGCGTTGACGATCTTGATCACTTCGGCAGCGGCAGCGGCGCCCCATTGCGGCGAGCGCGGATCGGGCATCTTTGGCGGCAGATACAAAACGGCCTGATTCTCGAAATCAAAGATCGATTCCGCGATCATTTCTGCGCCTTGATCAAGTCCCAGCCGTTCGCGAATAAAATTGAAGTTGCCGGCGCTCGACAACGTCGCGGAAGTAAGAACGACAGTCGGCACTTTCTCGAATAGCTTGTCTTGCAGCAGACCCGACACATCAATCGGCGACGCGCGCAGAAAGACGCCACGCCCCCGCCGCTCGATCCAGTAAACGAATTTCTTATCTTCGCCTTTGACGATGAAATTGAGATCAAAGCGGATTTGTCGGGTGCGCCGCACGACGCTTTCCGCATCGGCCGGAGCGTCTTTCAAAACATCGAGCGTGGTTTCTAAACGGTTCAGCGCGTTGTCGAGCGCTGGGTACGCAGGCGTCCCCGCCTGCTCTTCTTGCTCGCCTTCTACCCGCTCGCTACCGCGAGCGGTTCTGTACTGCGGCGCCAGCGCAAATCTTCCTTCCAACCCGCGCCCTTCCCGAAACGAAATCCAGAACGCGTCCGCAAATCTCGAGATGCGCGCGCTAATGCGCGTGAGTTCCCTTTCCACTTCGCGATCCTCGAGTTTCAAATAGCCCAAGTCACGCAGCAGATCATCGATTTGGTAAGTCGAAACCTGCGAGCCAAAATATTCCGACGCCA
>ORMF012471771.1_pt1 | contig 17294 bp, 16 predicted proteins | sample 1779871 | NCBI WGS metagenome assembly ORMF01 (sample SAMEA104232316, study PRJEB22302) | groundwater metagenome | biome: forest; feature: aquifer; material: groundwater | place: USA | collected 2011-08-07 | depth 5.4 m
GGAACATCCAAAAAAGGATCGACCTGTTTTTGAACGCCTCTTAATCAAAGAACCGGTGCAGTTCGGCTGAGGGCACGCGACGCCTGTAGAAATTGGTTTTGTATTTTTACAATCAGGATAACCCGAACATGCGATAAATTTGCCGAAGCGGCCCCAGCGCATCACCATCGGCTTGCCGCATTTTTCACAAGTTTGATCCGTCGCGACCAACTCCTGTTTAATATCCTTCATATTGACTTTAGCTTTCTCGAGCGTGTCTGCAAACGGCGCATAAAAAACTTTGAGCACCTCGACCCAATTGGTCTCTCCCTCTTCAATTCTATCGAGCTCACCTTCCATATTTGCCGTGAACTCAACATTCATAATGGAAGGAAAATGTTCCAAGAGTTGCGTCACAACAATTTTCCCGAGTTCTGTCGGTATGAGCGCACCCCCTTTTCTTTCCACATACTCCCGACCCAGCAATGTCATAATCGTAGGCGCGTAAGTGCTGGGGCGTCCGATACCTTCTTCTTCAAGCACTTTCACAAGACTCGCGTCGTTGTAACGCGCAGGCGGTTTTGTAAAATGCTGATTACCAATCAATTCGTGAAGCGTGATCGGCTCTCCTTCAATCAAGTTAGGAAGCGGCTGAACTTCATCTTCTTCTTCTGTTTCTTCAGCACCTTCTTTTTCGCTTTTCTTCCGGGCGTTTAAATCTTCAAACACTTTGAGAAAACCCGGGAAAATATTGATAGTGCCGGTTGCTTTAAATACATATTTTTCGCCCGCTGAAACTTCAATTGACGTAATCAAGTCTTCCGCTTGAGCCATTTGGCTTGCAACAAATTTGCGCCAGATCAGTTCATAAAGCTTAATTTCATCCGGCCCTAAATATTGGCGAACATCATCAGGTGTTCTAAATACGGAAGTCGGTCGAATGGCTTCATGCGCTTCCTGAGCACTTTTCTTAGATTTGTAAACGTTCGGTGTCTTCGGGAGATATTCAGGGCCAAAGGATTTGCGGACAAAATCTTCCGCTTCAGCGATTGCGGATTTTGCAACTTGAACGGAATCTGTTCTCATATAGGTGATGAGACCCACGCTTTCCTCACCGAGATCCACACCTTCATAAAGCTTTTGTGCCACCCGCATGGTTTTGGATGCGGGGAAACCTAAGCGGTTATAAGCTTCCTGCTGAAGTTTGCTTGTGGTATAAGGCGCTTGTGGTTTTCTGTGGCGTTCTTTCTTTTCAACGGACGAAACTTGGAATTTGCTTTTTTCGAAAATTGATTTTAATTCAAGGGTTTCTTTTTCATTTTTAATTTCGGCTTTGTCTTTTCCGATTCGCTCCAATTTTGCAACAAAAATGTTTCCTTTTTCTTCATTGCGTTCTGAGGAAAGACGAGCGCGAAGCGACCAATATTCCTCGGGATGGAATTTATCAATTTCTTTCTCGCGGTCGACGATTAAGCGGAGCGCAACCGATTGCACGCGGCCCGCGCTCAAACCCTTCCCAACTTTTTTCCAAAGAATCGGACTGATTCCGTAACCCACGATCCGGTCGAGAATGCGGCGCGCCTGCTGAGCATTCACCAAGTTTTGATTAATTTCTCTCGGATGTTCGAACGCACGCTTGACCGCTTCTTTTGTGATTTCGTGAAACTCAACCCGTTTGATGGATTTTGATTCTCCATTCAAAATGGCCATGAGGTGCCAGCTAATGGCTTCTCCCTCGCGGTCAGGATCAGGGGCGAGAAACACTTCTTTTCCTTTAGCGGCTTTTTTTAATTTACTGACTGTCTTTCTGGATTTAACGGGAATGATATATTGGGGGGCAAAATCATTATCGACTTCAACACCCATTTTACTTTTTGGAAGATCACGCACATGGCCAAAAGAAGCTTCGACCTGATAATCTTTGCCGAGATATTTATTGATCGTCTTAGCCTTCGCCGGAGATTCAACAATCACAAGTCGTTTTGCCATATCGAATTAGTCTCCGGATCCCCCGCCTACAAAATGAACGATTTCAAGGGTATCGCCTTCTGAAAGAGTGACGTTCGTCCACTTATCCTTCACCACCACTTCCTTATTTAGCTCAATAGCGATTCCGCCCGATTTCAAACAAAGCGAATTGAGAAGATCGCTTAGGTTAAGCGAGCTCTCGCATTCTTTAAATTCTCCGTTAATTCTTATTTTCATGAGTCTCCACTTAAAAAAATAGGCGGTTGCAAAATCAACCGCCCAACTTGATGGTGAAACCTATTGTATTAAATAAGCTGATTTTTGTAAATGATAATTTTATCGGACGTTGAGTATGGGACGTAAGTGCAAATGAGAGAATAACTTACAACCATTAATCTTTAGGCTCGTTCCCTTTTTTCTTTTTCCCGGGATGCTCCAGCTTATACAGATCTTCCAGATTTTTTATCTGATCGGCCGCAATCGCTTCCTTTTCAATCCGCCGGATAAGACGAACCAAATGAAACGTTTTCATGCCTAATTTTTCAACCGCAAGCGTTGCTACCAAGCGACTTAACAGATTAAGCTGGGTTTCGATGTCCTGAAGTCTCTGATTGGTGACAGAAACATGCTCCCAGATTTTATCCAGGTGTTTCTTCAGGTAAATAAAGTCTTGCCTGAGCTCCCGCTGATCTGCCAGGATTTCTTTCCGGATAGCCTTCAGATCTTCCGGATCAGATTTCTTAGTTGCCATTTACGCATTCACCACTTTGGTTTTCGCCCAATCATCTCCTAGACGAGAACCGTATCGGTCAAATACCAAAAAAATAATGGTAACTATCGATAGACAGGCTGAGGTAATAATAAATTTGGTACCTCTCATGGGAAAGGAATACATCAATAAAATTACTACCAATAAGCCAAGTACATAAAAAAATTTACGAAAAATATTATTTGATATAAAAATTTTTCCAATTTCGCATATATAACCTGTTATCAATATGAATGGGACTATCAAAAATAAATTTCTAATAACTGCTTGATGAAAACCGATTTTTTCGCCTCTCAAACTAATTAATTTTAAATTCATTTTTTTCCATCCGAAAATAAAAACACAAATACCCACGCTTATAGAAAGCAGTGCATATATAGAAGCCGATGTTTTCGAGATCGCGCTTTGATTGTTGGCAAACAGAATAAACATGCTCAGCACTATTGATAAAATCAAATATATAATGTTAATAATCCGACGCCATAAAAAATTTCTTCCGGGAGAAAATACTGCGTCACGAAAAATAAGCCATACGATATTAATCGCAATCAAAATAATGTTCCGGATTTGTTCAGGGACTGCAAGCAGGGCAAAACCTGCGATTATTCCGATAAAAATTGGACAAATGACTAGATCAACCAAACTGGCAGCAAACCGTATACTTAATGAAGCCGGTTCGCCTCCCGCATTACCAACTACCTGACCTTGTGGCTCCATGATACTCCTTTCAATGCATGCTCAAAAAATTAGTAATAATTTAAATCACCATCAAGTGCTGACCAGTGTATCGATCCCGCGTTTTAAATCCTTTAACTTGCCTTAAACGGCTTCGTAAAGACCTCCCGCGAGCTTCTTCACCTTCCCTCTCAACTCTAATAATGTTAGTATCGCACACAAGCCCGAAAAATCAAAATCTGATTTCTCCTGGATATCATCGAGCGTGAGCTTATCTGCGCCAAGAACTTGAATCAGTTTTTCTTCCTCCGGATTAAAATCCTGAGCGTCTTTTATATCTTCTTTTTCTTCCGAAGAAATTACTTCGGCAATTAAAGAACCGAAAACATCCCGCAAATCCGACAAAATATCCTCTGAACTTGTCACAAGCTTTGCGCCTTCTTTTAATAGCTGATTCGTCCCGTTCGATTGTACAGAATCAACAGGCCCCGGTAATGCATACACTTCTCTTCCCTCTTCGGATGCTAAACTGGCCGTAATTAATGAACCGCTTCGGTAATGAGCTTCGACGACCAGAATCCCTTGAGAAAACCCAGCAATAATCCGGTTTCTTTGCGGAAAATTAAACGCGTGAGGCGGCGTGCCGAGAGGAAACTCGCTCACGACGGCACCTGACTCTGAAATTTCTTTAAACAGCTTCTCATGTTCTTTTGGGTAAACGACATCAATGCCTGAGCCTAAAACAGCGATGGTTCGTCCGCGTGCTTCGAGCGCGCCCTTATGCGCCTCGCCGTCGATCCCCCGCGCAAGACCCGAAACAATTGTGACGCCTGCTTCTGCAAGCTCATAAGATATTCTCTTGGCAATTCTCATTCCATACGCACTCGCGTATCTTGCGCCTACAATAGAAACTGCAATCTCATCTTCGGGTATTAGTTCACCTTTCACATATAAAACAAGCGGAGGTTTATGAATTTCCTTTAGAAATTTTGGATACGCGGCGTCAAAAAAAGTAGTGATTTGAATTTTATTTTTGTCGCAATCTTTTAAAATTTTGGAGGAATTAGTTGAAGATTTTATTTCTTCAATTGTTTGGATAATTCCCGGATTCAAAAAGTTATTGCGGAAAAGACTCTTGTCATTCTGAGGTGAAGCCGAAGAATCTATGTTCACTTCCACAGATCCTTCGCTCCGCTCAGGATGACAAAAAGATAAAGCGTCTTTTGGATTCTGAATGAATTCAGAGAAAGACAGACCCGTAGTCTTGAGTGAAACTAAATGTGCGGGAGTAACGGAGGGGATTTGGGAAAGTAAGAGAATTGCTTCTCTCTCTTCCATAAATCCTCCTTAATGATGATAGAAGAGAACCCAGAGATAAGTAGCGTTCAACCACTTAATCGTTTGAACGAGTCCGATGCCAACCATAAGACCTGCAAAAAACTTAATTGCTTTCATTCTACTCTCTTAACCTATGTTAAATTAATGAACACCCAGTGCTAAAAATGAATCACGAACATGGTACCATTTTTCCCCTTCAATTCCTACCACTTTCACCTGTCCGAGGCGCGTCGGAAGAACAAAACGGACAATTCCCCCCACCGTTTTCTTATCATGACGGAAAAAGCTTCTCACCTTAAGCCAGGACAAACGAAACCGTTTGGCATACGGTTTTAAGGAGGTGCTGAGCCCCATCTCTTGAATTAGTTTCTGCTGGCGAGCGACAAAATCTGTGTCTACGAGCTTCAATTTCTGAGCTAATATACCCGCGAGAACCATCCCGAGACCAACCGCTTCCCCATGCGAGATCCGGTATCCCGAAACTCCTTCCAGCGCATGGGCAAAGGTGTGTCCATAATTTAGAATCACCCGCAAACCTTTGGTTTCAAATTCATCCTTGATCACAATAGAAGCTTTAATTTTAGCGCAACGAAAAACAATATTTTCAAGAAGAGAAAAATCTTCCGTAGTGAGCGCCCCCTCTTTTGCGTGAGTCAAAAGCAGCAAACCTTTGTTTTCAAGCAGAGAGAAAAGTTTTGGATCGCGGATAATGCCATATTTAATCACTTCCGCAAATGAATCCCGGAATGCAGCGGGCGGTAAACTTTTCAAGGCATTCAGATCACTCACAACTAATTTTGGCTGATAAAATGTACCAACGATATTTTTCCCGCCCGTTAAATCAATCGCGGTTTTTCCACCAATAGCGCTATCAACCTGTGCAAGAAGCGTGGTCGGCATATGCACCAAATTAATTCCGCGCATATAGGTCGAGGCGGCGAAACCCGCCACATCCCCAACAACACCACCGCCAAGCGCAAGCGCCGTACTCGAACGGTCAAGATCTTGATGAAGCATTGCCTTCCAAAGAAGTTCGAGGCCTTGCTCTGATTTATCGTGTTCGGACCCATACGGCAGAATATAATTCGATGTTTCAAATCCCGCACGATGGAGTGATTTGTGAACTTGTCTTAAGAGTCCGCTTTTCACCGCAACCTGTTGATGCGTTACGATAAAAACTTTTTTACCGGCGCGGAGACGCTTCAAATATTTTCCGATTTCACTGGCAAGACCCCGCCCAATTAAAATTGGGTAAGAGCGTTTACCTAAACTAACATTAATTTTTTTCATTTTAAAATTTTGTAAATTTCTTCCGCAACCTGCTTTGGAGTTTTGCCATCCGTATCAACTGTATAATTGGCTATTTTTTCGTAAATTGGTATTCGTGTTTTAAAAATCTCCTGCAAAGCTTGTTCTGGATTTTCAGTCTTAAGTAATGGCCTTGTTTGAGAACGTTTAACACGTTCCCATAAGACAGAAAAACTAGTCTTTAAATAAATAATCTTACCTGACAATTTCATTAGATTTTGATTGGCGGGTGTTAATACGGTTCCACCACCCGTTGAAGTAACAACATGTTGCAATCTTAAATCGCTATTATTTTTTATCTCGTCTAAAAATTTATGTTCTAGATTACGAAACGCAGCCTCTCCTTGCTCTGCAAAAATTTGATTTATGGTTTTTCCAGTTTTATTCTGGATTAATTCATCGAGATCAATCGCAGGAAGATTTTGCAATTTTGCAAGTTCGCGTGCCGTAGTTGTTTTCCCGGAGCCCATCATACCGATCAAAAAAATATTGCTCATTAACTTTCTAAAAGTTGTTTTAAGTAACCTTTGTAGTTTCTGGAAGTTTCCCGGAGAGAATCTCCTCCGAATTTTTCGAGAAACGCATCCGCAATTTCAAAAGCGACAATTGATTCCCCGATCACGCCTCCCGCGGGAACCGCACAAATGTCCGAACGCTCAAAATCCGCTTTTTCTTCTTTTTTAGTTTCCATGTTGACTGATTTCAAAGGACGGCGCAGTGTGGAAATAGGTTTCATGGTTGCGCGAACAACAATTTCTTCCCCGTTCGACATGCCGCCCTCAATTCCGCCCGCGCGGTTCGTCGCATGACGATATCCTTTTCCTTTTTCATAAACAATTTCATCATGTGCTTTCGATCCGGGAGTTGATGCTAATTTTGTTCCGAGCCCAAATTCAACCGCTTTCACTGATTGCATACTTAAAAGCGCCAGACCAAGCCGTGCGTCTAGTTTTCTTTCATAATGAACGTGAGACCCCAAACCAAGCGGCGCACCTTTCACGCGGACTTCATAAACACCGCCTAAAGTATTCCGATCATCGAGCGCTGTTCTGATGGCTTTCACCATTTCCGTTTCCGCTTTTTTAGATACGCAACCAACTTCAGAAGCGTCTCTCTTCTTCAGAATATCCTCAAAACTAATTTCCTTCTCTTCAACTTGAGCGGAACCGATTTGTACCACGTGAGAAATTACCTCGATCCCAAACTGTTTCAGAAAAATTTTTGCAAGCGCCCCGACGGAAACGCGCATCGCGGTTTCACGCGCACTTGCCCGCTCTAAAATCTCTCTGATTCCTTCATGATATTTAAGAGAGCCCGCCAAGTCTGCGTGTCCCGGACGAGGCCTTGAAAGTTGGGGTAATTTATCGATTTTAACATCTTTATTCGCAAGCAAAAACCCGATGGGAGCACCCGTGGTTTTTCCCTTATAAACGCCGGCTGAAAGCAAAACTTCATCCTTTTCAATCTGCTGTCTTCCACCCCGGCCATAGCCCTGCTGACGCCGCCACAATTCGCGATTGATAAGCGCTTGATCGATTGGAATTCCGGAAGGCATTCCCTGCAAAATGGCAGAAAGATACGCGCCGTGCGATTCGCCTGACGTTATGAACTGCAATATTCTTCCCATAAGTTACCTCACATTAATAGATGTAAAAAAAATGACGGAGCAAAAACTCTCCAAAGAAAAGAATAATTACCGCTGCCAGAGAAAGAAACGGACCGTAGGGAATATATTCCTCTTTTTTTCCGAACCGTGCATAGAGTCCGATCGGAAGCGCAATTATCGGCGCCAAAAAGAAAATAATAATTATATTTTTCCATCCGAGAAAAGCGCCGATCATAGCCATGAGCTTTACATCGCCGCCGCCCATGCTTTCCTTTTTGAAAATAAGTTCCCCAAACACGCCTGTCGCGTAAATAATCCCACCGCCCGCGAGTATCCCAAACGCACTTTGAAGAAGTCCTCTCCAATGAACTGTTTCATGATGCAGTATCGGAAACGTAAAACTGAATAAAAGTCCGAGCAAAACTCCGGAAAGACTCATTTCATCCGGAATAATCTGTTCTTCCAAGTCCGCAGCGCTCATTCCCAAAAGAAGCGTTAAAAAAACAATACCGGAAGCGCCTTGAGCCGTCCAGCCGAAATAATGAATTGAACCCACAAACGCAAGTCCCGTCAAAAGCTCAATAAAAAAATAACGGGGTGAAATTGGTTTTGCGCAATGACGGCATTTTCCGTTTAAAACGATAAAACTCACAAGCGGAATATTGTCATACCAAGCAATGGGGTGTTTGCATTGGGGACAATAAGAACCCGGAAATACGATGGATTCCCCTCTCAAAAATCTGTGAATGCACACGTTGAGGAAGCTGCCCACGCAAAATCCCATCAAAAGCATGAATAAATCAGCGAGCCAAAATTCCATCATGAAGTGCCTTTCGCATGGTTTTAAGCGGCGCTTTTTTTCCCGTCCAGATTTCAAAAGCGCGCGCACCTTGATAAAGAAGCATTGCTTCTCCGTCCGCGGTCCGGTGACCCAGCCGTTTGGCGGCTTGAAGTAATTTTGTTTTTCTTCTGCCGTAAATTAAATCGTGAACCAGCATTCGTTTCTTCCGTGGTAAAAATGAAACTGGGATCGGTGGCGTGTTGCCCGGTTTCAGCCCCACACTTGTCGCGTTCACCAAAAGATCTGTGTTTTGAAACTCTACCCGTAAATCATTCCGGTGCTGAATATTTTTAATCCGGGAACGTCTGAACTTTTTCTGAAATTCATTCACAAGACGCCCGCTCTTAGAAGACGTCCGGTTAAAAATCACAATTTCTTTTGCACCAAGCTTGAGAAGTGCTGCAAGCACTGCTCGGGCACCTCCGCCCGCTCCTAGAATAACGGCTTTTTTCCCTTTAGCTTTGAAGCTGGCTTCGCTGAGGCTTTTTGAAAACCCGTAAACATCCGTGTTGTAGCCAATCCAGCGATTTCCGACTCGTTTAACCGTATTCACCGCTCCCACGAGTTTTGCGGAAGCGTCCGTTGCGTCTAAATATGGAAGAATGGTTTCTTTGTGCGGAATGGTTAAATTAAATCCGTCCAATATCCATTTCTTCCGGGGCCGAAGAAGCCGCAAGAATTGATTTCTGTTTCTTTCAAACGCAAAGTAAATTCCGGGAATTTGAAGCGCTCTCAACGCCTGATTGTGCATGAGAGGAGAAAGCGTGTGTGAAAGCGGAAAACCAAATATGCCAAAAACTTTGATGTCTTCGTTTAAGGGCCGAACCATCAGACGGGCGCACGTTGTGTCTTGACTAATTGAGCAAAAATTTTATTCAGCGCAAAGAGGTACGCTTTAACGCTCGCTTCAATCACGTCTGTGCTGGTTCCACGGCCGCTGACCTCGCGCCCTTGAAACTCAAGCTTTAAATTGACTTCACCGATCGCGTCTTTTCCGCTGGTAACAGACTGAATAGAATAGTCTGATAGCTTGGCGCTTGTTTTTGTAATCTTTTCAACTGCTTTAAAGCAGGCGTCCACAGGACCGTCACCAACAGACGTTGCCTCATAAATTTTTTTCAGACGCTTGAGTCGAATGGTTGCTTGGGGGGTTCCGCCTGTTTCACTGGACGTTTTTAAATAGATAAGCTCCCAAGTTTGCGGAACTTTTGCGATTTGTTCTTCGACCAATGTTTCAATATCCCGGTCAAACACATATTTTTTCTGATCCGCCAAATCTTTAAATTGGTTGAATGCTTTCTCAATCTGTTTTGCGCCCAACTGAAACCCGAGTTTGGTGAGCCGTTCCCGAAATGCATGCCGGCCTGAATGCTTCCCTAAAACGAGTTGACTTCCCGAGAGCCCGATTTTTTTGGGATCGATAATTTCATAAGTTTGACGCATTTTGAGTATGCCATCCTGATGAATTCCCGATTCATGCGAAAACGCATTCCGACCCACAATCGCTTTATTGGGTTGCACCACCATGCTTGTAAGACGCGACACCAAGCGTGAAGTTTTTGTAATTTCTTCTGTTTTGATTTCCGTATAACAATTAGCGAGATCCGGAAAATCACGGCGCGTATCCATTCCCATCACAATTTCTTCCATCGCAGCATTTCCCGCCCGTTCACCGATTCCATTAATCGTGCACTCCACTTGATTGGCACCGTTTTGAATGGCTGTGAGTGAATTCGCCACCGCGAGCCCGAGATCATTGTGACAATGAACAGAAAGGTTGATGCTTTTACCAAGCACGGGAATTTCTCTGACCAAATAGGAAATAAGTTCGCCAAATTCTGAAGGCATAGCATATCCCACCGTATCCGGAATATTAACGGTGGTGGCGCCCGCTTCAATCGCAGCAGAAACTGCTTGAACCAAAAATTCTCTTTCCGTTCGGGAGGCATCTTCGGGAGAAAATTCAATGTCGTCAAAATACCGTTTGCCGTAACGGATCTTTTGCGCGGCAAGTTTCAAAATTTCGGACGTATCTTTCTTGAGTTTATAATCGCGGTGGATTTTAGAAGTGGCCAAAAAAACATGAAGACGTTTTCGTTTAGCAAATTTAAGCGCTTCCCGTACCGCGTCAATATCCTTCTCGACCATCCGGGCAAGTCCGCAAATAATCGGACGTTTCACGGCTTTTGAAATTTTCTGAATGGCTTCAATTTCGCCGCTTGACGCGGCCGGAAAACCGGCTTCAATGATATCCACATTAAGCCGCTCGAGCTGTTTCGCAATTTCGAGTTTTTCATCAGGCGTGAGTGACGCGCCCGGACATTGCTCTCCGTCGCGCAATGTGGTATCAAAAATATAAATTTTACGTTTTTTTTCTGCCATAAATAGATTAACGGGCTTGGGGCTGTAACTTTTTCTCGAGAGACCCTGCGATCCAAGGCATCATTTTGCGGAGATTGGCGCCGACTTTTTCAACTTGATGATTGTCGCACTCTTCGCGCATTTTATTATAATTCGGTCTTCCCTTCTTATTTTCGTCCATCCATTCCTTGGCAAATGCGCCGGTTTGGATTTCGGTAAGAATTTTTTTCATTTCTTTTCTGGTTTCAGCGGTGATAATTCTTTTTCCACGCGTGTAATCACCATATTCAGCCGTATCCGATACTCGGCGGTGCATCCCGGAAATTCCGCTTGCGAACACAGCGTCTGTAATCAGCTTCACCTCATGCAGACATTCAAAATAAGCCATCTCAGGCGCATATCCCGCAGCAACGAGCGTATCAAATCCCGCACGAATAAGTTCCGAAAGGCCTCCGCAAAGAACGGACTGTTCGCCAAAAAGATCTGTTTCAGTTTCTTCTTTAAAATTAGTTTCGATCACACCTGCCCGCGTTCCGCCGATTGCTTTCGCGTACGCAAGGCCTAGTTTTAAAGCCTGCTTGCTTACATCTTGATGAATCGCAACCAAGCACGGAACTCCGCCACCTTCTAAATACTGCGTCCTGACAAGCGATCCCGGACCTTTAGGGGCAACCATAAAGACATCTACCGTTTTGGGCGGTTTGATATACCCAAAATGAATATTGAAGCCGTGCGAAAAGAGAAGTGATTTTCCAGGTTTTAAAGCAGGCGCAATATCTTTTTCATAAATTTCGGCCTGTAAATGGTCTTGTGTCAAAATTTGGATGATGTCCGCTTGTTCCGCAGCATCTTTTGCGCTCACAGGTTTAAATCCGTCTTCAACCGCGAGATCATAATTTTTTCCGCCCGGGCGTTGACTGATCAAAACGTCAATCCCTGAATCACGCAGATTGAGACCCTGACCCCGGCCTTGAATGCCGTAGCCCACGATTGCAACTTTTTTTCCTTTGAGTAAATTTAGATCTGCATCTTTGTCATAATAAATTTTTGCCATAAATCCTCACTTTGACTTTTTCTTGGAAACCGATTTTTTTCGAGCGCCCGCGGTTTGCACGCTTTTACTTCCGCCTTTTGACGGCGTTTTAAGTTCCGATTGTCTTGCAAGAGCGATCGTGCCTGTGCGCACGACTTCTTTAATTTGAAACGGGCGCAAAAGCTCAAGCATGGCGTCTACCTTACTTTTACTTCCGGTCACTTCCACAACCATTGATCTCGGGCTGACATCTACCACTTTTCCGCGGAATGTGTTCACGATCTGCATAATTTCATTACGGTTTACTGCTGTCGAAGTCACTTTAATTAACAAAAGTTCACGCTCAATTTTTTCATCTTTTGTAAGGTCTGTGACACGAATCACGTCTACGAGTTTGTTTAACTGCTTCATGATTTGATCCAGCACGCGCTCGTCTCCCCTGACGACAATCGTCATACGGGAAGTGCTTGCGTCTTCTGTTTCACCGACAGCCAAACTATCGATGTTAAAACCGCGCGCGGAAAAAAGCCCTGAAACACGCGCTAAAACACCAAAATGGTTTTCAACCAACACGGATACGATGTGCGTCATATTGTTCTCCTCATGCCATATCAATGACTTGATCCAAGGCCTGTCCTGCAGGAACCATCGGAAATACGTTATCTTGTTTTTCAACTTTAAAATGCATTAATACGGGCCCGTCATGTTTGAGCGCTTTCTCAATCGTGGGCCTTACTTCATCTTTTCTGCTCGCGCGAATTCCCATCATTCCAAACGACTCCGCGAGTTTCACAAAATCAGGATTCGATGAACCAAGTTCAGAACCCGAGTAACGTTCCTTGTAAAACATTTCTTGCCATTGCCTTACCATTCCAAGGTGTGCATTATCTAAAAGTGCAATTTTGACCGGAATTTTATAATGGACTGCCGTCGCGAGTTCACACATCGTCATTTGAAATGACCCGTCGCCATCAACGCAGAATACAGTTTTATTCGGACGTGCAAGCTGAGCACCGATTGCCGCAGGAAAACCGTAACCCATGGTTCCAAGCCCGCCGCTCGTAATCATGGTTCTCGGTTTTTTAAATGTAAACCACTGAGCCGCCCACATCTGATGTTGACCGACACCGGTCGTAACCACTGCATTGCTATCCGTTGCGAGACCAAGCTCTTGGATGACATGCTGGGACTTAATTCCCGAGCTCGCGCTTCCAGTCTCAAAACGCATCGGATGCTCTTCTTTCCACTTATTGATTTGTTCATACCATTTTTTTAAATCAAGCTTTTTAACCATTTTGTTGAGTTCGATTAAAATATGCTTTACGTCACCCGCAACACCGCAATGTGTTTTCACATTCTTTGAAATAGACGCGGGATCAATATCAATGTGAATAATTTTTGCGTTCGGCGCAAATTTATCGAGTTTGCCGGTCACACGGTCATCAAACCGGGCGCCTACTGAAATCAAAAGATCACACCCCTGCACCGCATAATTCGCGTACACCGTTCCGTGCATTCCAAGCATTCTTAAAGCTTGAGGATGAGTTTCCGGAAATGCGCCAAGACCCGAAAGTGTTGTGGTGACCGGCATGCCGGTTTTTTCTGCCAGTTCCAAGAGTTCTTTGCTTGCTCCGCTTGCAATGGCGCCTCCGCCTACGTAAAGAAGAGGGCGTTTACTCGCTTTGATTAAGTCAGCGGCTTGTTCAATGTTTTCAAGATTGCCTTCAAGAATAGGTTTATAACCGCGAATATCCACATGATCGGGATAACTAAACTCAGCCTCTGTGCGCGTTACGTCCACGGGCAAATCAATCAAAACAGGTCCCGGACGGCCAGTGGCTGAAATGTAAAATGCTTCTTTAATGATGCGTGCAAGCTGAGTGACATCTTTGACAAGATAACTGTGTTTCGTAATCGGGCGCGTACATCCGATGACATCCGCTTCCTGAAACGCGTCATTTCCAATCAAATGAGTCGCCACTTGTCCTGTAATACAAACCATAGGAATGGAGTCCATATTGGCAGTCGCGATTGCAGTCACTAAGTTAAGAGCGCCCGGACCTGACGTCACCAAACAAACAGCTGGTTTTCCCGTCGCGCGTCCATAACCATCCGCCATATGTCCCGCGCCTTGCTCGTGACGGACCAAAATAAATTTAAGACCAGAATCATACAACGCGTCGAACGTGGGCAAAATCGCCCCGCCCGGAAGGCCGAACACATAAGGCATGCCTTCCGCTTTTAAAGACTCAATAACTATTTTTGCGCCGGTTAATTTCATATTTGTTTTTTAATCCAGTTAAGGACTTCATCCTCACAGAATGGATCTGCGCCATGACGCATTCCATTCATTGCTTTAAATTCTACGTTTAAACCTAATTTTTTTAATTTCGCTCCGGTCTCTTCCGCGCGCTCAAACGAAAAGGACGGATCTTCCGTTCCGTGAACAATTAAAATCCGCGTTTTAATCTCGGCGCTTTTTCCCCCGATTTCCGCCAAGACTTTTTCTTCAAGCGCTCCCGAAATAAATACAGCTGCTTCGAGCAAACCAGGGTGTGCTGCCAAAAAGCGGTAACCATAAATCGCACCGTTTGATTCCCCGATTAAAATAATCCGGCGCTCATCCGTCGGAAACTTACTTTCAAAATTTCTCAGTTCTTCCAGAAATTTTTCTTCAAATTCAGGAGATCCGTACGGCGCATCCGAACTTGCCGTAGGCGCGAACACATTTCCGAATTCGCTGAGCATCGGCGCCCATTTCTCCACATATTCGTCACCGGAACTATTTGCAGGATGCAGGATAATGAAAAGAGGTTTCGGAGAAGCCGGAGTATTTACTTTCAGCTTCGGAACATAATATGCGTACGAAAATTTTCCGTTTTCGCCGCGCTCGATACCTTTTAATCCAACACAACCTGACATTACAAAGAACAATCCAATACAAAAAAGCGTTTGCAGCTTAAAACTAAAAATCTTAATTCTTAAAAATTCCACGGACGAATGAAGGCAAATAATTAATCGGCGACCACGATGCATTACTTGGCACTACTTCGGGCGCCGGAAGCCCTAAAAACCAATTTAAGGCCTCTTTTGAATATTCGGGCTGAACCTGATGACCCAAGCCTTTTAATTCTTTCATTTCCAACCGATAACCGTTGGTTTCAAATTCATAACGCACTACACTCAAACGTTCCCGGTTGAGCGTTTTATCCTGGTCGCCGGCAACAATCAAATAATGTTTCGATTTCCCATTTTCATCCCCCGCCATCAAATATGGGTTTAAAAACCCCTCGGGAGTTCCTGCCACAAGTGCAGCGGCAGAAAAATAATCGGAATAACGAACTACAAGATAAAACGCATAATGAGCCGCACTTCCAAAACCCGTGAGCAAAACCCGGCGCCGGTCAACTTGAAACAAACTCTCAAACTCTCTGACACGTTTGAGCATCCGCACGTCCAACACAAACGGAACATCTCTTGGCTCAAGATAAGTAATAAAAAGAGCAATCACATTTTGTTTCTTAATTTCGCTGAGCCATGTTTCAATGGCAACTTTGCCTTTCGCTCCCTCATCCGAGACCAAAACCACCACTAAAGGCCATTCTTTCTCAGGCGTATAATCCGGCGGCACATAATAAAAAGCGCCGTAACGGTCGCTCTCTATTGTTTGAAATCCAAGCTTGGGCTGGCTGGAAAACTCAGAGTAAGCCAAGACATCTTTAGAGCCCTGCGCGAGACCCATTAATATCAGAAGGCTGCACAAAGTAATTAACCTTCTTGATTTCTTCAGATAAGTACTCATTGCCACCCAATAGAGAATAAGAATAAAAAACGCGAATCGCATGCTCAAGGCACACACCTTCGCGTAGGAGAAACCGTCATAAGCCAAATTTGAATTGAGGAGTAGATATTTTAATTCTTAACGACCCTCAAAATTGTCGTAAGTGCTTGCAAAATGAGAGGTTATTATAATCATTCGCTTTTCTTTTGTCAAACCACTTTATTTTCGCTTATTAGGTGTTCTGGGGCGTCTGTTTTTCTCGGTAATATCCATTAAGAGAGGACCCATTCGTAGCTTAGAATCTGTAGAAATGCAAAGATAATTCCCCTCCTGCTTTAAAAAAGGGAAGAGAAATGAACACGGCATATACAAATCCTCTTTTTGATACTCCTTTGGCGGAAAGGTATCCGTATAAAGAATATCCTTAATCCATAGATCGCAACGTTCCACAACTGCCGCGTTATGAAATATGAACACTGGAGGACATTCCTTCTCCGTCACTAACTCGACCACCCCTTTCTCCACATTCATTTTTAATGGAGGTGTTTTATTTTCATAGACAAGATGTTCTGCAGGACGAAATGCAACGATGGGTTTCACCTGAAGCTTTACAAAATCACCGTAACTTGAAAGAAGCTGATAACGAATTAAAACTGTATTTTCATTATGGATGACCAAAACCATTTTGACGAGCGTGAGCCCTCCGATCCGAAAAATCCAGGTTGGAAACGGGTGGTAGTAAAAATTTTCGAGAAACTCATATCCTTTCGGATAAACCGTGTGCGGATGGAGGCGCGTGGAAATGAAATGGGGCTCATCTCCTACAAATAAAGTTTCATCAAGACCGGCAAGAAGTACCCATGGCGGTTTTCCCTGCCGAGCGGGAAGGACAAAAAGTCCCTGCTCGGGACTTGTGTTCAGCCCGAGAATCGAAGACGATGCAGAAATACCAAGATTATTTTTTTCTTTCCAATCTTTTTTAAGCGCAAGATTTAAATCCTGGCATACTTTAGAACCGTAAGAAGACGCTTTCACATTTAATTTACGGCAAGGAAGGTAATGAAAATGAGAAGGAAGAACGAGAAGGAGAAAATCTAACTTACTTAATAACTTTTAGAGATTCGAGCTTTTGTTGAATTTTTTTAGCGCGTTCTGTAATTTCCTGCCAATTGTGAGCACGGATCAGTGTTTTATCGCAAAGAGCACGTCCAATGGTAACTGCTACTGCGCCGTCCCGGATATAATCCACCACATTCTCACATGTGATACCGCCTGAAGCCATAATTCGTGAGAGATTACAGGTTTTTCTGAGACGTTTTAAATAGGCAGAACCGCCCAAAAGATCAACGGGATAAAGATTAATCAGATCCACGTTAATGCCTTGAGCTTCCATCACTTCCGTAGGGGTCGCGGCGCCTTGAATCACGAAGGTGGAATTATTTTTACAAACGGTCAGAATGGCTTTATCGGTAAACGGAGAGGAAATAAATTTAGCGCCGGCGTTGATTGCCCGCTGGGCCATTTCTCCGTCTAAAATATTACCCGCACCGACTAGGATGCTTTCTTTTTTGGAGAAAGTTTCGATCAGCTTTGTGGCTTGCGGCGTGATGAACGCAATTTCGAGGATTTTAAAAC
>ORMF012674546.1_pt1 | contig 17279 bp, 20 predicted proteins | sample 1779871 | NCBI WGS metagenome assembly ORMF01 (sample SAMEA104232316, study PRJEB22302) | groundwater metagenome | biome: forest; feature: aquifer; material: groundwater | place: USA | collected 2011-08-07 | depth 5.4 m
CCGGCCAATATCAAGGTGCGGAGTGACGGCACGGTGAAGGTGCTGGACTTCGGGCTGGCGAAGGTGGTCGAAGGGGCAGGTGGGGCGGGCTCGGCAGGCAGGGCAGGCGGGGAAAACCTCTCGCAGTCGCCGACGGTGACCGTGGGCGGCACGCGCGAGGGGATCATTCTCGGGACGGCGGCGTACATGAGTCCCGAGCAGGCGCGCGGCCAGGTGGTCGACAAACGGACGGACATCTGGGCGTTCGGTTGCGTGCTCTACGAGATGCTGACGGGACGGCAGGCGTTCTCGGGCGAGACGATATCGGACGTGATAGCGCACGTGCTCGAGCGCGAGCCGGATTGGAACGCGCTGCCCGCGGCCACTCCCACCAGCGTTCGTCAGCTCTTAGGTCGATGCCTTGAGAAAGATCCGAAACATCGCCTTCGCGACATCGGCGATGCGTGGAGGGGCGTGGACGAGGCGCGCAGTGACAACGCCGCGTCGAATCGGCTCCAGAACCTGATGTCGTGTCGCGAGCGGCGCGCCTGGATCGGCGCGTTGGCCGTTGCTGGATTGATTGCGGCGGTTGCGATCGTCAGACCTCGCTGGCCATCTGCCGTGGCCCCATCGGCGTCGGAACTGCGTTTCGAGATCAACACGCCCCCGACCGCGGAACCTGTGTCCTTCGCGATCTCCCCGGACGGACAGCGCATCGTCTTCGTGGCCACTTCCGACGGCCCCTCGCGGCTGTGGCTACGTCCGTTGGGTTCCGCGGCCGCACGTCCCTTGGTAGGAACCGACGCAGCCTCCCATCCCTTTTGGTCGCCGGACAGCCGCTCGCTCGGGTTCTTTGCGGCTGGCAAGCTGAAGCGAATCGACGTCACAACTGGAGCAGTCCGGGAATTGGCGATCGCCCAGTTCCCGTCCGCGGCCACATGGAACCGTGATGGAGTCATCCTGTTTGTGCAGGGAATTAGTCGTCCCATCGTCCGCGTGTCCGACACCGGAGGCGACATCGTGGCGGTGACTCGCATGAAGGTACCCGACGAGTCGAATCATCGCTCGCCGCGGTTTCTTCCAGACGGTCGCCACTTTCTCTATTACGTGACAGGGATTCCAGACGCGCGCGGGGTGTATGTCGGCAGTCTCGACGGCAACGAGCGGAAGCGCCTGCTCGACGCCGAAGGGGTGGTCGATTTCGCCGCGCCCGGGCAGCTCCTGTTCGTGAGACAAGGCACGCTCTGGGCTCAGGCGTTCGATGCGACCACACGCACGCTGACTGGGACCGCGACATCTGTGGCCGAAGACATCGCTGTCGACCTGGAGAACGTCGCGCCAGTGTCCGTGTCGTTGAACGGACGCATCGTGTACCGGGCGGGTGCTCAAACCGTCTACCGGCGCCTCGTGTGGTTCGATCGCACCGGTCGCGAAACCGGAAACCTGACCGAGCCGGATCCCGCCAGCCCGCTCAGCCCCGAGATGTCGCCCGACGGCAAACGTGTCGTTCTGTACAGGACGATCGATGGGAACAACGATCTGTGGATGGTCGACACGAACCGGGGCGTCCTGAGCCGCTTCACGTTCGACCCGGCGAACGAGATCAATCCCATCTGGTCGCCAGACGGCACCCGCGTGATATTCGGAGTGAACAGGAGCGGAGTGTTCGACATCTACCAGAAGCTCGTCGACGCCAGTGCCGCCGTGACGCCGCTGCTGCTCAAGCCGCCGATGAACAAGGCACCAACCGATTGGTCGCTCGACGGGCGCTTCATTCTGTTCCGCACGCTCGATTTCGCGACGGGCTACGACATTTGGGCCGCGCCGACGGACGGTGCCCGTGAGCCATTTCCGGTCGTTCACACGCCTTTCAACGAACGGGACGGGCAGTTCTCCCCCGACGGACGGTGGATTGCCTATCAGTCCGATGAATCAGGGCAGTTCGACATCTATCTGCGATCGTTCCCCGACCCGAAAAACCAGATTCGGGTGTCTGCCACCGGGGGCGCCCAGGTTCGATGGCGTCGCGACGGCAAGGAGTTGTTCTACATCACACTCGACAACCGTTTGATGTCGGTGTCGATTCGCCAGTCTAAAACCGGGGCGCCGGAGGTGGGAGTCCCCACTCCGCTCTTTACGACCCGTGTGGGAGGAGCCATGTTGGGACCTCGTAAGCAGCAATACGTGGTGTCGCTCGACGGACAGCAGTTTCTGATGAATACCGTCACCGCGGAGTCCTCCTCACCGCTGAAGGTCGTCCTGAACTGGAACGCGGCCGTGTCGAGATGATCGCGTTCTCCGGTATCGGCGCGGGCGGACCTGCCTCCGTTCGCGCTGGTAACGACATCGGCGAACTCCGGCGAGGTCTCGCCGAAACCAAGGACCCCACCCGCTCATGATCGAGAGTCTTGGCCCGTATTGAGTTCTGGGGAAGCTTGGCGAAGGCGGGATGGAATTCTGTGTCCAGGAATTCAGCGGGGACGCAGAGTCAGATAAGCGACCTTGGGTTAACCCCCAACCCCACTAATGCTGCCTATCGTCCAACTCGCTCAGCCGCGCGTCGAGGCGGTCCACGATCTCCGGGTCTTCCTTCAGCTCCGCGAGTGGCGCCAGCTGCGTGCGAACGTACGTCCAATCGATGGTGCGGGCCTGGCGGATGATGATGCCGTCGACATCAACCCAGTCCTTGGGCCGGTCGGCGAACGCCTTGAGGACAATCAGATCTTCAGCCGAGCACGTCCTGAGCGGCACATCGGGCGGAAACGTGAACAGGCTCGACCGAACCACCGCGGACTCCTCGAACGGCAGTCCGCCGAGGGCGATGTCGAGGCCCACGCCGGACGCGGTGCGCAGGAGCAGCACACGGTTGGCGCGGGCGAACTCCGCCACGCCGTCCATCCGCGCCTCGAAGTGCTGAAGCAGCCGCGACACGAATCGGTCTTCGCCCGTGAACCCTGTCAGAAGCATGAGATCGACGTCCACGGTCTCTCGCGGCTCACCCCAGCGCTGGACCGCGAGGCCGCCGATGAAACAGAATTGCCAGCCTTCAGACTCACACACCCGCTGAAGATCGGCCGCCGCCCGGATGACTGCGTTCACAAACGACGCCGTAGCTTCTGAAAGAGCCGCTGTTGTTCGATGAGACCGGAGGTGGGTTTGGGTGCCCGCGGCGCCTCGTGATAATTGGCCGGGCCGCACAGCCGTGCAATCGCCGCATACGTGTCGAGACCGCGCAGTTCCTGCCGGCGAATGCGCTCGAGCGCGGGGCCCGCGCGCCGCCAGGCCGCGACCCATCGGCGTCCCTGAGCGATCTGCTCCGGTGTCCAGGTGCTCAGGGATGATGGTCGGGATACCATTTGACAATTCTACACGGGCGGTCTGCTGCCCGTCGTCCAGCTCTTCGAAGCGAGAAAGCCTGGCGCGGAGCCGCGCGAGTACGCGCTGCCGCGCGGCGTTCACGTCAACGCGCAGGAGGGCGAGCGGGTGCGAGCCGGCGAGCCGTTGATGGACGGTCCGTCGAATCCCCGCGACATCCTGAACGTGCTGGCTGCTCAATTCTTTGACCGGGGCAACGGCACGCCTCTCAACCGTATGCCCAGGGGCGCTATATTGCCTGGTTGGGCGTACAGGCATATCCAGTTCCGTCTACTACTTGTTGTTGGACGGCGTGGCTCGCGTTACAGTACGGATATGAAGTTGGCCTTCGAACTCCCATAGGCGCAAGCTGAGAGGCTGCGCGATGAAGCCAGGCGCTTGGGACTGGCTCCCGAGGATTTGGCGCGTGCCGCGCTGGCCGACCTTCTGAGTACACCGGACGCCGAATGTCGCGCCGCTGCCGACCGAATTCTGCAGAAGAACCAGGAGCTGTACAGGCGCCTCGCCTGATGCGCCATCTTTCGCTCGGCGAGGTCGTCGCGCTGCATCAAGCGCTGCTAGATCAGACCGGCGGGGCCGCTGGCATCCGTGATCTTGGCGGCCTTGAGTCTGCGCTCGCGCAACCCCGTGCCACGTTCGATGGCCGGGATCTGCACCCCACGATCGTCCAGAAAGGGAGATCCAAATGAGCGATCGACATCTCGCGTCAATAGGTGTACTGGCCATCGTGAGCGCGATCGTATCCCTCGCGCCGGTATCGCTCACGGGTCAGGTCCGTGGGGCCGGAGCGAACGCAGCGAAAGCGGCAGCGACGAAGACGTGGACTCCGCCCCGCACACCGGACGGTCGACCGGACCTGCAGGGAGTCTGGGTGAACAACAGCGCGACCCCCTTGGAACGACCGAAGGCCTTGGAAGGAAGACAGTCGCTGACTGACGAGCAAGTGAGTGAACTGAAAAAGCGAGCGGCTCGGCTTTTCGACGTGAACGGCAATAGTGACTTCGCCGGCGGAGATGATCTGTTCCTGGCCGCGTTGGCGAACCCCGAACGGTTCAAGAACCCAAACGCGACAGGCAGCTCCGCCGCGATGGTCGAGAGAGAATTTGATAACCGGACCTCACTGATTGTGGAGCCGTCGGATGGGCGAATTCCTCAGCTGACGCCGCAGGGGCTGCAGAGAAGGGCCGCGCCTTACGCTGCGGCGGCAGGACAACGCCCTCCAGCTGGCCCTGAGGACATCAGGAATGATCTGCGTTGCATTACCTTTGGCATGCCAAGGCTAGGCGGTAATAGTGCGAGTTACAACAGCTATTACCAGATTCTGCAGACTGCTGGATACGTGGTGCTGGTCGGGGAGGTGATCCACGACGCTCGCATCATTCCACTGGACGAGCGTCCGCATCTTCCACAGAACATCCGACAGTGGCATGGGGATTCGCGGGGCCGATGGGAGGGAAATACGCTGGTCGTCGATACCACCAATTTCTCTCCCAACAGCAACTTCATGGGATCGGCCGAGAACCTCCATGTGGTCGAACGCTTCACGCGTGTCGCCCCTGGCACGATTAACTACGAAATCACACTCGACGATCCGACCACGTGGACGAAGCCGTGGACGGCCGTGATTCGCCTGAAGCAAACTCAGGACAAGATGTTTGAGTACGCGTGTCACGAGGGGAACTATCTCACCATGACGGGTATGCTTGCGGGGGCTCGCGCGGAAGAGAAAGCCGCCGAAGAAGCCGCGAAGAAGGGCTCGAAGTAAGTCGACGTGCCAGCGATGATGCGAGGGAGCCATCATCGTGTTCAGGAGAGTTCAGGAGTGACAACGTTCGGGCAGGTCACGCGGGCGGATCGCGATATTCGGAAAGGCCCTGATCACGGTCTTATCGAACGTCAGCAATGGACATCCCGTACGGGCGGCCAGTTCGACGAAGAGCGTGTCGTAGACCGCGATCCCCGAGGTCACCGACCGGAGCAACGCGCCCAGCCGTCGGCCGCCGGTGCCATCATGAGCGGCCGCGGCTGAAGCCTTTCGATCAGCCGACGCATCACGACAGAAATGCAGACTGCTCAACCGAAACCAAAGGCTCAGATCCGTACGATGGGGTACGCAACGCTCGCTCTGGTCGCGTTTGCGGCGAACTCCGTTCTTTGTCGCATCGCACTCCGTCAAGCCGTTATCGATCCAGCGACGTTCTCGACGATTAGGTTGACCTCAGGCGCGGCGATTCTTCTTCTCCTCTCGGCGCGGGCGCGTGGACAGGCACTGCCGGTGGCACATTCGTGGATGTCGGCTGGTCTGCTCTCTCTGTACGCGATTCCTTTCTCCTTTGCGTACATCAGGTTGACCACGGGCACTGGGGCCCTCATTCTGTTCGGGTCTGTTCAAGCGACGATGCTGGTCGCGGCGCTGCGGTCCGGCGACAGACCGCACTCATCGCAGTGGCTTGGGTTGGGCGTGGCGCTTGCGGGTCTTGCCTACCTCATGCTCCCCGGCCTTTCGGCTCCGCCATTGGCGGATGCTGCGCTCATGGGGTTGGCGGGTTTCTCATGGGGAATGTACTCATTGCGCGGTCGGCGCACGGCAAATCCACTCGGGCAAACGGCGAGCAACTTCCTGCGCGCGGTCCCCTTTGTCGTCGTTGTGAGCGCGGTCGAACTGCGTCGATTCCACGTCGAAGCCAGTGGGCTGTTGCTCGCGTCTGCGTCTGGTATTCTTGCCTCGGGATTGGGCTACGTCGCTTGGTATGGGGCGCTAGGCGGCCTCACGGCCACGCGGGCAGCTATCGTGCAACTCGCGGTGCCCGTCTTGGCAGCGGCAGGGGGCGTCATCCTCCTTGGAGAGGCCGTCTCGGCGCGCCTGGTCCTTTCTACGATCGCGATCCTCGGAGGGATCGCTTTAGCGATTGTGGGTCGCGAAGAGACGCGTGGATCCGAACGGTCTGCCCAAGGCCGTGGCCAACCTGGCGTCGCGAAGAATATCTGAGAAGCTGAGCATGTATGTCATCGCAACTGAGGAACGCGATCGCGTGTCGGGCCGCTCCCTCGACGAGATCTGGGAGATCACCGCCGACGAGTGGCGTTCCAGACGCGGCTCACAAAGACGTGACGCAGCCCAACACCGGCTTGGAACCGTCGCGCCCATGGCCTGTGCGATCATGTCGCAGGTGGCGCGCGGATCAGCGCCAACGTGAGGCTGACGGAACATCGTCGAACGTCAAACAGATCGTTGGAACAACGGGCAGTCCTGTATGGAGGCGAGTATGCTGAAGCGGATTGTGGTTGCGGTCGCCCTGCTGGTGAGCGGCGCGATTGTTGGGGCACAACAGACTCGAGAACTCAATCTCCGAGGCGGCCGGTTCAAACCGCTTACGTGGGAACAGTTGACGCCCGAGCAACGGACCATGGTCAACGACATACTCTCGAGCAGGCGCGCATCCCTCGGTGGTCCGTTCAACGCGTTGTTGCGAAGTCCGGAGATGGGCAATCTTGCTCAGAAGCTGGGCGAGTACATTCGGTTTCGCTCGTCCGTGACGCCACGGCTCAACGAGTTCGCCATCCTCCTGACGGCCAAGTGGTGGTCTGCTCAATACGAATGGCACGCACACAAGCCCCTTGCCCTGAAAGCAGGGTTAGACGCGTCGGTCATTGACGATGTCCAAGCCGGGCGGCGACCAACTCGGATGCGACCGGACGAGATCGTCATCTATGACTTCTCGACGGAACTGCGGGATCGCCGCCGTGTAACAGACGCGACGTTCAAGGCGGCTGTGAACCTGCTCGGGGAGAAAGGTGTGATGGACTTGGTCGCAGTGAACGGATATTACGACCTGATTTCGATGGTGCTGAACGTGGACCGATATCCATTGCCAGAGGGCGAGAAGCCTCCATTTCCGGAGCCACAATAGTGGACGCGAGGTGAAAACGACGATCATTCTGATGCTGCTCGGCGCGCTCACCGGTGTGTTCGTCGCCGCCTGGGTCGTGCCGCCGACGCTTGCCTGGTACACCGCGCCCGGCGGGCTCCCGCAAGGTGCGCAAATCCAGGCCGTCGTTCAGATTCCCGAAGTCATCCGCTACGCGACGGGCAAGCTCATTCGCTGGCAAGCGATCGCGGCAGTCATCGGCGCTGCCGCGGGGCTGGCGCTGGGCGTGATTCTGGTGACACGGGGACGCCGGCGCGATTGAGGGGACTCGCGCCGTTTCGTGACGATTCGATCCTCGCCAATCGTCCAAGACATTCGTTTCCAACTGCTCAACGAGGGCAAGGTGTTCTGTTGTATCAATACGGACCTAGCGAATCCGACCACGAACAGGATCTACCCGGCTATCGGGTACCGCCCCGTCTGCGATACAAGCACCATCGACTTGAATGCCGGCGAACAGGCGGTTGCAGCCGTCGGCGGCAGGCGGGACAATGAACCGACTGAACCGCGGACGTGAGGCCGACGAAGAACTCGCTCGCCAGCGGACACGAAAGACCAGCTCGATCGCACTCGTGACCCACTGGCAAGGCGACGCGACACGAGTTGATCAACAGTTCTGCAGTCGGCTCACGAGGAAATCGACGACCCGCTCGAACGGATCGAACCCAAACGCGGCGGCCACCGATGGGCGCAGGTTCGAGTTTGCGTTGATGTCGTAGAAGACTCGGCGACCAGCGTCTGTTTCCAGATACTCGATTCCTCCGACATCGAGCCTCGCTGCCCGCACGATCCGTCTCGCGGTCTCCACGGCTTCCTGCGGCACCTCGGGATACGGAAGAAACTCCACCGGCGCGGCATCAACGCGATGGTCAGCCGGCAGGTCACACGCACCGGTGCCTTCGTCCGGATTGCAGATGGGTGACGGGCACAGGTTGAAGCGCCCGTGGGTCTTTACACGCATCGCATAGAGGAGTTCGCCATCGAGGAACTCCATGCGGACGATGCCCTGCTCTGGGTCGTGCGGCAGGTATTCCTGGAGCAGGAACAGATTGTCTGGCAGCCACAGCGTCGGATCGCTGCTGAAGATCTCTTCTACCTTCGACAGCGACTCGACCACCTGGATGCGTGCACCGCTTCCTCCCTGGTCGGGCTTCAGCAGGGCCGGCCAATGTATTTCGCCGGCGTACGCGCGCAGCGCGTGGACGTCGTTGAACGTGATCGAGCGGGGGCAATCGATTCCGAGCGTACGCAACAATGTCGCCTGGGCGCTCTTGCTCAGCTCGAGCGCGAACACATCGGCGCCGTTCAGAACCCGGGCTCCCAGGAGTTCAAGCGATCGCATGTAGGCGAGTGCCAGCGGCACCGCCCGCGTGTGACCACGTAGATACGCGCTTGGACTCGCTTGATTGAAATAAAGGGAAGCGCGAAGCGGTTCGAGGTTGCTGAAGGCGGCTCGAGTGACATCGAAAGGCATGAACGAGATGCCCCGGCACTCGAGCGCCGCGAACAACGGCTTCTGCCATTCGGGATGTTCGTGAAGAACGATCACATCTGGTGGGGTCATCATGGAACCTCGGACGTCATATCGTGCCACAGCCGGTTGCTTCCCGCTCCTCCTCGCACCAGGTCAGCCGAGACCGGTCGACCCATGGTTCCTGGTTGAACGAGCTACCCAAGGGGTGAGCGGCCATCCGCTCGGGTATCGGCTGCTGACGTTTCACCGCGTGCTACGATGCGCCAGGGCCGCGGATGCGTTTCACGACACCAACATGAAATTGACAGGAGAGCGGCATGCCATCCCAAACCGTGCGTCCTGTATCCATCGTCGTCATTGCGGGCCTTCTTCTGGCAAGCGGCATCCACGCCGCCGAGCGTTCTCAGGCCGGAGGACGGGCCACACAGTCTGCGTCGCTCGATGAGAAGTTGTCCGCGGCCGTCACTCGCGGCGACGTGCCGGGGCTCGTCGTCATTGCTGCCACGCGTGACCGCATTCTGTACCAGGGAGTATTCGGAAAGGCGGAGGTCGGACGCGAGCGTCCGATGACCGCGGATGCGCTCTTCCGGATCGCCTCGATGACCAAGGCCGTCACCTCAATCGCCGCGATGCAGTTGTACGAACAGGGCCGCTTCGCCCTCGACGATCCGGCCGAGAAGTATCTGCCTGAGCTGGCAAACCTGATGGTGTTCGAATCGTTCGACAACGTCACCGGCAGATACAAGGTGCGGCCGGCCGCGAAGAGGGTCACGATTCGGCATCTCTTCACCCACACGTCCGGGCTCGCGTATGCATTCACCAGCCCGATCGTGCGCGACTTCAAGCCGCGCGATGTCGAGAAATTTGAGGCGGGTCCGCTGCTCTTCGAACCAGGGACACAGTGGATCTATGGGACGAGCGTCGACTGGGTCGGGCGGCTGGTTGAGACGCTTTCTGGCAAGAATCTGGAGGAATATTTCCGCGAGCGCATCTTCACGCCGCTCGGGATGTCCGACACCTTCTACAACGTGCCCGAAACCAAGCAGGCGCGTCTCGTGACGGTTCACCGGCGTCAGGATGGCCGTCCCGATGCCCCGCTCACCGAGCAGCCCAATCAGCCGCAACTTCCCGCGACGACCTTCAACGGCGGTGGTGGGCTCTCGTCGACGGCGAGCGACTACATCCGCTTCGAGCGGATGATCTTGAACGGCGGCACGCTCGATGGCGCACGGATTCTCTCCGCCGACACGGTCGCGCTGATGACCAAGAATCAAATTGGTAAGGTCGGCGTTCGTGCGCTGACGACCGCACAGCCGGACCGGAGCATGGACTTCACGTTCATCAACGACGGGAAGGACAAGTGGGGACTCGGATTCCTCCTCACGACCAACCAGGTGGCTGGCAAGCGGTCGGCGGGCAGCCTGAGCTGGGGCGGTATCAATAACACGTACTTCTGGATCGATCCGGCGCGCGGCATTGCCGGCGTGGTCATGATGCAGTTCCTTCCTTTTGCCGACACCAAAGCGCTCGCGATCTACGACACCTTCGAGCGCGGGGTGTATCAACTGGCCGACGCGTCGCGTAGACGGGGCCTATAGCGTCGAGCGTGATCAGAAACAGTGGTGCCATGTTGAAATCACGACCCATTGTCGCGTTCGTTGCGACGACTGATCCTAAACGCGCGAAGGCCTTCTACGCCAAGACGCTGGGGCTTCGCCTGGTTAGCGAGGATGGCTTCGCACTGGCGTTCGATGCTGGCGGCACGATGCTCCGCGTCGCCACCGTGAAGACGCTCCAGCCAGCGGGTTACACAGTGCTTGGCTGGATCGTGCCGGACATCGCGAAAGCCGTGCGCGACCTGGTGAAGCGCGGCGTCATGTTCCAGCGGTACGAGGGGATACCGCAGGACGATCTCGGGATCTGGTCGTCTCCAAGCGGCGCACGTGTCGCGTGGTTCACGGATCCGGAGAGTAACACGCTGTCGCTGACTGAACGCGAGCGGCCGATGAGCAATGCAAAAGGGAAACGAAACCGCCGGAAACAATAGTGTGCGAAGCATCCCCGGAGCGGCTGGAAACTCAGGTGGAACACCGATAATCAGGGCATTCAATACGGGAGGATCCCATGCGTGTGGTCACCGCGTTGCTGGTCGGCCTTGGACTGATCACGTCCGGTCCGTTCGCTGTCGCTCAGACTTCCTCCGCCCGGCCCGTGATGGCCGCGCGCGCGCAAAATGCCCCCGAGGAGCCACGCTCCCCCTCGTTCGAATACCTGGGCACGCTGCGCGCCGAAACCGGAACCCGCACCGTCGTCGAAAACGGCCCACAGGGGACGCGTACGATCGTGCAGGTTGTCGGCGGCCGCTTCGAAGGCCCGCGTGTCAAGGCGTCGGTGCAGATACCGGCGGGCGACTGGATCACCAACCGCGCCGACGGCAGCTATCGGCTCGACGTTCGCCTCACGCTGAAAACCGACGATGGAGCGCTGATTCTGGTGACCTACAACGGCATCGGCCAGACGACGAGCGCCGGCGCGTCGCTGCGGATCGCACCACTCTTCGAGACGGGCGATTCGCGCTACGTCTGGCTCACACGACTCCAGGCTGTCGGCGTCGGCGAGCGGGTCGGCACCACGGTTAAGTACGACATCTACGCGCTGAAGTAGAGGGCCCAACGCGGCTCGGGCCGTCTATGCCATCATGTCGCTGAGCACGCGGCTCATGTGCAACGTTAAGTTGCCACCACGAAAGGAACCAAGCATGCTCAGACGGCTTCCTGGATTTGCAGTGATTGGAGCGTTGGCGATTGGGTTGGCATTCGTGCCGTCTGTGGCGAATTCGCAAGGGGGCGCTGACGCTCGGAAGCGAATCACTGGCTCATGGCGGGTCGTGTCCTACGAGCTCGAGTTTCAAGATGGTAGTGAGCACCGGTTTCCTTTGGGTGCCCATCCACACGGGTATCTGGTGTTCGGTTCTGACGGCCGCATGATGGCCTACCTGGCGGCGGACGGACGTAAGACTCCGCAGACCGATGAGGAACGTTCCGCCGCGTACCGAACCTTGATCGCCTACACCGGTAGATATCGAGTCCAAGGCGACAAGTGGATTACGAGAGTCGATGGGGCGTGGAATGTCGAGTGGGTTGGGACCGATCAGGAGCGTTCCTTTACGCTCGATGGCGATCGACTGAGCGTCGTTGCTCAATGGAATCGAAATGCACTCTACGGTGGAAAAATGACGCGTGGGCGTCTCACTTTCGAGCGAGAGAAGTGAGAGTTCGATTATAAGAGGCGGTCCATATCGCTTCGTTCGGCACCCGATGTACGCAGCGGCGCTACTCTTCATAGGGGCTGCGGTGGTCAGTCATGTGTCAATATTGACGCTGGCGATCGGCATCGTGGCAGCCGCAGTGGTCCACACCCGAGTCGTCGTCGAAGAACGGTTGCTTCGCGCGCGGTATCCCGAGTACGACGACTATGCCCGATCGACGAAGGCCCTCGTGCCGCCAGTGTCAGGCATCTCTTGACAGGAAGCCCCCATGAGTCAGCAGTCCCCACCGCCGAAGTTCAAGAGTGAAGAGTATCGCGCAGGTGAACTTTCGCGGCGCAAGTTCGTTGGCGCCGCAGCTGCGGCGGCCGTCGGATTCGTCGGTCGTCCAAGCCAGGCGCGTGCGGTCGACGTTGGCGACGCGACGTCGCGGCCCTACGGCAACGGAACGATCCCGGCGGGCATCCGGTCGCGAATGGTGGCCAACGTCAATGGTCTAACCGTGCACATGCTGGAGGCGGGGTTCGAGAAGCCAGACCGGCCGGCGGTTCTCCTGCTGCACGGCTTTCCAGAACTCGCCTACAGCTGGCGCAAGGTGATGCTGCCGCTGGCGGCGGCGGGTTATCGCGCGATCGCTCCCGACCTGCGTGGCTACGGCCGCACGACGGGTTGGGATGATTCCTATGACGCCGATCCAGACCCGTTCCGAATGCTCCACATGGTGCGGGATGCGATCGGACTCGTTTACGCACTCGGCTATCAGAGCGTCGCGATGGTGGCGGGGCACGATGCTGGCGCGCCAGTGGCATCGTGGGCAGCGCTCGTACGTCCTGACATTTTTCGCACGGTCACGATTCTGAGTTCGCCCTTCGAAGGACCTCCATCGATCCCTTTCGACACTGCGAACGGCGCCGCCGCCCCGCGACCCGCGCCCACCGACGACGAACTTGACGCGGAGTTAGCGAAGCTCAACCGGCCCCGTAAGTATTACCAGAACTATCAGCGCACGCGCGGGGCCAATGCCAACATGCTGCATGCGCCGCAAGGGCTCCACGCGTTCTTTCGCGCCTACTACCACTACAAGAGCGCCGATTGGAAAGGCAATAGGCCCCATCCTCTGAAAGCGCGCACCGCGGAAGAAATGGCGCAGGTTCCCACGTACTACGTCATGGAGAAGGACAAGGGTATGGCCGAGACGGTCGAGCCTTTCATGCCGTCGGCGTCCGAGATCGCAGCGTGCAAGTGGCTGACCGAGGACGAAGTGGAGGTCTATGCGACCGAGTACGGCCGGACTGAGTTCACCGGCGCTCTTCAGGGCTATCGAGTGCGGCGAGGCTCCGATCCCAAGAGCCTCGCCGAGATGCGCACGTTTTCGGGCCGCTCAATCGACGTCCCCTCCATGTTCATCGCGGGCAAGAGCGACTGGGGCGTGTACCAGACGCCCGGGGCCGTCGACAAGATGCAAGCGAGCGCCTGCACGCATATGGTCGGATTCCATCTCCTGGACGGCGCCGGGCATTGGGTGCAACAGGAACAACCCGATCAGGTGAGCGGGCGGCTCGTCGCGTTCCTCCGCAAGTTCGCGCGGGCGAGCGGTAGGGCGTGAGCCGCTCCGAACGAATTGGCGATTCAACACTTACCTCCTATCGCGATTGAAGGTCATCGGTCCTCCGGTGCGGGGCGTCCGGATCCCCCGATGCGCATACCCACACGGCGAGCCGCTGGACTGCATGCCCGTGGTTGGAGCGGCGAACTGCGCCACCAGGTCGAGCGCTACTTCGATAGCCTCGCGGGCGAGTGGCACACGCGAACTTCTCCGCAGCGCACCCTTATCGTGAGGGACGCGCTCGAGCGCGGCCTCGGCACAATTGATGCGCCCATGGGCATTGCCGTGGAGATTGGCAGTGGCATCGGTACCTATTCACATCTGCTCGCGGAACGCTTTGCGACGGTTGTGGCGGTCGACCTTTCACTGGCCATGTTGAAATTGGCGCCGATTGAGCCAGCCCTCCGAGTACAAGCCGACGGTGCCAAGCTACCGATAGGCGATTCATCGGCGGCGGCAATCGTGCTGATCAATGCCTTTTTGTTTCCTGCCGAAGTCGAACGCGTTCTGTCACCAGAAGGCGCGTTGGTGTGGGTAAACAGCAGCGGTGAGCACACACCGATCTATCTCTCAGTCGACGATCTTGTCGCGGGACTGCCGGGCGAGTGGACGGGCACATCGAGCCGGGCAGGTGAGGGTCACTGGTGCGTGCTTCGCCGAGTGTGAGCCACCGTTCGCTCCGCCTAGCATGGGTGTGCAGCCGACAACTTCCTTCGTATGGACCTGGAGACGTCGCTGGAGCAATATGTGGAGAGCGGTAAGGCGTGGGACAAGGGATCCTTCCATGACGATGCGATTACTGGCGATGGCGCTGGTATGTGCGACGACGGTCACAGCCGGCGAACCTCAATCCGTCAACATCACGCCGACCCTCGTGATGCCGTCAATGTCCGGACCCGACATCTTCAGGTACTACTGCGCCACGTGTCACGGACGTGACGCACGCGGCAAGGGACCCATCGCCTCCGCCCTCAAGACGCCGCCCACGAATCTCACGAGGCTGGCCGTCAACAACCAGGGACAGTTTCCGGCCGAGCGCGTAAAACGGCTGATCACCGAGGGTCGGTCGGACGCGCCGACGCATGGAACGTCAGAGATGCCTGTCTGGGGACCAATCTTCCAGTCGCTGGATGCCTCTGACACGATTGCCCAGTCGCGGATCGACAATCTCGTCGCATACCTCAAGTCGATTCAGGCAAGATGATCGACCGTCGGACAGCGGCGCGACGTCTCGGGGCCGGCCGGCTGCCTCACATCGGCTCACGACCCATGACCCTGCAACAGCTGCTCGGCACAGAGTTGCCCATCATTCAGGCGCCGATGGCCGGTGTGCAAGGTAGCGCGTTGGCCATCGCGGTATCCAACGCTGGCGGACTCGGTTCACTCCCCTGTGCCATGCTTGACCTCGACGCCATGCGAGGTGAGCTCGGCACGATCAAGGCACACACCGCGAAGGCGTTCAACGTCAATTTCTTTTGCCATACGTCCCCGACGGCGAGCGTCGAGCGCGAAGCGATGTGGAGATCGACGCTTTCGCAATACTATGAAGCGTACGGGATCGACGCAGACACGATTCCGGTCGGGCCTGGCCGTGCGCCCTTCAGTGCCGAAGCCGCAGAGCTCGTCAGCGAATTCAGACCCGCGGTGGTGAGTTTTCATTTCGGCTTACCATCGGCAGAATTGCTGGCACGCGTGAAGCTGTGGGGCGCGAAGATCCTGTCTTCGGCGACCACTGTGGACGAGGCGCTGTGGCTCGAAGCGCATGGCGTCGATGCCATCATCGCGCAAGGGCTCGAGGCTGGAGGACATCGCGGCATCTTCCTGTCGGACGACTTGACGACCCAACTGGGCACGTTGGCACTCGTGCCCCAAATTGTGCAGAAGGTGAAGCTTCCCGTCATTGCTGCCGGTGGCATTGCCGATTCGAAAGGCGTTGCGGCTGCGATGATGCTCGGCGCAGCTGGTGTCCAGGTTGGAACGGCTTATCTGCTGTGCAAGGAAGCCACGACCAGCGCAGTGCACCGCGCCTCGCTCAAGAGTGAGGCCGCCCTCCACACGGCGCTGACGAACCTCTTCACGGGCCGCCCCGCACGGAGCATCGTGAACCGCCTCATGAGAGAGCTTGGCCCCATCAGCACCGCTGCACCGGCTTTTCCTCTGGCGGCGTCCGCCATTGCTCCGTTACGCGCAAAAGCCGAAAGCCAAGGCTCTGGGGATTTCTCGCCCCTTTGGTCTGGCCAGAACAACAGCGCATGCAAAGAGATATCAGCCAGCGTCCTCACACAAGAACTGGCCGCCGATCTCTGATCGCCGGCGGTCGCACGGCTGATGACTCTGTGGACGCAGCTGTCGCAGGAGGCAGCGCAGCTCCTATACTTGAAACACGGCTTTGAACTGCCCCACAGCGCAGCGATTCCGCTGAGGCGTAGGATTGAGAGAACTCGATGCTGCATCGCCGTAGAAGCTTTCTCAAATTCGGAGTCGCTGCGGGTGTTGTCACGAGTCGCCTCGCTGTGCAGCGCAACGGTGTGGCGCAAGTTCGCACGCTACCCAGCGCACGTACGATCCAAACGCCTGTGCTGAACATGGCCGTGGAGGAGAGCGGTGACGTCCGGGGTTTCCCGATCATCCTGCTGCACGGCTTTCCGGATGACGTGCGGGCCTGGGATGAGGTGACGCCGCCACTCGCGAGCGAAGGGTACCGGGTGATCGTGCCGTACCTGAGGGGGTACGGACCCACACGTTTTCGTGAATCGTCCGCCCCTCGCATGGCGGAGCAAGCAGCCATAGGTCAAGATGTGATCGACCTCGCGGATGCCCTTGGATTGTCGCGATTTGCAGTGGCTGGCTACGACTGGGGTGGTCGCGCCGCGTGTATTGCCGCCGCCCTTCATCCTGCGCGAGTCCGGGCTGCTGTCCTCATTGGTGGCTATTCAATTCAGGACACGTTCGGACCGCCGCAGCCAGCTGCACCCGAGAGGGAGCGGGCCCTCTGGTACCAGTGGTACTTCAATACCGATCGAGGGCGCGCGGGGCTGGAACGCAATCGTCGTGGCATTTGCCGGTTGCTGTGGGAAACATGGTCGCCGACGTGGCACTTCGCAGACGAAGCGTTCGAAAGAACGGCGGTGTCATTTGACAATCCGGACTTCGTTGATGTGGTGATTCACTCGTACCGTCATCGCAACCTCAACGCGCCAGGCGAACCACGCTTTGCCGCAATAGAACGTCAACTGGCTGAGCGCCCGAAGGTCACGGTACCGTCAATCGCGCTCTATGGGGCTGACGATGGCGTCGGACCTCCGCCGGCCGACACGACCACAGAGCGCGCGTCGTTGACCGCGCTTGTCGCCCGTCAGGTCGGTTCAGGCGCGGGACACTTCGTGCCGCGGGAAAAGCCTGGCGTCGTATCGTCCGCAATGCTGGAGTTGCTGGCTGCGACCAGGTAAATTCGGTCTCAGAGGAAAGACATATTCCATGAAGCGGCTGGCGTCGAGGCGGATACCTCTCGCTGTTGCAATTGCGGCCTCCACCATGGTCGCAACCCAGCCTCTGCACGCCGAATTGATCGACATGACAAGAAAAGTGGCGGGGACCACCCTCCACTATAAGGGCGTGTTGCCGAACGGGTTGGAGCCACTGAAAGCGTAG
>ORMF012015112.1_pt1 | contig 17270 bp, 11 predicted proteins | sample 1779871 | NCBI WGS metagenome assembly ORMF01 (sample SAMEA104232316, study PRJEB22302) | groundwater metagenome | biome: forest; feature: aquifer; material: groundwater | place: USA | collected 2011-08-07 | depth 5.4 m
AAGCACTGCGATACAGCAGATTGGAAATCTGCGCTACGAGCGCGGCGGAACATCTCCGCGATCTGCGACGATTTGGACAGCAACTCATACAAGGCATCGTGCCTGCCCGGTATTCGCGACAAAAGCCCGTTTCTTTCAAAATCAAAATATTTTCACTTTGTGTGAAAGATTTTGCCTTTTCCTCCGATTACCTCCCTGAAGCAAGAAATCCGAACTCGACCGCTTGAACACCGAAACGTGCCCACAACCATGAAAACAAACTTCAAAACCCCCGTATGCGCCGCAAATCCAAATGCGGATCGCGTCGTAGGCATGTTGGCAGGGGCAGCCTTGCTCCTGCTTCTCGGCATTCAAGCCCGGGCGACCACCTTCACCGTCCTGAACACAAGCGACGCCGGACCCGGCTCGCTGCGCCAGGCGATCCTCGATGCCAACGCCAGTCCGGGCTTGGACGAGATCGAGTTTGCCATTGCCCCCGGAGGCGCGCAGACGATCCAGCCGCTATCGACCCTTCCTGCCGTCACTGACCCGACGATTATCGATGGAACAACTCAGCCTGGATTTTCAGGCGCACCGTTGATCGCAATTGATGGGACGGTCGCAGGAGGAACCGCGCTGAGGATAACGGCTGGCTCCAGCTCCATTCTCGCTCTGAGTCTCAATCAGTTTCCTGGCAGCGGCATCTCGTTGGAAGTCGGGGATGGCAATCTCGTCGCCAACATCAACGCCTCCTGGTCCGGCCTCACCCCGACCGGCTATGGTGTGCATCTCGCCAGCAGTTCGGGCAACACTGTCGAGCACCTCACCGCCAGCGGGCGGCATGTCGGCATCTTCGTGGGTGGCGCAGCCAACACCTTTCAGAACAATGTGCTGGCCGGGAACTACTACGGGATCGACACCTACGGCAACACGGGCCAGGCCAACCGCTACCTCGACAACGACCTCTCGGGCTGCACCTACGCGCTGCGCATCCACCAGGATCTGCTCTTCGAGGTGGCAGGCAACAACTTCGACGGCAGTGCGTCAGGCCTCGAGCTGTTGGACATGGCGGGCATCGACTTCGCCCCGGCCCCGGGCACGGTGGACCCGCGGCGCACGACCGGCACGGCCCTGAGGCTCGGGAACGTGATCAATTCGCGGGTGGCGGGGCTGGATTTGTCCTGGATCGGCGGCGGACAGTCCGGGACCGGGCTCTGGGCCGACGGATGCGCCAGCCTCACGGTCGAGAACATCACGGCCCACGAGCGCATCACGGGCGTGGCGTTGTCCAACAGCCCCGGCTCGATGCTCTCCGGGATCAACGCCTCGGCCAGCGGGCCCGGCTTCGTCGGCTATGGCCCTGGGCCTCTCCGCCAGTTCGGGCACCACCGTCGAGCACCTCACCGCCAGCGGGCGGCATGTGGCCTTGGTTCTCAGCGGCACGGCACAAGGAAACCAAGTGCGCTGCAGTTCGCTCCGAGTGAACAATTACGGGATTACGGGATTTCGGATCAGACTTCAGGAACAGGCAACGAAGCGCATGAGAACCATATCGCGGAGAATGCCTTGGCCGGCGTGCAGAATCTAAATGCCGGCTCACTGTTTAACGCGGAGAACAACTTCTGGACGACGACCGATGGCCCAGCGCCCATTGGCTCGGGAAACTCAATCACCGGCAACATCGATGCCGATCCCTTCCTCACCAGTGCGCCGCCGTGCCTGAGTGACGCGGACCGCGATCCGCCCGTCGTGACGTGTCCGCCCGCGATAAGCGCCCCGCTTGATGCTGTGCCGCCTGCGGCCACGAGCGCAGCGGCGTTCATCGCGCAAGGAGGTACCATCACGGATAACCGCGATCCGAGCCCGTCGGTGAGCAGTTCGGACTCGATCAGCGGCCATTGTCCGATGCTGATCACGCGCACCTACACCGTGACGGATGCCGATGGCAACGCCGCCACTTGCGACCAACTCATCACGGTCGAGAACCTGTTCGCCGAGGACGGCATCATTTGGCACCAGCCCCTGGCCCGCAATGGCGCGAGCGAAGACACCGATCCCAGCGCGGGCGGCACTCTCAAGTATCGCTTCAAGCTGGGCAGCACCATCCCGATTCGGATTCATGCGCAAGGTTGCGGAGGAGCGGACGTCACCGGCAATGCCAACGTCATCGGCACAGTCGAGGTCTTCGGGGACACGAATTGCGAGGGAGTCGTCGATGGCAACACCCTGCCGATTGACTACAATGGCGTCGGCGAGGCGGGCGGCGTCATGGACAAGATCGATGGCCATCTGAAGTACAACCTCGACACGAAGAAGCTGCCCCAGACCACCGAGTGCTACATCTTGCAGGTGACGGTGACCGACAGCAGCACCGGCGAATCACGCTCGGAGATCGTTCCGTTGCAGGCCAGGTAGCCCAAACATGAGGAACAAATCGCAATGAAAACCAACTCAACCTCTCAACGTCGGGCACTCTCCGGGAGCGCGATGACGCACTTTGGTGTGGAGCTCAAGTGCTGGATCGCACTTCTGTGTGTCGGAAGTCTGTGCAGCATTCCCTGCGCCCTCGGCCAAGCCACATTCGAAGTTCTCAAGTTCTTCGGCGGAAGCGGGGACGGTGCCGATCCATGGGCCACGGTCATGCAAGGAAGTAACGGTGCGCTTTACGGAACCACAGCACATGGCGGCAGCAGCAATGACGGCACGGTGTTCAAGCTGACGCCGGACGGGTCGGGCGGCTATTCCCATAGCGTGCTCAAGGATTTCATCGGCTACGGGTCTGGTTCGGTCGCTGGTGTGATTCAGGACGACGCCGGCGCGCTCTACGGCACGACGGTCGGGCCGGGAGGCGGCACGGTATTCAAACTGACACCGAATGGAGCGGACACCTACAGCCACAGCATTCTCAAGAACTTCAATGGCACGGCCGGGTATCCGGATGGGAGTAATCCGTATGCTGGTCTGATTCTGGACAATGCTGGCGCACTGTTCGGCACGACGCGCTGGGGCGGCAGCAGTGCTCTGGGCACAGTCTTCAAGCTCACCCCAGATGGGAGCGGCTTCACGGTGCTCAAGAGTTTCACTGGATCGGACGGGGCCAATCCGGATGGCGGTGTGGTTTTGGACAGCGCTGGCACGATCTATGGAACGACCGTGCTCGGTGGCCCCAGCAATCATGGCGCGGCCTTCAAGCTCGGGCCCGAGGGGCCGAGTAGCTACACCTATAGTGTGCTCAAGTATTTCAATGGCTCCGACGGGGCGCATCCGGTTGCCAGCTTCGCACTGGGGGCCGACGGCTCGCTCTACGGCACGACCGTCTTTGGCGGCAATGGCGGTAACGTCTTCAAGCTGACGCCGGACGGGTCGGGTGGCTATGTTCACAGCGTCCTCAAGAATTTCCATGGCCCCGACGGGGCTTTTCCGTATGGCGGGGTGATTCAGGACAGCCACGGTGCCCTCTACGGCACCACCCGCAGTGGCGGGAGCACCGACTACGGCACGGTGTTCAGGCTGACACAGGATTGCACGGGTGGCTACATCCATACCGTGCTCAAGACTTTCAACGGCTCGGACGGGGCCAATCCGTTTGCCGGCCTGGCTCCCGGGAGCGACGGCACCTTTTACGGCACGACGCAACAGGGGGGAGATGCTAATGCGGGCACAGTCTTCCGGCTCATCCTCGTAGGCTCCCCGCCCGTAACTCGTCGGAAGGATGTCGTCGTGCCAGCAGGACCGGATTGCTCTGCTGATGCATCCATCGACGACGGCTCCTACGATCCCGATCCCGGCGACACGATTACTCTAAGTCAATCACCCGCCGGCCCGTATCCGCTGGGTGAAACCGCGGTGACACTCACGGTGATCGACAACCACGGTGCTTCCAGCCAATGCACCGCAACCGTGACCGTGATTGACAAAACTCCGCCGAACTATTCCTGCCCGCCTGACGTAACAGTGGCGTTCACCGCTCTGCCACCGCCGTTCACCACGGTCACGGACAACTGCGACCCGAACCCGACGGTGACGTTCGTGGATGCCACGGCTGACGTCTGCCCTATGATCGTGACCCGCAGCTACACGGCCACCGACGCGAGTGGCAACGTCACCACCTGCCAGCAGCTCATCACCGTCAACAACCTGTTCGCCGAGGACAGCATCATCTGGCACCAGCCGCTAATCTGTCTGAGGCCGGGCTTCTGGTGGGAGCAGGTTCAAAACGAAATCGTAGATGGCTTGGGCGTGTTGCAGGGCTTCGTCGAATTCCTCGCGCGTGGGCATGGGCTCCTCTGCCCCGCCCGGATAGCGAAATGCCGAAACGTAGGGTGTCAGGATTTCAGCGGCTCGCTTGAATTGCGTGAAAGCGGATTCCAGCGGAGCGGCCTGATCCACCAGTTCGCGGAGATCGGAGTCCAGGCAAACGGCTCGTCGCGGGCCTGAAGGTAGGCTTTGGCGGCTTTCTCGGCGGCCTGCTGGCAGTGGTAAATGGCGGTGTCGAGCGGCGACTTGCTGGAATCAGCCAGAACGCGCGCCGAGTAGAGGTCGTGGCTGGCGCGCGTCAGCCAGTCGCGCACGATTTCGAGGGTGGCCTCATCCATAAAGTTTCCGGCCGCGGGTCAGGACCTGATGAGGCAACGACGCGCGCAGATGTTTGTACCGATCCACCTCGGCCCGCGTGTGAACGAGCACGTCTTTGGGGAAGCCCAGGTCGCCCAGGCAGTGATGCGCCCGCTGCATCCGTTTGATGCGGCGCTCGGTGCTCTCCGAGACGATGACGAACAGGTCAACGTCGCTGTCGTCATCCGGGGTGCCCCAGGCGTGCGAGCCGAAAAGCCAGACCTGCTCCGGCTGGAACTCGGTCACCAGCCGGTCGGTGATTGCATCGAGCAATTCCTGGCTGACAGTTTTCACGCGAGGGAGAGTAGCAGGGCGTTGGCAGCTTTGGAAGCGCGGATCTTCGGGAGCCCGCCGCTCGTTCAGCAGTCGGGCAAGCGCATGAGTGGCAAGGGTCCGTCTTGAAGCCGACACTCTTGAAGCCGAGGCTTGCGCTCCTGCCTCGTGCCCCGTTACTGTGAGCCACACCATGACAAACGGCTTTCGACTGCATACTTCCGGCTATGGCTCCAGTTTACCGCGGTAAAACCTCTGGCCGAGTGTCGGCGACTCTTTGTCCTCGAAGACGGCTTGGCCTCCGGTCAGTGGCTTCGTCTCAAGCGGCTTCCAAGTTTTCAAATCTGATGTCGTCTCGAGCGTGCAAGATTCTCCGCCAGCGCCCTTGGCCGTGATCCGGGCCGAACCTGCCTGCGACTTCGTGATAGTGAGCTTCAAGCCGATGACCAGCGTCACGTTCGTGCCTGAATTGTTTTCGAGTCCTGCCGGCTTCTCGTTGACCGCGCTCACATTGCAAATGTTCGTCAGCAGGCCCGGCTCCGTCGGACGCACGATGATCGTCAGGTCTAACGTCTCGGCGCTGACGACTCTGCCGAGCGAGAAGGTCACCATTTTCCGTGCGTCGTCGTAGCTCCATCTTCCTCTCTTCGATTGGGCGTCCTTGAACTCGAAGCCAGGAGACAGACTGCTCCTGACCACGACGCCCAGCCCTTCGCACTCGCCTTCGTGTTGGACCGTCACCGTGTAAGCCAAGTCCTCGCCCACATTCACCGGGCTGGCCGCGGCTATCTCGGTCATGCTCATATTGATTGAGTGGCAAGTCCTGCAATTGGTCAGCAGCCACCACACCGCGTTTTGAAAAAGCCTCTTTCGCTCGCCCAACGACCATTCGGCGCCACCGCCGGCCACGCGAAAGAGTTGCGTGACGCTGCGAAGCGCGCCCGCCGAACCGATGCCTTCCCAGGCCACCAACACGTCAAATGGACCGGCTCGTCCGAGGACCCCCTCGCCGTCCTGTCCGGTTTGAATTCCACCCGGCGGCGGAATCCGGTATTCAAAGTCTCCCACCGTGCCGACTTTGCCCTCGACGATCGGATGGCCTCCATTCGGGTCAATCATCACTTGACCCGGCACGGGCTCGACATCGGCGCCCTGCAAATGGATCAGTCCCTGCCACTCTGCTTTCATGGCCTCGCTCAACTGTGCGGTCGAGGTGACGAGCGCGTCGCCGATGAAATAGAATGCCTTCCCGACCTCACGCAAACCATGGAACATTTCCACCTCGCGATCCGTCAGGCCGGCCGCGCCAAGATCGTCCCAGATGATGAGATCGAAGCTGCTCAGGTTGTCAAAGGTCGCCTCAGTTCGTCCGAACACCTGCGAGGGCACGCCCAGTTCATAGAGGGAATCCAAGAGACGGTCGATTTCGTCGTCCGCGAGGTTTTGGACGATGGCCACCTTGCCACACACGGAACTGACCACGATCGACACCGGCTGTGACACACTGACGGCGCCCTTGGCATCCACCGCCTTCGCCGTCAGCACGTAGTCGCCCACCGCGGCATCGGGCCACCTGATGCTATAGGGACGGCTGGTGGCTTCGTCGAGCTTGGTCGTGCCAGCGTAAAACTCGACGCGCTGAATCTGTCCACCCGGCTCCTCGGCGGTCGCCTCGATCTCGATCGGCTCGCCCTCCATGAAAATCGTGCGATTGCCTGGGCGAATGATTTGCACGGTGGGAATCAGCACAGGTTTCGGTGTGATTGTGATGGTGAACGTCTGCGGCGCGCTGGCGTCAACACCGCCGTTAGCCGTGCCGCCGTCGTCTTTCAGGAGGGCTGTCACAGTGGCCGTTCCGGTCACGCCGGGTGCGGGCGTGAAGGTCAACGTGCCGTTTGGACTGATGGCCGGCTGGGCAAAGAACATGCCGGGCTTGTCGCTGCTCAACTGGAAAACCACCTCCTGACTGGCTTCGTCCGGCGGGCCGGCACTGATGTTTGCAGCCCAAACGGGGATTGTCTTTGCGCCGGAGCCTTCCTCGACAGTTTGGTCTCCGCTCTTGGTGAAGCCGGGTGCATCGTTCACCAGCTTGACCGCGATGGTGAACGTTTGCGGCGCGCTCGAATCGACGCCGCCGTTGGCCGCCCCGCCATCGTCTTTCAATACTATCGTCACGATGGCGCTGCCGTTGGCGTTGGGCGCAGACGTAAGAGTCAACGTGCCGGCCGGACTGATGGCCGGTTGGGCAGAGAACAAGCTGGGGTTGTCGTTGCTCAGCAGAAAAGTCAGCCTCTGGTCTGCTTCATTTGGCGGACCGGCACTGATGTTCGTCGCCCAGCCATTGATCGTCTGCGTTCCGGCGTCTTCGTTCACCGACGGGTCCGCGCCCGTGGTAAACGTCGGAGGATCGTTGACTGGCAGGACGATCAATTCAAAGCGATTGATAGAAGTGAGACCGCTGGCGTCCGCGACCGTGATCGTGATGCTCGCCGTGCCGAATTGATTGGGCGCGGTAGCAATCGCCACCGTCCGGTCCGGTCCGCTCCCGCTAAATCTGATGTTGTCATCAGGAACCAAGCCTGAGTTCGACGAGCTAGCTTTCAAGTTCAAGTCCGTCGCCTGCGTTTCTTTGTCGTGCACCGCGAAAGGAATGGCTGGGACCGGCATATCCTCATTCGTTGTCTGATTAGGAATGTTCGAGATTGTTGGGGGAGTGTTGCAATCCGTGATGATTTCGACCTTCACATTGTCCAGCCCCCAGCTTTCGTCGTTCAGCGACTGCAGCGGCCCGGATGAGAAATTGAGTGCAACCGCATCGGAAGAGTGGTTGAAGGTGTAGCTCGGATGATAAACAGAATCCCAGGCACTCAGAGCGTTCGTTTCAGCAGCCCAAGTCATGGCGGGATTGTCGCCCGCCGGGTGGTTGTCGGGGAAGGCTTGCCGCTTGCCAAGATGATTACTGAACGACGTATGGAGCAGAACAGGGCCATCTTTCACGCTGAGTTCCCAAAGGTCTGGCTCATTCGGACCATTGCCGTCCCACGAGGCGAGGATGTATAAATCGAATGACACCGTCACTTTGGTGTGCGAAGGGAGATTGGCGAGCGACAAGGTTGTCTTTTCGTTGCTTCCAAATCGCCCCAGGAACTTTCTGCTTCCGTTTTGAGAAACTTCGGTTGTAATCAAGGACCATTCAGACCCGACAACGCCTTCAAAGTCATTCCGATAAACCTCGGCAAAACACTGAGATCCGATCACGGTAATCGTGAACACTTCCGGCCTGCTTGAATCCACGCCGCCGTTGGCCGTGCCGCCGTCGTCCTTCAAAATCACCGTCACAACCGCCTTGCCGTTCCCATTGGGCGTAGGTGTGAAGGTCAACGTGCCGTTCGGACTGACGGCCGGTTGCCTTGAGAACAAGCCGGTGTTGTCGGTGGTCACTTGGAAAACCAGCGACTGCCCGCTCTCATTCGGCGGCCCCGCGCTGATGTTGGTCGCCCAGCCGTTGATCGTTTGCGGTCCCGCGTCCTCGTTCACCGTGTGGTCTGGTCCCTTGGCGAACGTCGTCGGATCGTTCACCGGCCTGACCATGACCGTGAAAGTGCGCGGGACCGTGTCCTGGCCACCGCGATCCGTGCCACCATCGTCTTTGACCGCGACGGTGATCTGGGCGACGCCGTTCGCGTTCGGAAATGGCTGGAACCGAAGCGTCGAACTGGCGTTCGGACTGGAATAGCTCACGGTCGGATCGGCAATCAAGGCGGGATTGTCCGACTTGGCAGTGACGGTCAGCATCTGGACTTCATCCGCCGCCCCGGTGCTGATGCCGGTGAGAGCCACGGTCTGCGCCGGGGCGTCTTCGTCGATGATGAGGTCGGCGATCGGGTCAAGCCTCGGGGGATCGTTCACGGCGTGGACGATCACGTCAAAAAGATCGAACGCCCATGCGCCGTCGGCGTCGGTGACCTCCACCAAGATCGACGCCTGGCCAGACCTGTTCGGAGCCGGGTTGAGCGTGACGGTTCGGTTTCTCCCGGTTCCGCCAAGCACGATGCCGCTGGTCGGAAAGAGCGTCTCATCGGAGGAACTGGCTGTCACCTGAAGCTGTTCTGCTGGTGTCTCCGCATCGTCCACCGTGAAAGCGATTGGTCCAGTGGGCGTGTCTTCATCCGTGGATTGATCAGAAGCCGCCGAGATCGAAGGTGGCGTATTCGGAGTGTTGATGGGGCTGTAGCACTCGTTGAACCGCCAGAAAAGGATGTCGTGGTTTCCATAGCCGCCTCCGGTCGCTGACGTAAATCCGACGCACGCCCGCTGCGCTTGGATCAGAGCGGGGATGTTCAGCGTCTTCTTGATCGCCGGGTTCACCGGACGAGTCCCACTTTGGCTGACGCGGGCTTCGAGAGTCATGCCATCGTAATCCACCCAGGCATGCCAGATGTTGCCGTCATCAAAGTCCGGTGCGATACCGACGGTGTCGGGGGCACCACTACCGTGGTCGACGATTCCCGCCGCGTCGATTCCCAAGTGGTTTGAGTTGGGATCATGCTGGCTGGCGTTTTGGTAGGTGTCGAATTCGACTCCAACACTATTTGCGATGCCCAAGTATCCCATTCCTTCACCGATGTCACCGACGGCCGAAGTCACTGGCTGCGCCACAAACACAATGCCATCCGCCCCGTTGTCAGCTCCACCTCGGTTCCCGATCCGGAATCTAAAGTACGTGCTGAAATCAGTAGCGTTCACAAGGACCTTGCTGAACGCACTCCCGGCCTGGGACGTTGCTGCAGGCGCGAGTCTCAGAACGACACCGTCTTGTGTCCTAACCGTGGTCGCAACGCCATTCAGCGTTAAAGCAGAGCGCTGGGCAAAGCCGTTGTAGAGGAGACGCTGACAGCTCTCCGGGCCGTTGACCAAGGGCACCTGCGGCGCTTTGTCCTCCGCCTTCGTGGTATGATCACCCTCGGGCTGCAGCTTTCCGCGGATGATCTCAGCGCCAAGCGAGGTGAGAACGCTTCCGAGGAAAACCCCTACGACGAGGAACTGCACGTTCGTTTTCATAAAAGTCATTTCCAATTGCGTGCTCCTGGCTCTCGAATGTTCTCTTGGAACATTCGCATTCAATCGCAAGTCCAGCCCGTGCGCAAGGCTCTATTGGGGTCACGTGACTACCGCTCGGCACACCGCAACGCAACAGGTCGATTGGGAGAAGCCGATGATCCGCTGCGGCATCGCGCTCGCTGGGGACAACCACGTCCTCCAGATCACGAACGCGCTCGCCAAACACGGCTTGCGCGCGGACACAGGCGGTGGGATTCTCCTCATGTCGGCTGGTAAACGGTGTGTCTGAACAGGCGCCGACTGCTCCGCCGATATCGCCATTGACCGGAGCGCGGTTCTCAAGTCACTATGCCGGCACTTCAGCGATATCAGCGAGCGATGAAAGAATTACCCGTCCATCCCATTTTTTCAGGCCTTCACGTCCTCGTCGTGTGCACAGCAGCGGTCGGTGCGCCGGTCTGCCTTGTGCGAGGCGCCAGTCACTCAGCGGACACCTTGCACGCCGAGGATCGGCTCATCGACCTGCACCAGCACATCAACTACACCGACGAGCACTTGGCGCGGGCGGTGCGGATCATGGATCGCGTGGGCCTTGGCATCGGGGTGAACTTGAGCGGCAGCACGACGACGCAGAAGGCGGGAGAGAAGTCCGCGTTCGAGCGGAACAAGGGACTGGCGGTGGCGTCCGCGGTTGAACCACACGCAGAGCGTACACGCGGGCGGACGTTCTCGAAAACGAACGCGAGCGATCGGAGAATCGTCGCTTGTTTTGGCCTGGGCGCGGGGTTAGCCTGAACCGATGACGCTTGAAGAAATCATCCAGGACATCCACGGTTTGGAGGTGGAGTTGGCGGCGCTGGAAAACCAATATGGGCTGCTGTCGGCGGATTTCTATCATCTCTACCAGGCCGGCGAGCTGGAGCAGAGCCGGGATTTCCTCCGCTGGCTCGGATATTTCGAAGCGAAGTTGGAGCGCGAACGGCAGTATCGGGGATTGATGTATCAACATCTGCGCGATCTGCGACGGCAAGCCGGACTCGGGGCGCTCCAACTCGAACCGGTCGCGAACGGCAAGGCCTGATGTCGCCGCTTGACGACCTCCAGCAGTACAGTGCTTTCGTCTATTCGTTGCCCGAACAGTATCCTTTCATCGAGCGCTCCACGCTGTCGTTGGGAACGATCGGCCCGAAACTGGCCAAGCTCGAAGGGGGGATCGAGTTTGCGCACGGATTGCGCCTGGACGTGTGGGAGTTGCTCGATTTCCAGGCCCAGCGGATTCGCAACTACAGTTACGAAGTCTATCGTGCGGGCGAGAAGGTCTTGTGGTACGACCCGTGGGAACACCCGGAATTGCCCCACTTGGCGTCCACCTTCCCCCACCACAAGCACGTGCCGCCTGACCTCAGGAACAACCGTGTTCCGGCACCGGGCATCAGCTTCAACGCGCCGAACCTGCCAGCGATCCTCGATGAGATAAAGGGCCTGTTGCCTTGGTAAGCCGTGGTGGCCTCGCATAAGGGTGTTTCGCCCGAGTCGTCAGCTTGACACGCACGAACTGCATCGGTCGACGGAGACCCGTGGGCTGGCAGACCGCCGAACCGGCCGCTTTTCGACTCGGCTCGCGCGGCGGTCGCGCTCTATCACGGTCCTGATCCGGATATTTCGCTGAAAGACTCACTTGCGCTTGGCTGACTTCCAGCCTTTACTCCTGGGCACACCATGAAAACAGCCGTGTTCGCTTTGGCCCTCCTGCCCGCTTTCGCAATTTCGCTCACCACGCCCGAAGCCGCGGCGCGAGCGGGTGATCGAGCAGGCGTTGGGTTTCAGGCCGACACCTGGCGTGCCGAGCATCGGCTCATCGACCTGCATCAGCACATCGACTACACGGAGGAGCACTTGGCGCGGGCGGTGCGGATCATGGACCGTGTCGGGCTGGGCATTGGCGTGAACTTGAGCGGCAGCACGACGACGCAGAAGCCGGGAGAGAAGTCGCAGTTCGAGCGAAACAAGGAGCTGGCGGATCGGTTGTTTCCGGGGCGGTTCGTCCATTACATGAATCTCGATTACGCGGGATGGGATGAGGCGGATTGGTCGGAGCGCGCGGTGAAGCAGGTCGAGGAAGGGTTTCGGCTCGGCGCGGCGGGGTTGAAGGAATACAAGCGGCTCGGCCTCTACCTGCGCGATGGCCAGGGGCAGCTCCTCAAGATCGACGATCCGAAGCTCGATCCGGTGTGGGCGAAGTGCGGTGAGTTGGGGATGCCGGTGTCGATCCACGTCGCGGACCCGGTGGCGTTCTGGCGGCCCTACGACGCGACGAACGAGCGGTGGACGGAACTGAAGGATCATCGCGCGTGGTGGTTTGGCGATCCGAACATTTATCCAAAACACGAGGAGTTGCTGGCGGCGCTGAACCGCGTGATCGCGCGGCATCCGAAGACGACGTTCGTGTGCGTGCACTTCGCGAACAACGCGGAGGACCTCGATTGGGTGGAGCAATCGCTCGACAAGTATCCGAACATGAACGCGGACCTGGCGGCGCGCATCCCGGAGATTGGCCGGCACGATCCGCAGAAGGTGCATCGGCTGTTCGTGAAGCATCAGGACCGCATCTTTTTCGCGACGGATTTCCAGGTGTATGATCGGCTCACGCTCGGTTCGGGTGGCAGCGGCCCGCCGCCGATGGACGACGAGGCCGCCACGTTCTATGCGAAGCACTGGCGCTGGCTGGAGACGTGGGACAGGAACTTCGCGCACATGACACCGATCCAAGGCGACTGGACGATCAGCGGAATCGGCTTGCCGCCGGCGGTGCTGCGGAAGATTTACTTCGACAACGCGCGGCGGCTCTTGGCGAGGTCGTTGCCGGCGCCAGTCGTGAAGGCGGCGCGTGTGGGGAAGGACTTCAAGGTGGACGGCAAGCTCAACGAATCGGTTTGGCAGAAGACCAAGCCGGCGCACCTGGAGTGCCAGTCGGCGAATTCGGTCGCGCGGCCGGATCTTTCCACGACGGTGAGGCTGCTCTGGTCGGACCGTTACCTGTATCTCGGCTACGAGTGCCCGTTCACGGAGTTGACGATGTTCAAGCCGGCTCAGCCAAAGAAGGAGCGGTTCGGCCTGTGGGAGAAGGACGTGGTGGAGGCGTTCATCGGGACGGACTGGCAGAACGTGAAGAAGTATTTCGAGTTCGAGGTCGCGCCGAACAACGAGAAACTCGACCTGACGCTGAATCTGCCGGAAAAAGATTTCCCGTGGAGCAGCGGCTTCGAGTCGGTGGTGAAGGTCGATCAGAAACGCAAGGTGTGGACGGCTGAGTGGCGGATTCCGTTCGCGGCACTGGGCGAGACTCCGAAAGCCGGATCGCGCTGGCGGCTGAACTTGTACCGTTGCGATTACGCGAACAAGGCGTTCCTGGCCTGGCGTCCGACGGGGCAGGGGAGCTTCCACGTGCCGGAGAGATTCGGAACTCTGGAGTTTGGAGAATGAAATCAAGACGCCCATGGAGGCATACAATTCTTCAGGGGACGCTGGCTTGGTGTCGGGTCTCACCCCCGCCCCCTCCCGCCGGAGGAGGGAGAAGATCAGCCAGTTGCCCGAAGATCCGGGACGTTTGATGCAGTCGAAAGCGCCGACGGCGGCTTTCCCTCTCCGAGCGGGAGAGGGTGGGTGCGAGAGGAACCGCAGCAATACTCAAGGCGTTCGATAGTTTTGCAAGGACTCGAACGCTGCGGGCGATGCGCGGTCGAGCGGTCGTGATCCAGCCCAGCGCAACCTGGTTGTTGGCTACGCTGTGCGCGCTCGCGTTGCTGCAGGCCCTTGAGATTTCAGAGCGGCACGCTGGGTTCGCGGAACGAACCGCTGGACTTGGGGCCGCCCCGTCGTCCAACGGAAAAGAGGTTGGCACTTCTCCGCCCTCTGAGGTACATCACGTCGATATTCGCAATTGGAAACCAAGCATGAAAGCGGCTCGTAAGACCGGAGCAGCCTGAGCACTGGCCCCGCTGCGCTTTTGCATGAGTCCGCCTTTCTACAGGGCCGTTGCGTGCCGCCTCTTTGCCACGGCTTCAGTGCTGGTCTGCGGCCTGGTGTCGCTCAAACTCTACGGCAAGTTTCTCAGCCCGGACATTTACGGCGTGGTTCTGGTGGCTTCGCAGGTCATCAGTTACCTGCCGTTTCTTGACGGCGGCTTCCGCACGACGATCAGCCGCAACCTGCTGGCTCAACCGGATCCCCGCGAGCAGGTTCGGATGATTCACTTTGGCCAAGTGTTTTATTCGTGGCTGTCGCTGATCATCATCGTGGCCGCGTTGGCGGCCATGCTGGGCTACGCGCAGACCGCCAATGCGCGAGACTCCGGCGAGCCCCTGAACTTCTTCCTGACCTTGGGGATCGTCGGCGCGCTGACGGTGATTGGCTCGGCGCAAATGAATCTGCTGGTCGGCTTGCAAGCGCAAGCCAGCGTGTTTCTGCTCACCGGTTGGAGCGCCTGGCTTACGATGGGGACACTTTGGATCGCGCTGCACACGGGCGCCGGCGTGTGGGCGTTCGCCTGGGCTTCGTTCGCCGGTTGGTGCGGGACATACCCGGTGACGTTGTCCTTGCTGCGGAAGAAAGTGCCCGGCATCCGTATCTTCAGTTTCGCCACCGGCGCTGAGTTTTGGAAATCCTTCCACCAAACCAAAGCGGCTGCCTGGGCGTGTTTTCGCAGCCAGGGTTCGCTGGCGCTGTTGTTTACCGTTGACCTGGTCATTGTGGGGCTGGTTTGCACCGCCCGGGAGGCCGCCATCTATGGCGTGTTGTCGCGGCTCTACGGCATCGTGCGCAGCTTTTTGCAGGCGACTTGCGACGTGGCGTGGCCGCTTGTCGCCCAGCAAGGAACGGACAGCCGCAGCATGACGGTCCGATTGTGGCGCATCAACGGCTGGATTTTCGGCAGCGTCAGCGGCGCGCTTTGCTTGACCGCGATCCCCTTCTTCAATTGGTATCTGGGTGCCGAGTGGGCGCCGACGGGGGCACTCGTCGCGCTGGTCACGGCGCGGTTCGTGATCACGGGAGTGTGTTCACCCGCAGCCTACTTTTTGTTCGGCTTGGGTCAGTACCACAGCATCGCGCGCCACATCGAGCGGGAACTGGCGGTGGCGGTGCTGCTCGCGAGTTTTTTGGGCGGCCGGTTTGTTCCCAAGGGAGTTGCCCTGGGCATGAACCTTGGCGTGAACGGGATCGCCGCGGGCTTTTTGTTCGCGACGGTCTTCGGCACGCTGGCGCCGGTCATTCTGGCTTACGCGCGAGCGATGCAGTTGCCAGCCGGACGATTGATCGCGCAAGTCTGGTGGCGCACGTTGGTGGGGTTGGGCACGAGCCTCGTGGCTGCGAGCGTGTTGTTGTACTGGATGGGGCGCGGGGGGGGGATTGTCGTCGTGGGGTTGCTCGCGGCAGCGGTGGCAATAGGAATGGCGTTGGGAATTTCGTTGATGAGGTGGCGTCTAGCGGAACCACCGAACGCGCCGGGAATCAAATGGAGCGACCGCTTAAATCAGATTTAGCCGCGACCAGATCGAGGCGAACCGTGGGGGACCCGGACGATCAATCGACCCCACGTCATGCGGCCGTTGCAGGCTTTGCGCACTTGAAGACAACTTCCCCGTTCCCCAACCGCCCTCGCCTTCAGCGTTCGGCGGCGAAATGGGCTTGGACTCGCGCCGAGGTTCCCGGAAGCTTCCGCCCATGAGCCGAGTGCTGGATGTTTCGCCACCGTGCCCGTTGTGCCAAGGCGCGGACCGTTTGATTGCCGACGTCATGACGACGACCGAGATTTTGAGCGCGTGGAGACACATGGGTGTGATTCTGTCCAGCGAAGCGTTGAGCGTTTTCCAAGAGTGGACCAACGTCTGCTTGTTTCACTGCAAGGCGTGCGGTTTTGAATTTTGTGATCCAGCGTTGGCAGGCAATGATGCTTTTTACCAGGATCTACAGCGTCAGGCGGAAAACTACTACCCGGAGGACTGCCCCTCGTTCCGGCGCGCGGTCCGCTTTGCGCTGGGGAAGAAACTGACCAGCGTGCTGGATGTCGGCTGCGGCTGCGGTGCCTTCCTGAATCTGGCCAGAAGGGCCGGCCTGCGCACCAGCGGCATTGAACTCAACAGGCAGGCCCGGGCGATGTGCAGCGCGGAGGGGCATCGCGTTTATGGCTGCCTGCTGGCGGACTTCGAACGAGACGGGAGTAGCGAACGATTCGATCTGGTCTGCGCCTTCGAAATCCTCGAGCACGTGCCAGATCCGTTACGATTCCTGGCTGAGGCGGCGCGCCGCGTGAAACCCGACGGCTACCTCGCCATCGCGGTGCCGCATCGCGATGGTCTGCATCGCGTGTGCATGATGGAGCCGCACCAATGGCCACCCCACCACATCACCCGGTGGCGGCTGACCGATCTGAAGCGGATCGGCAAACTCTGCGGTTTGAGAACCGTGCGAGCCGGCGGCGATGTGCTGATCGGCGGCGAGATCCAACACTTCCTGAATTTGCGGCAGGGCTTGCTCACGGCCTTGGGCCGCACGCCATCGCCTTGGCCGTTCAAGCTTTATCGGTTGTTGACCCTTTTTTACCGCAAGACCGGCTGCAAATATTTTTTCCCGCGGCTGGGACCGGGCATCTACGCATTTTATCAGAAGGACGCCTCGTGCCAGCTCTGACAATCAATAGGCCGGTACAATTAAGCACCGTGGCTCGCCGCGATTTGGCAATTGCAGCGCCGACGTGCCGCGATCAGGGCCGGCGCCGGCAAGCTGACCTGCTCGCTCAACATGCTCTTTCGCCTGCCATGATTTTCACGTAAGATGAGCCTGAAGAACCTCATTCCCATCGGTCCCCGGGGCCGGCGCTTTCTGAAGGAATCCCGCGCCAGGATCCTTCGGCGGTTGGGATTGCTCAAAGGCGACTGGCAAAAAGCCCTGCCCGCCGAACTGCAGTTTTGGCAGTTCGCTTTGAAGGACCAGGGCCGCAACTGGTGGCCGGGAGAATTCAGTGAACGCATGAATCCGGACCTGCCGCTCCAGGACTATTTGAGGGAACTGATTGATGCGCCGCCCGGCGCGACGGTGCGCATCCTAGATGTCGGCGCCGGTCCACTGACGCGCGTTGGCCGGCAATGGTCGGGCCGCGCGGTAGAAATCGTGCCGGTGGACCCACTGGCCCGCGAGTACGACGATTTGCTGACGCGCCTTTCGATTCAGCCGCCTGTGAGAACGATTTACGCGCAAGGGGAGAAACTGCTGGACCTGTTCGAACGCGATGCCTTCGACCTGGCTTACGCCAGCAACCCGCTTGACCACAGCATCAGCCCTTTGCT
>ORMF011306713.1_pt1 | contig 17268 bp, 9 predicted proteins | sample 1779871 | NCBI WGS metagenome assembly ORMF01 (sample SAMEA104232316, study PRJEB22302) | groundwater metagenome | biome: forest; feature: aquifer; material: groundwater | place: USA | collected 2011-08-07 | depth 5.4 m
GGACACGCCCGCGAACGAGAGCCTCGCCGCCGCGTTCGGCGCGGCGCTGTTCGCGCTCCACCCGCTCCGCGTCGAGTCGGTCGCCTGGATCACCGAGCGGCGCGACGTGTTGTCGGGCGCGCTCCTCACGGGCGCCGTGCTCGCCTACCTCGCGGCCGCGCGAGCGCCGACGCCGCGAGCGCGACGGGCGCGGCTCGCGCTGTCCGTGGTGTTCCATGCTCTCTCGCTCCTGTCGAAGGCGTGGGCGATCACGCTGCCCGCCGTGCTCTTGGTGCTCGACCGCTTCCCGCTCGGGCGGCGCCTCGATCGGGGCGTGCTGCTGGAGAAGCTCCCCTTCGCGATGCTCGCGCTCGCGTTCGCCCTGGTTGCCCACCGCGCCCAGGACGCGGCCGGCGCTCTGGCGCCGTTGCCCTGGCCCGAGCGCGGAATCCAGGCGGCCTACGGGCTCGCGTACTACTTGGGCGCGACCGCCTACCCCCATCCGCTCGTGCCGATGCACGTCCTCGAGCCCTCGCTCGCGCTCGCGACTCCCGCGCATGCGGTGTCGGTCGCGGTGGTTGCCGCCCTCGCCGCCGTGGCGTTCGCTCGTGCGCGCGCCTGGCCGGGTGTTGCCGCCGGGCTCGCCGCATACGCGATCCTGCTGTCCCCCGTGCTCGGCTTTGCTCAGAGCGGGATGCAGAAGGTCGCCGACCGCTACACCTACCTCGCGGCGATCCCGCTATCGGCGCTGGCCGCGGGCGCGCTCGCCATCGCGTTTGCGAAGGGCGATGGTGTGCGCCGAGGGGCGCTGGCGCTCGCACTCGCGGCAGTGGGTGTATCCGGGGGGCTCACCTATCGCCAGGCCGGGCACTGGCGGGGGGCGATCCTCTTGTGGGACCACTGCCTCCGCTACGATCCCGCGAACTACTACGCGCTCGCGTCGCGCGGCACGGCGTACTCCGAGGCCGGCCACGTGAAGGACGCGCTCGCCGACTTCGACCAGGCGCTGCGCCTCGCGCCCGCCTACCCCCGGGCGCACTACTGCCGGGGCATCGCGCTCGACAAGCTCGGCCGCGGCGGGGATGCGCTCCTCGCCTTCGACCGCGCGGTCGCGCTCGACCCCCGCGACGAGCGAGCGCACTACGCGCGCGGCAAGGTCCTGTTCGACGCGAAGCGCCCGGCAGAAGCGGCCGCGGCGTTCGATTCCGCGCTCGCGATCGATCCCTTGTTCGCCCGCGCGCTGGGCGGGCGTGGGCGGGCGCGAGCATTCACGGGCGACGTGGAGGGCGCCCGGGCGGACCTCGAGCGCGCCGTGGCGCTGGACCCGGCACTCTGGACCGCCCGAGCGCCGCTGGGCGTGCTGCTCGTGCGCGCGGGGGAAGCGGAGCGCGGACGACGAGAGCTCGAGCGCGCGCTCGCCGATGCGCCGGCCGACAAGCGGGGGGAGATCCAGGCGCTGCTGAAGTAGCCAGGGCGCTGGTCAGCGCTCGGCTTCGCCGAGTGCTGACGAGCGCCCTCCCGCGCCCTCGCCCGCGCCCTCGCCCGCGCCCGACGAATCCAATGAACGGGGATGGACCACCCGAGCGACTTTCCGCGCCATCGGGCGAGGGCGAGGGCGAGGGTCTCGCGAGTTGTGAGACGCAGCCTAGTCCCGGAACGGGATGCCCTCCTTGCGGCACTCCTCGCGCGCGACCTTGCGGATCTCGTCCTCGCCCAGCTCCGCGATCGCGGCGAGGGGCTGGCCTGGCCCGCGCAGGCGCTCGGCGCGATCGAGCATCGCACCCAGGATCGACGCGGCGCCCTGGTAGTACGGCGACTCGCGCGGGTCGTTCTTCTGCCACGCGACGAGCACGACGTAGTAGAGCGACCCCGGATCGAGCTCGAGCCGCTGAAGGTTGTCCTGGAGGCTCAGAAACGGACTTCCGGTCGTCGCGACGCTGAACGTCTCGGCCACCCGCTCGAAACGCTGCACGATCCCGGCGGGCGACAGGCCACACCCCACCGAGACCGCGACGTTGGCGTAGACATGGTCGCCGAACGGCAGGTACTTCTCGAAGTCCACCAGGTGGCCGAGCTCGTGCATCCACACGTTGCGCAGGGTGCCCGCGAGGTAGACCTGAAACGCGCGGTCGAGCGTCTCGCGGTCGGGTTTCGGTATCGGATAGTCGAGCCCCACCGAGGCGAGGTAGCCCTTGCGCAGCGCCCGGTCGAGGTCGGCGTCGTAGCAGACGCGGCCCGACCGCGGTAGGCGAACGCGCGGCTCGCGGAGGAAGCGCTGGAGCTCGATCCGACCCGGCCGGAACGTGTCGAGCGCGACGTAGAACCCGCGCCGCGATAGAAACGCTCGACCCGAGATCCGCGAGTGCCCGCTCAGGTACGCCATGTAGGTGTCGACCACGGTCTCGTCCGTCACGAGCGGCGTGTAGGCGTACGGCAGCCCGCCGACGTCCTGCTCGCAACGACCGCGGAACACTAGGCGGGACAGCCTCATGTCCAGGTAGCCAGCGTTGTCGCCCGTGTCCAGCACGAGGTTGTAGCGCGCGAGGCGCGCCGCGAGCGAGCCCGCGACCTCGCGGAACGGGTGCGCCTCGCGCACCACGACGTAGTAGCGCTCGAGATCCTTGTCCAGGTCCGGGGCATCGCCCAGGGGCCAATGCTCTCGCACCCAGTGCCCGAGGCCGTCCAGGTCCAGCGTGTCCTCGTGGCGCTCGATCGCGCGGTAGTGGTCGCCCATGCGCTCGCGCAACGCCTCGAGGAACGTCCACATGCCGGCAATCTGCGCGGCCTCGGCCGAGGCGTCGCGGTCCCCGTCGAGGCGAGCCGCCACGGCGAGCGCCTCTTCGAGGAACCCCGCACCGGCCGCGGCGGACATGAGCTCGCGCAAGTCGGCCGCGCTCGCGCCCTCCGCCGCGGGCACCCGCGCGACCGCGGCCTCGAAGCGCGCGAACACGGGCCCCGCCTGGTTGTCTGGCCGACGCACGAGGTCGAGCGGCACGATCCGTCGCCAGGCGACCAGCGCCTCGGCGTGGCGGCCGGCCTTGAACATCAGGCGCCGCAGGCTCTGCATGGGCTTCATCGCGAACGGGTCGCGCGCGAGCGCCTCGCGGTAACAGCTCTCGGCCAACCCGAGGTCCCCCGACAGCTCGGCGAAGTACCCGAGGTGGTCCCGAAACACGGCCGCGTCGGGGTACAGCTCGACTGCCTCGCGCGCGAGTGGGAAACCGACCTCGACCTCGCGGCGCGTACGCATCCGGGCGAGCGCCCCGCGGTAAGCGAGGTAGCTCACGCCGCGCTCCTCCCGCTCCCTGACCGCGCCGCCCGCGCGCCGCCAGCTCCGGAAGTGCTCGATCGCCGCGAGGTAGTCGCGGCGAATGAGGTGGTCGACGGCGACGTAGGCCTGCGCGCGCGCGTTCGTCGGATCGAGGAGCAGGGCGGCGCGTGCGCCCGCGAGCGCGCGCGGCCAGTCGAAACGTCGCACCTGGACGTACGCGGCCTCCATCGCGAGCGCGGCGTCGCCGGGGTCGAGCTCGCACGCTCGCTCGAATGCATCGGACGCGTCGTCCCAGCGCTCCAGAGCGACGCGCGCGCGACCGAGTCGCGCCCACGCGAGGGCGAGACCGGGCTCGGCCTCGACCGCGCGAGCGAGGAGCTCGGCCTTGCGCTCGAGGTCCGCCTCGCGATCGGCCAGCACGACGAGCCCGGCCGCCCGCGCACGCGGGTCGGCCTCGAGCGCGAGGAGGTGGGTCGCGAGGGCCGCCTCTCCGCCGTGAGCCTCGACCAGCCGTGCGAGCTCGAGCTGCGCGAGGGCGTAGTCGGGCGCCTGGGCGACGAGGGCGCGTACGAGCTCGATCGCACCCGCGAGGTCGCCTCCACGCTCGCGAGCGAGCGCGTCCTCGAGGGTCCGCGAATGCTCCGGCGCGACCTCGACCGGCACGGCAGGCGAGCACGCCGTCACGCCGATCGCAACGACGGCGAACAGGACGACGAGCGCGCCGCACGCGCACCGCGATCGATTCATGGGCCCCCTCAGTACTGCCTCGCGGAATACGGTGACGCTCGCCGGCCCTCGTCGCCGCTGGACGCGGTGCATGCGGCTGCGCCGCATCGCACCGCTCGGCGTTGCGCCTCCTCATCGTGGGAGGACCACGTCTGCGTCGGCGCGCCTTGCCAGCGACGACGATGACTCGGCGATCGTCACCGTGCTTCCGCGAGGCAGCACTTAGCGACGCGCCCTCGGTCCCGCCCGGCGCGACCGGTCCCTGCGATTATCGTTCGGTTCCTGCGCGCGGTCCACGCGCCACCGCGAAAGGGGCGCAGGTCGGCGCCTGGCGAGCGCGAGCGACCGCCGCGATTGCTCGGTGCAGCCAAAACGGTCTAGCAAACGTCTTTCCGAGGGGTAGAATCGGTCGCTCGTTCGGCTGGCGTTCGCCCACGCCGACATCGTGTGCGTTTTGGATAACGATCCGGTCCCGCCCGCGCGTGTTGCTTCGCGCCGCGCGGACCGTGGAGGAGTGTCGATGAACGACGAAAACGGCGGCACGCAGGGCCTCCTCGGCGGTCTGCGCGTGCCGATCGACCCCCGTGCGATCATCCTCGGCATGGTGATGGTCGTGTTGTTCGGCGGGGGCGTCTACGGCCTCAACGAGGCGTTCTACAAGCTCCATTTCGTCAACGACAAACCGGTCGATTTCGAAGCGGGCGTGTGCGGGTTCTTCGCCTCGCTGCACGAGGCCCCGTGCTCGTTCCAGGCCGTGGCCGGCGCCTGGTTCCTCGCGCTGTGGGCGCTGCTGGGGGGGGCGATCAACCGGATCGTTGCCGTGCGCCTAGCGAAGGACGACAGCATCCGCATCACCGAGGCCCTGGGCTTCAGCCGCCGGCGATTCCTGAGCTACTTCCTCACGCCGGTCGTGCTGCTCGCGCTCGTGGCGTTCGGGCTCGGCTGCAACTGGCTCGCCGGGTTCGTGGGCAAAGCCCCGTTCGTCGGACCTGTGTTCTTCATCCTGCTGTACATCCTCGTGCTGGTCTCTTCGTTGTTCGTCACGATCCTGCTGATCGGCTTCGTGTTCGGCCACAACATGATCGCGTCGGCGATCAGCACCGAGGGCTGTGACGGGATCGAAGCCAGCATCTCGGTCTACAACTACATCTTTGCGCGCCCGTGGCCGTTCATCGCGTTCACCGCGCTCATCGCCGTGTCCGTCAGCTTCCTGATGTTCATCGGGGACTTCCTCGTGAACCTGTCGTTCAAGACGACGGGCTTGCAGAAGAAGGTCGTGAGCTACGACTACCAGTACAAGAAGGGTGAAGGCGACACCTACGACCTCAATCAGGTCACGGTCCACGAGCGCATCGGCGGCGGTATGCTCGATGGCCTGGTCGACCGCGGGAGCGCGATCGGCAGCCTCCTCCATGGCAAGAGCCCGACCACGGAGCTGCGCTCGACCACGTACTACGCCAACGCCGAGGAGTTCAAGCAGCTCCACGAGCAATGGCTCAAGGACATCGTGGCGTGGGGCGACTGCGTGCGCGCCGCCGGCGACAAGGCTCGCGCGATCAACGATCGCACCGACAAGTCGAAGGCCTATGGCGATCCCAAGCGGACGGCTGAAGAGGTGGCCAAGCTCAAGACCGAGATCGAGGAGCTCGACAAGAAGATCAGGGAGGCCGACGAGGCGATCGCCAAGGGCCCGTCGAAGGAGCCGATCGAGCCCGCTCAGGTGGCGGCCTATAACTGGATGGTGTGGGACCTGATCGCCGGAACGCGGGTCAACACCAACAAGGGCGGCAAGATGGTCACGGCCGAGTTCACGACCGACCACATCCAGGGCAGCGGATCGACGATGGTCCGCATCCTTGCGTGGGCGATGCTGGCCGCGTACTGGCTGCTGCGCTTGCTCGTCGTCGGCTACGTGGTGGCGCACGTGTTCGCCGCGTACACCACGATCTACTTCGTGCTGCGCCGCGAGGTGGACGGGACCGAGTACGAGGAGCTGTACGAGGAGGACGAGGAGTCCTTCGACTTCAGCGAGGAGGCGAGCCCGCCGGCTCCGGCCTCACCGGCGCCGCCGGCCGGACCGCCCGCCGCGAGCGCGCCGCAGATCCCGTCGGCGCCTCCGGCGCCGGACAAGCCGCCGACCCCGCCGCCGCCCGCCAAGCCGTAGCACGCAGGCGTCGGTCGACGAACGTAGCGCGCAGCTGACGCTGCGGGGTGCGCCCCGCGAGAGGCCCAACAGCGGGGGCGACCGCGGGGCGCGCGTGTTTCGGGGCGGATTCGCTCGAGCTCGAACGCGAAACGGGTCAGGAGCCTGTTTCGCGGACGGGCCGACCGACAACCGGCGTCGCGCGGGCGTAAAAGACTACTGACCCCGTTTCGCTCGCCTAGCCCACAGGCTGCTACGGCGCGACGAACACTACGTAGCGCGAATGGGGCCGCAGGAGGTCCGCGCGCAGGCGGCCGACGTGGCCGCCGTCCAGGGCGCTCGGCAGCACGACGGCCCAGGTCGACAGACCCCGACGCGCGGCGCGCGCGGGGATGCCGTCGCCGTTCTCCACGTGCCCGCGCCCGGCGATCACCACGATTCGCGCCAGGTCCTTGTGCTCCGCGAGGAACGTCGCGGAGCGGTCGGCCATCGCCTCGTCCCACACGCACATCGACTGGTACATGCGATCGAGTCGCTCCGGGCTCATCGGGGCGTGACCGGGATGCGCGAACGACTCCGAGACCCGCGCGCGGTGCGCGGCCTGCGTGAGGTCGATCTCCGCGGGAAGCTGCGCCTTGATCTCGGGCGGCACGTTCGCCAGCCCGTGCTTGCTGACGGCGCGGACCACCTCGCGCGGCAGGTTCAACCCCACGATCGGAACCCCGCGCGCGCGCGCGGCGCGGAAGATCCCGGCGTACAGGTTCCAGTCGAAGCCCCACGTCGTCTTCCAGTCGACCGCCGCGAGCATCTCGGGCTCCGTCAGCGTGCCGGCCACGTAACGGTCGAGCGCCTCCTGGTGGGAGCGGTGCAGCATCTCGAGGCCCACGGCGGTACCGCCGGGATGGCCCGCGACGAGCTCGACGATCGCGGCCTGGAGCCGGTGGTCGGCCATGGAGTCGTGCGATTCCCCGACGGCGATCAGGCGCAGCGAAGCAAGCCGCGCGCCCAGCTCGGGCAGCGCCACGAGCGAGGCCGACTCGAGGTCGACCGCGACGTGCACGAGGTGCGGCTCCTTCGTGCGCGGCACCGGGTCGAGGAGCCCCCCCCCCGGCCGCACGCCCCTCGGGGGCGACCCCCCGCACCGCCGCCATGTCGGCCAGCCCGTCGCGCGCGCCGCGCGCAATGTCGGCCGTGAGCTCGTCCTTGAGCGCCGCCATGCGCTCGGCAGCGCGGCGCTCGAACGCCTCGGGATCGAACGGCCTCGGCGCGTCCTGGCCGATCGCGCGGCCCGGCAACACGCCCGCAAGCCCCAGCAGCACTGCCGCGACGCGACGCGCGCGCACGGCCTAGGCCCCCGACGCCTGGCGCAGCGCGGCCAGGGCGGCATCGTAATTGGGCTCGATTCCGACCTCGGGCACGTACTCGGCGTAGCGCACGGTGCCGCCGCCATCGACCACGAACACCGCGCGCTGGAGCAGCCGCAGCTCCTTGATGGCCACGCCGAACGCCTGGCCGAACGACACGTCGCGGTGGTCCGACAGCGTCTTGAGCTTGTCCACGGACTTGTCGCCGCACACGCGCTTCTGCGCGAACGGCAGGTCCACGGACACGACGTAGCCGTCGACCGCGGGCAGCCCCGCCAGCTCCTGGTTGAAGCGCACGGTCTGCTTCTGGCACACCGGGGTGTCCAGGCTGGGCACGACGTTGAACAGCCGCGTGCGGGAGCCTGTGCCGGCGAGCGAGACCTCGCTCATGTCGCCGGCGAGCACCTTGAAATCGGGCGCCTTGTCGCCGGCCTTGAGGACCGGACCGATCACGGTGAGGTGCTTGTCGCGGAACTTCACCGCGTTGGGGCGTTCGCGGGCGGCGCTCATGGGCGGAACTCCTGGGTCGATGACGATTGTCGGTTGGGCGCGAGACGCAGCACGGCGGGACCGCGCGCCCTCATCTCTTCCGGGTCCGGCACGACTCACTGGACCGCGGGGGCGCGAATTATCGTCGGCTCCGCGACCCCTGGGAAGAGCGGTTTACGGACAGGGTTTACAAACCGTCGCTGGCCGATATATAAGCGGATACCGTGCACGTACTCCTGATCGTCCCCCCATTCTCCCACGAGCAGCGCTTCGGCAAGGTCCGCACGGCGGCAAGCGACTACCACTCGCTCGGCCTCGCGTACCTCGCCCAGCAAGTCCGCACCCTCGGGCATCGCGTGAGCGTGCTCGAGTGCGAGGCGAACCGGCTGTCGATCACGGATGTCGAGGCGTTCCTCACCGACATGCCGGTCGACCTGATCGGCATGCAGACGTTCAACCACAACTGGGACGCCTGTCTCGAGGTCTCGCGGGTCGCGAAGCGCATCCAGCCCACCGCGCGAGTGGTGATGGGTGGTCTGCACGCCACCATGTTTCCCGAGGAAGTGTTGGGTGCGGACGGCGTGGACTTCGTCGTCGTCGGGGAGGGCGAGGGGCCTCTCCGGAGCCTGCTCGAGATCCTCGAGGGCAAGCAGCAGCTGAACGGCATTCCGGGGCTGTGCTACCGGGACGGCTCGGGCGCGCTCGTGATCAACAAGGCCGCGCCGCAGATCAAGGTCCTGGATAAAGACGTGCCGCTGCCGGCGCTCGACCTGTTCCCGCTGTACGCCTACCACAGCTCGGCGCAGCTGCGCGGCCACAAGACCCTGCACCTCGTGACGAGCCGCGGCTGCCCGTACCCGTGCAGCTTCTGCAACTCGAACAAGACCTTTGGCCCCACGTGGCGCGGCTTCTCGGCGGAGCGCATCCTCCAAGAAGTGAAGATGATGATCGCCGACTACGGGGTCGACGTGATCCAGTTCTTCGACGACGTGTTCACGTACGATCGCCAACGCACGCTCGACTTCTGCAAGCTGATGCGCGCCGAGGGGATCGAGCTCGCGTGGAGCTGCTTTACGCGCTGTGACCTGATCGACCCCGAGCTCCTGCGCGAGATGAAGAGCGCCGGCTGCTACCAGATCTTCATCGGCCTCGAGTCCGCCGTGCCACGCCTGTTGGCGCTGATCAAGAAAGGCACGACGCCGGAGAAGCTGCGCGACGGCTTCAAGATGACGATGGACGCGGGCATCGAGATCTTCGCCTCGGTGATCCTCGGACTCCCGACGGAGACGCCCGACGACGCCAAGCGCACGCTCGAGTTCGCGATCGAGACCAACCCGACCTGGGCGTACTGGTTCAACTACACGCCGTGGCCGGGCACCGACATCTACGACCTCGCGCTCGCGAAGGGCAAGGTGGTCCACCCCGAGCTCTCGAAGGCCACGATCCACTACCCAGAGCCGGTGTACATCCCCGACGGCTGGACGCTCGAGTCGCTCAAGAAGTTCGAGCGCCAGGCGATGCGCTCGTTCTTCCTACGCCCGCGCAAGATGCTGCAGCTGTTGAACCAGTTCCGCCACCTGCCGCCGACCAAGCTGTTCGGGTTGCTGCGGGGCGGCGTGGAGCTGATGTTCAAGAACTGATTACCAGATCTTCGCGATCGGCTTCGCCGCATACTCCGCGAGCAACACGCGCGGGATCACGACGCACCGCAGGAGCTCGTTCGCGCCCTCGCCGATGCGCGCCAGCAAGGCATCGCGCAGGTGGCGCTCGATCTTGGAATCGCCCACGTAGCCGTAGCCGCCGGCGAGCTCGATCGCGCGCTCCGAGACGTAGACCGCGGTCTCGGACGCCTTGACCTTCGCCATCGCCGCGTGCTTGCGGATGTCGGCGCCGCGCGTCTTGTGGTGTGCGGCGGCGTAGGCGAGGTGCCGGCTCGCGACGATCTCGATCGCCATCTCGGCCAGCTCACGCTTGGTGTTGTCCAGGTCCTTCAGGAACGCGCCGAACATCGCCCGCTCGTGGGCGTACTTCATGAGCTTCTCGTAGGCCCCTTGTGCCACACCCACCGACCAACTCGCGATCGTCACGCGCCCGCCGTTGAGCATCTCCATCGCGTAGCGGAACCCCTGCCCCTCCTCGCCGATCAGTTGGTCCGCGGGCACGCGGCAGTCGGCGAAGGTGAGCTCCGCCGTGTTGCTGCCCCGCACCCCCATCTTGTCGGCAATCTTGTGCTGCTCGAAACGGCCGCCTGCGGGCTTGGCCTTGTCGACCAGGAACGACGAGATCTCACCGGCCGGCCCGCGCGCCATCACGAAGAACACGTCCGCCGAGAGACCGTTGGTGATCCAGTACTTGCTCCCGGACAGCACGTAGTGCGCGCCGTCCTTCCGGTACACCGTCTTCATCGCCTTGGCGTCCGAGCCCGCGTCCGGCTCGGACAGCGAGAACGCGGCGATGCGCTTGCCAGCCACGAGGTCGGGCAGGTAGCGCGCATTGAGCGCCGACGACGCGAAGCGCGACAGGCCGTCGCAGCATGTGCCGTGAATGGCGACGCCGAGCGCGAACCCGGCGTCGGCCTTGGCCAGGCTCTCGAGCGCGGCGTTGTAGTACGAGAAACACGCGCCCATCCCGCCGTAGGCCTCCTTGGCGGACAGGCCGATCATCCCGAGCTCGCCCAGCGGAGCGAACAGGTCGGCCGCGAAGAGCTCGTCCTTGTCGTTCGTCGCGGCCCGGGGCGCGACGGTCTCGGCGATGAAGTCGGCCAGCGGCCCGGACAGGAAGTCGACGTAGGACTCGTGGTGCTCGGACGTCCCCGACAACAGGTCGAGCACGGTCTTCTGGTCATCGGTGAAGAAGGTCATTCGCGTATTGAAGCCGCACGCGCGCGATATTCCTAGCCGAGTCGCGTGGTATACGGCAATTCCATGCACATCGACTTCTGCGGCGCGGCGGGGACCGTCACGGGCTCGTGCCACCTCCTCGACACGGGCACCCAGCGCATCCTCGTCGACTGCGGGCGGTTTCAGGGCGGACGGGAGATCGCGAGTCGCAACGACGACCCGTTCCCGTTCGATCCCGCGGCGCTCGACCTGGTCGTCCTCACGCACGCGCACGCCGACCACATCGGCCGACTTCCCGCCCTGATCCAGGCCGGCTACCGAGGAGCGTTCGCGGCGACACGCTCGACCGCCGAGCTCGTCGCGATCGCGCTCCTGGACACCGCCCGCCACGACGACAGCGACCACGACGCCGAGCTCGCCCACGACGTATGGAAGCGCATCTCGATCAAACCCCGGTTCGGCGAGCGCGTCGACCTGGGCGACGCGCTCGCGTTCACGCTGCACCCGGCCGGCCACCTCCTCGGCGCGGCCAGCGTGCGCTTCGAGGTCGGGAGCAAGACCATCGGCTTCTCGGGCGACATCGGCCGCGCCAGCGCGCCGATCCTCGGAGACCCCGAGCCGTTCCCGCCCGTCGACGTGCTCGTGATCGAGTCGACGTACGGCGACCGCGACCACAAGACCGTGCGCGACACGTCGGGGGAGCTGTTCGAGGTGTTCGAGCGGGCGCTCGCCGATGGCGGAAACATCCTCGTTCCCGCGTTCGCCTTGGGCCGTGCCCAGGATGTCCTCTACCACATCAACGACATGGCCGAGTCGGGCCTGCTCGGTACGCTGCGCGTGATCCTCGACAGCCCGCTCGCCGCGAAGATCCGCGAGGTGTTCGGTCGCCATCGTGAGCTGTTCGACGAGGAGGCCCGGGCACTGCTGGCGGGCGGGGACGACCCGTTGGACTTCTCCGCGCTCGAGGTGATCGAGCGCCACAAGGACTCGGAGGCGCTCCACTACGTGAAGGGCGGGCTCGTCGTCGTCGCCGCGGGCGGGATGTGCGAGGGCGGGCGGATCCTGGGGCACCTGCGCGCGAACCTACCGCGCGCCAACGCCGACGTCGTGTTCCTGAGCTATCAAGCGGAGGGCACGCTCGGCCGAGCCTTGGTCGAGGGGGCCAAGGAGGTCGAGATCGATGGCCGGCGCGTGGCGGTGCGCGCAAAGGTGCACACGCTGGGCGGGTTCTCCGCCCACGCGGGGCGGACCGAGCTCCTCGACTGGGCGCGCCGCGCGGCGTCGCCCGGGGCCAAGGTGTTCGTCGTCCACGGGGAGTCCCGGGCGAGCGCGTCCCTGGCGAACGGGCTCGTGCTCGCAGGGTTCGATGCGGTGGTGCCGCGGCACCGGGAGCGCTGCGCGCTGTAGCTCTAACGAGCGGGGGGCGCCCCGATCACGTCCTCGATGATGCGGCCCTGTGCGCGGGCGAGGGCGATCCGTGCACGCTGGAGGTCGGTCTGGGCCTGGAGCAAGCGCGAGCGCTGCTGGGAGAGGTCCTCCTCGTAGTCGAGGACCGTCTTGAGCTCGAGATCCTGGAGTTTCTTGAACCGGTCGAGCTCCTCGTCGTACTGCCGCTGAGAGGCATCGACCGATGCCCGTACGAGGTCCGTCCGCTCCCGCGCCGTCTCGATCTCATCAAGGGCCTGGAGCACGTCCACTCGCACCTGCTGCTCGACGTCGTCGAGCGCGATCTGAGCCTGTTCCAATTGGGCGAGCGCGCGCTGGAGCTCCCCCTTGGCCGCGCGGTTGCCCAACGGGACCTCGAGCGCCAGCCCGAGCTCCCAAGTCCAGAACTCGAGCCCACCGAGCTGATCGTCGGCGTCCCCGTGCGTCGTACCTTTCCCCTCGTAGCCGGCACGACCCGTGAGATCCAACTTCGGCAGGAGGAGGTGCCGCGCCCGGCGGTAGGCGACGTGGCGGCTATCGCTCGTCTTCCGCGCGCGCAGGTAGTCCGGGCGATGGAGCAGCGCGACGAGCATGGCCGCGTCGACCGACGCGTCGGGAATCCCAGCAGCGCGCTCGACCGAGTCCGTCGGGGTCAACACGATCCCGTTGGCGGCCGTGGGCAGCGCCCGATCTTGGGGCATGATGAGCTTGAACAGCCGCCGCTGGACCTCGCGGCGCCGGAGCTCGCTCACCGCCAGGGGCTCGCGGCGCTGGGCGACACCGGTCTCGGCGTTGAGCTGCTGTCGCCGACCGCGGAGACCCGCCTTGACGTTCTCGATCACGTCCGCGAGGTTCAACTTCGCCCGCTCGAGCGACGCCTGGTTGATCTTGACGTCCCCGTCGGCCCGCACCAAGTCCCAGTACGCGAGCAACGCCTCGGACACGGACCGGCGCACGGAGTCCGCGGCATCGTAGTAGGCGATCTCCTTCGCAATCTCGGCGAGGCGGATGTTGGCGGTGTTGAACTCGGTCCCCGCGCCCTGGAGCAACGGCTGGGTGATGCGCAGCTCGACCCGATTGGTCCACGACGGCTCCTTCTCGCCACCGGTCCCGAACAACGACGCGAGCCCGACGCCGGCCTCCTCGGGGTCCGACAGGTCGCGCTGCCGCTCCGCGCGGTACTCGAGCTCGAGCTTGGTGCCGGTGCGCAGCTTGGTGCGCACGCCGATCGCGAACACCGACGTCTCGGTCTCGCTCGGCCCCGAGCCGCCGCTGAACAACGAGAGGAACGAGGCCGCGCCGTCGGGCTCGGCATCGGTATCGGGTCCGGGCGAGGGCTTCTGGCGCGTGTAGCGCGCCTCGCCGAACAACGCCGGATCGAACTCGGCGAGCGCCTTGCGCAGCTCACCCGAGGCGACGTCGGGCTCGAGCGCGAGACGGCGGATCTCGGGGTTGTTGCGCAGCGCGAGGCGCGCCACGTCCGACAGCGAGAGCCGGATGACGGTGGGCGCCACGGCACTCGGGGCCGCACCGCCGGCCGCGCCCGCTCCGGGCTCGTCCGCTCGGGCGACCACCGACGCGACGAGCGCGAGGGCGAGTACCGCGGGTGCCGTGCGGGTCACGGCGCTAGCTCCGCGCCGAGGGATGGACCACGGCGAAGTGAGCGGCGAGCCAGCGCCGGGCCGCGCGCTTGTCGCCGTCGCGCTGGCGCTGGTCGCGGCGCTTCTTGGCCTCGTCGGCGACCTTGCGGTCGTCCTTGCGCCCACGCCCGCCGACGGCGTCCAGGGTCTTCGACTCGACGCGCGCCAACGCATCCGGCGTCGCCACGCGCGCGAACACGAGACCCCGGTCGCGCTGCGTGTAGCGGCATCGCCCGTGGTCGGCGAGCCACACCTCGAGGAACACGAGCCGGAGCTCGTGGTCGCGGCGCTGCTCCTCCGCAACGCCGCTGGGCAGGGGCCCGGTGGCGAGGATCTCGGGCAGCGGGAGCGGAAGGGCGAGGGCGAGCGTCTTGGCGCGCACCCGCTCCCACATCGCCTCGAACTGCTTCTCGAGGCGGCGCGTGCGCTCCTGCTCGAGCTCGACCTGCTCGTGGTTGATCCCCCACCGGATCTCCTCGAGCAAGAGCTGCGCCTCCTCGGCGTGGCTCTTCTGCTTCTTGCCGAACAGGGCTTCGAACAAGGCGTGCCTCCTGGGCAGGTCGACCAGCGAGTCCATCATAGTCGCCAGGGAAAGCGGGATGAAGGGGCGGGCTATCCCTTCGCAATCCCGAAGCGCTTGCGTTTCTCCCAGAGCGTCTTGCGGCTGATGCCGAGCTTCTTCGCGAGCTCCGTGTCGTTGAGCTCGCCCTGGAAGCGCTCGACGAACCACCGCGTGTAATCGTCCAGCGACAGCATCGGCGGCTCGCCCCCGCCCGCGGACGCGGACGCGCGCCGCGCGGCGGGCAGCTTGAGCGCGAAGTCCCGCGGGGAGAGCGTGTCCGCGTCGGCGAGCGACAACGCCCCCATCACGGCGTTCTTGAGCTCGCGCACGTTGCCCGGCCAGTCGTGCGCGACCAGGAGCTCGAGTGCCTCGCGCGACACACGCCGCCGCGGCATGCCATGCGTCGCGGACCACTCCTCGAGCACGCGCTCGACGAGCTCGGGGATATCGTCCTTCCGATCCCGCAACGGCGGCAGGTCGATGCGCAAGACGTCGAGCCGGTAGTACAGGTCCTCGCGAAACGCACCCACCGCGACGAGCTTCGCCAGGTCCTTGTTCGACGCCGAGATCACGCGCGCGTCGACCTTGACCGGCGCCTTGCCGCCCACGCGGCGCACCTCGCCCTCCTGGAGCACGCGCAGGAGCGACTTCTGCATCCCGACGCTCATGTCGCCGACCTCGTCCAGGAAGATGGTCCCGCCGTCGGCGAGCTCGAACAACCCTGGCTTGTCGTGCGTCGCGCCCGTGAAGGCACCCTTCACGTAGCCGAACAGCTCGGCCTCGAGCAACGACTCGGCCACCGCCGCGCAGTTCTCGACGACGAAGCGGGCCCCGCGACGCGGACCGTTGGCGGGGGCCGCGGGCGCCCCGAGCTCCTTGCCCGTCCCCGACTCGCCGTGGACGAACCCCGGCAGCGCGTGCTCGGTCGCGCGGTCGATGCGCTCGAGCACGCGCCGCATCGCCTCCGACCGGCCCACGATCTCGCCGTACTCGTGCTTGAGGACGCGCGCCCCCGCCAGCTCGGCCTTGATCGCGACCAGCTCGTCCCCCTGCGCCCGCACCTCCTGGGACAGCTGCTGGTTGAGCCCTGCGATCTCGTCCGCGCGCCGCTGGTTCTCCTCCAACAGTCGCGCGCGCGCGATCGCGAGCGCCGCCTGCCCCGCGAAGGCGCCGAGGAGCTCCTTCTGCGGCCCGCCGAAGATCCCCTTCTCGAAGCGGTTGTCGAGGTACAACGCCCCGAGCCTCTGACCGCCCGCATCGAGCGGCACGCACAACACGGACCGGAGGCGCAGCTCGCTCACGGAGTGGTAGGCGTCGAGCCGATCGTCCTCGCTTGCGTTGGTCGACAACAACGCCTGCCCCGTCGCGATCACGCGCGCGACGATCGAGCGGCTGATCTCGCTCGCGGCGTGGTCGATCGTGCGGCGCTGATAGTCGCGCGCCAGCGCCACGGCCCCGGACCCGTCCCCACCCAGCACCAGCACGCCGCGCTCGGCCCCCAGGAGCTCGATCGCCGTGTCCATGATGCGAGCGAGCAACGGATCCAAGTCGCGCTCGAGCGCGAGCTCCTTGTTGATCTCGAGCAGCTTCGCGTACCCCGCACCGTCTCGACTCCCCGGCGCCGCGCGCGGCCCGTCCGTGGCCGGGGGCGCGGCCGCGACGACCGCGCGCCCGCGATCGAGTCGCCGACCGGTAGCGAGGTAGCGCTCGCCGCGTCCGGGGCCGAGCGCGGCCGCGTTGGCCGCGAGCGCGCGATCGGCCTCGGCGCGCACCTCGCCCGCGGCCAGGTCGTCTCCCAGGGCGGCCAGCGCCCGGGCCAGCGCGAGGGCGAGCCGCCACGATGGCTCCGCGGTAGGCGGCAGGGCGCTCGCGGCCCGTGCCCCCTCCAGGATCGTTCGCGCAGCCGCGACGTCGCCCGCCCTCTGCGCCAGCTCCGCGGCGACGTGGGCCTCGATGGCGAGATCCTCGGGCGACGCCACCGCATCGCCACGCAGGGCACGCGCGCGAGCGAGCTCGCGCCCCGCACGCCCCGGTGCGTCGGCCCGAACGAGCACGTCCGCGAGATCGAGGCAGACGCGGCTCGCCGCGAGCAACACGCCGCGCCCCGGATCGGACGCCTCGGCGAGCGCAAGGGCGGCCGCCTCGAGCTCTGCCACGGCGGCCAGGTGAGCGCCTTCGTCGGCCGCGACCCGTCCCCGCAAGGCACCGGCGAGCCCACGCACGACCGCGTCACGCCACCGCATCCCCAACGCCGCGGCGTGGTCCGCGTGGGTTCGCGCGCCCTCGAGGTCGCCCATCGCGCGCAGGACCTCGCCGGCCGTAAGCCCCGCGAGCGCTATCTCCAGGAAGTCCTCGGCGTCCACGGCCACGGCCGAGGCGGCTTGGGTGTCCTCGAGCGCGGAGTCGAACTCGCCGGCCGCCATGCGGTCGAGCGCCCGGACGCGATGGAAGCGCGACGTCCCCCCAAACGCGAGCCCCGCGCCGGGGAGCAACGCGTCGCCCTCCGTGGTCGATTCGGCGCGCGCCTCCGGGTGCCCGAGGAACCGCATGCGCCGCGCGAGGGCGAGCCCCGCGTCGTCGACGGCGTCCCCATCGTGAGCCGCCGAGGCGCCGAGCGCGACGTCGACCGCGGTCGCGAGGCCGACGACGGCCGCCCGCCGAGTCGAGCCGGCGACGGCGTACGCGAAGCCGCCATCCGAGCCGACGGTGCGCGCGAACCAGCCCGCGCGCGCGAGGCGGGCGAGCCCCTGCGCAAGCTCCGCGGGATCGCGTCCCAGCCGCGCGCCGAGCGCCACGGCCCCCCCCGGCTCGACGGCCGCCGCCACGGCC
>ORMF010386457.1_pt1 | contig 17256 bp, 21 predicted proteins | sample 1779871 | NCBI WGS metagenome assembly ORMF01 (sample SAMEA104232316, study PRJEB22302) | groundwater metagenome | biome: forest; feature: aquifer; material: groundwater | place: USA | collected 2011-08-07 | depth 5.4 m
AGGTGCTGCGCCTCATCGCCGACAAAAAGGTGGTGGCCAAGATCTTCACCGAGATCGCCCCGGGAAGGACGCCGCAGAAGCCGGGCTCGTTCGAGCCCTTGCTCGCAAGCCAGGAGACCGGCGCGAACCGTTACCTGAAACCCCTTTCGCGTGTAAAGGAGGACGGTATGGTCCGCTCCCTGGTTGTTCTCTCTGCGGTTTTCTTTCTGCTGTTCGTGCCGGCGGCCTTCGCTGGCGAGCTTCATATCAAAGTTGTCGATCCACGCTCGGCCCCGGTTGCCGGCGCCCAAGTGTCTGTCTACCGAGCGGGCGAATCCGCGCCGCTTCAGGTCCGGACGAGTTCGGGCGAAGGCCTCGCCACCTTCGCCGTGGAAAGTTCTACACCTCTGCGGGTGGAAGTGCTCGCGCCAGGATTCGCCGCCGCTCGAACGGAAGTGCAGCCTTCGTTGTCCGCGGTGACCGTGGCCTTACAGCTTGCGACTGCCTCGGAAACGGTGATCGTCACCGCGACCCGCACTCCTACTCCTGAGGAAGAAACGGCCAGCAGCGTTTCGCTTTTGAGCGGCGACCAGATCACGACCATGCAGCCGGTGTCATTTGCCGATGCCTTGCGTTTTCTTCCGGGGGCAGTCGTCAACGTAGCGGGCCAACGTGGCGGATTGGGATCGCTGTTCGTACGCGGCGGCGACTCTCGTTACAACAAGTCGCTGGTCGATGGCGTCCCGGTGAATGATCCGGGGGGTACTTTTAACTTTTCCACGGTGCCGCTGGCCGAGACCGACAGGCTGGAGTTCGTGCGTGGCGCGCAGAGCACACTCTACGGTTCGGACGCGATGACCAGCGTGCTACAGGTCTTCACGCGTAACGGAACGACCGCGGCGCCTGAACTGCGCTTCGGCGCCGATGGCGGCAACTTCGGTACCGCGCATGGCTACGCTTCGCTGGCCGGAGCTCGATCGCGTTTCGATTACAACGCCTTCGCGGATCAGTTCCAAACCAACGGACAGGGTCCGAATGCGGACTACTCGAACGCGTTGCAGGGCGGGAACATCGGCCTTCCGTTGAACGAGCGCGTGCTCTTCCGTCTGCGGGTACGACATTCCAACAGCCGCACGGGAGTTCCGGGAGAATGGGACTTCAACGGGCAGCGCCTGCTCCCCCCCGATATCGATCAACTCGCGCGCGCCAACAACTTTCTGGCCAGCGCAGAACTCTTGATCTCAGGTCCTTCCCGATGGCTGCACAAGCTCACCGGCTACGAGTACAACACGCGCCGCTTGAATCAAGACACGATCGATGACCGCGGCTGCGACTTCGACCAGTTCATTTTCACCGACTGCCCATTCCGGAGCACGGCACACCTTAATCGCGCCGGTTTCGCGTACCAGGGCGATTACAAGCCGCGCGCCTGGGTGCAGACCACCGTCGGGTACGAATTCGAAGATGAAAATGGCAGCCTTGCCACCGATTTCTTCCCACCGGCTGCGGGCCTCCGCCTGAACCACGCGGCTTACGTGCAGCAGCGCATGACCTGGAAACGGCTGGCCGCGATTGCAGGCGTTCGCTATGTGCACAACCAGACCTTCGGCGACAAAGCTGTGCCCCGTGTCGCGCTCACATTGCTGGCACTCAAGGGCGGAAGCGTTCTTTCCGGTACGCGCTTGCGCTTTTCCTACGCTACAGGAATCAAGGAAGCGCGCTTTGAGGAAGTCTTTGCGAATGGCCCCGGCATCATTCCCAATCCCGATCTTAAAGCGGAAGAGAATCGAGCCTTCGAAGCTGGATTCGAGCAGGGATTCGTCGGCGGCAAATACAATCTGTCCGGCACCTACTTCAATAATCTGTTCCGAAACCAGATCGATTTCGCGATCGTGGATCCGGAGACGTTTACCGGTCAGTACCAAAACATCGACAAGTCCATGGCACACGGCGCGGAAGTGCAGCTTACTGGGCGGTTGAGCTCGCGGCTCTCATTCACTGGCGCGTATCTCTACACTTCGTCCCAGATCCTCCTGCAACCCTCTGCGTTTGACGAATTGCATCAGCCCGGCCAGCCGCTATTGCGACGGCCCAAGCATTCCGGAAGTCTGCTGGTGACCTATCTCGGATCGCGCTGGGGCGCAAACCTGGGCGGAAGCTTCGTGGGACGGCGGACCGATTCCGATTTCCTCGGCTTCGGAATCACGCACGCTGCCGGCTATGCGCGCGCCGATCTCGGCGGATGGTACGCCATCAACTCGCGCATCACGGCTTACGCGAACGTCGAGAACGCGCTGAATAATCACCACAACGAAGTAGTCGGATACCCGGCGTTAACCGCGAACTTCCGCGCGGGCATGAGGTTTCGAATCGGAGGGGAGTAGCTCCTTGCGCGCAGCGAACCGGCGTCAAGATCGTACCCAAGGTAATTAACGTTTCCTCCGTTTTGTGCCGATAAACCTCATGGAGGGGTGCGGTCTGCCCCGAAGTCCGCGCCATGCCGAAGGTCCTGATCGCCGACGACTCTCGCTTTCAGGCGCAGTTGCTTGCCAGCTACCTGCGTCCGAAGGGCTTTGAGGCTGTTTTCGCAGCGGACGCGCTCCAGGCATGGACAGCGGCGCTGCGCTCCAGCCCGCAATTGATTCTGCTGGATATCAACATGCCGGGCGGAACGGGCGTTGAGGTTCTGAAGCGGCTACGAATGTCCACCAAGACTCAGCAAATTCCAGTGATTGTCGTGAGTAGTGAGGAAGACCCTGCCATCGAGTCCACGGTGCGCGAATTGGGCGCGGTCGATTTTCTCCACAAACCGGTCGAGCAGGATCTTCTTTGCGCCACGGTGGATCGCGTGCTGAATCCGAACAGCTAACCGATCAAGGAGTGACGGCCCTGCCCTCATGAGCAATCACGGGCGGCTTCCGGCAGTTTCTTTCGGCTCGGTTGCGCGGCCAAGATCGTCGCCCCCCGTCCGGATGCGGGGCGGCGCACATTTCCCTCCGCCGTTGTAGAGGTGGCGTACGGCCCACAGCTTTTCGACATCCTTTTCGCCCAGCGGTTGCGCGCGACCCAGCAAGTGGGTCACCAGCGCAATGTGGGCAAAGTGCTCGACCGTCTCCATCTTCATGTAGGCGTTTTCGAGGGTGGAGCCGTACGTCACGACGCCGTGGTTGGCCATCAGAATGGCGTCGTGGCTGGGCACCAATGGCTCGAGAGCCTCGGTCAATTCCGGAGTACCGGGGGTTCCGTAGCGGGCCAGCGGAATCTCGCCCAGGCCGACCACGACTTCGCAGACCAGGGGCTGGCTCAGGTCGAGTCCGGAAGCGGCAAAGCCGGTGGCCGTGGGCGGATGCGCGTGCACGATGCCCTGCACCTCCGGGCGCAGGCGGTAGATCAGCAAGTGCATGCCGATCTCGCTGGAAACATTCCTCTTGCCGGCGAGGCGGCTGCCCTCCATGTCCACAATGACCAGATCGGAAGGTCGCATCCGGCCCTTGCTCATGTAGGTCGGAGTGACCAGCAGGCGGTGCTCGTCCAAGCGGACAGACAGATTCCCGTCGGTCGCCGCCACGAAGCCATTGCCGTGCAGCAGACGTCCGAATTCGACGATCGCCAGACGATGCTGTCGCTCACTCGCCATTTCCCCAAGCCCCGCCGTCATGGTACCGCAGGTCTTGGAAACCTTACAACCGAATCGAACGCTAAAATCGCGGAATTCTTGCGATGCCGGACCCTGAATGTTGATCGGCACACGGGTCGCCCACTTCCAAACCCTATAATCTCCCGGTGCTGGTTTCCGGCTTCCACTACGACCTGCCTCCGGGGCTTATCGCGCAGGAGCCGTTGGCCGACCGCGCCGGGTCGCGCATGTTGCATCTGACCCGCCAGGCCGGAAACTGGCAGGACCGCACGTTCCGGGAACTCCCCGATCTGCTGCGGCCGGGTGATCTGCTGGTCGTGAATAACACCCGGGTGTTCCCGGCGCGGTTATACGGACACCGGAGCGGGCAACGGGCGCAGCCGTTCAGTCCGCAGAATCCAGCGGCGCGGAATTTCCTGCAAGGGCGGGTAGAGGTTTTGCTGACCCGGCAAGTTTCGGCCGATCCAAATGAATGGGAATGTCTGGTTCGCCCGGGCCGGAAGATCGGAATCGGAGAACAGATCTTCTTCGGCGACCCCGTCGAACTGGAAGGCGAGGTCATCGAGCGCGGCAGCTTTGGGGAGCGACGCATCCGTTTTGCTCCGGCCGCAGATTTCTTTGCCCGGGTGGAGCGTGTCGGACACGTCCCCCTGCCGCCCTACATCGGCCGCGAAGACCGTGCGGCGGACCGCGATCGCTACCAGACCGTCTATGCCCGTGCGCGAGGGTCGGTGGCGGCCCCGACGGCGGGCCTGCACTTCACGCCGGAAATCCTGGAGCGCATTCGGGGGCGAGGGATTGAAGTTGCCGAGGTCACCCTGCACGTCGGCCTGGGCACATTTCAGCCGGTGCGGGTGGAAAAGGTCGAGGATCACAAATTACATCGCGAATGGTACGAGATTCCGGCCGAAGCAGCGCGCCTCATCAACGCGGCGAGAGAAGATAAGCGCCGCGTGGTCGCCGTTGGGACCACCACCGTGCGCACGCTCGAACACGCGGCCCAGCGCGCGGGCAGCAAGCGGGTGGAAGCCGGGACCGGCGAGGCGGAAGTGTTTATCTATCCCGGATACCGGTTTCAAGTGGTGGATGCGCTGCTGACCAACTTTCATCTTCCCCAATCAACGCTGCTGATGCTGGTGTGCGCCTTGGGCGGCAGGGATTTCGTTATGAGTGCCTACCGGCATGCCGTCTCCGCCGCGTATCGGTTCTATTCCTATGGCGATTGCATGTTTGTGGAATGAAACGTGTGGCGCGGATCTGCCCTGAGCGAAGTCGAAGGGGCCCCGCCCGCGGAACCGATATACTGTTTGGTTTGCTTGTCCAGTAGCCAGTACCCAGTGCGTGGTCGCCGTTACTGGGCACTGGCTACTGGGTACTGGGTACTGATTCAAGGAGGAATCGTGAGGAGAACGCTGGGAGTGTTGGCGGGTGTGGCTGCGCTGTGCGTGGTGTCGTGGGCGCAGCTTCCAGGAGAGAATCCGCAGCCGGCCCCGCAGTTCCCCCGCGCCGAACTCTTTGGCGGCTACGCGTACGGGATGACAAACTCGTTCAACTCCGGGCGGGTCGCGCGGCCGAACGGCTGGAACGTCTCGCTCGGATTGAATGTCGCCAAGTGGATGGGGTTCGTCTTCGAAGGTAGCGGACTTTACGGACCCTCGAAGATTCCTTTAGCCGTGCCCGCACCCTTTCCAACCTGTCCGCCCTTCTGTCCCAATGGAAACGTCACCTTCAACGTGGACACCAAGCTCTACAACTACATGGTGGGAGTGCAGTTCCCCTACCGCAAGTCGGAGCGCTTTACTCCCTTCGGCGAGTTGATGTTTGGGCATGCGGGTGTCCGCGGCGAGGCGCGTTCCAATGACGGAACGAAGTTCGCCGAGGTCAGCAGCGGGCTGGGCCTTGTGGCCGGCGGTGGTGTGGACTACAACATCAACAAGCGCTTCGCTTTGCGTTTCAAAGCCGACTATCTGCAAACGCGTTTCTTCCGGCAGAAGCAGGACAACGCCCGGTTTTCAGTCGGGATTGTCATTCGCACCGTGCCCCGCAAGAAACGCACGCTCGAAGACGTGGACCAGCCGGAACCGTAGAAGGTTGCTTTCGCCGACTCAGACCCCGAAGAGTGTGCCTGACAACTCGAATTTCGGAGTTGCGGTGGTCCAGAGCGAGCGATTCTTAGCCGCGGAGCGGCGTCAGAATACAGCCCACGGCGTAAGCCGTGGGTAGAAATGGGGAATGAGGGAGCCCCAGCGGGGCGAAAGAAGAGTTCTCACACACACCCTCAGGGGGTTCCCAATCATAGCCGCCGCGCGGCATCGCTGAAGCGACGCCTGATACGAACCAAAGCTGTCGCAGCAGCTAGTCTCGCCGCAAAATGCGAGTCAGCGGTTCAGCCTTAGACCGCAGCTCTTCGGTAAAGTCCGCGCCCTTTTCAACTGCTTCTTCAAAACGTTCCTTCGCTTCATCGCTCCAGTCGGAAATCGTGTCCAGGGTGTCTTCGTAGGAACGGCGCAGGTCTTTCCGGATCTGCTTGCCCGACTTCGGCGCCAGCAGCATGCCCACCGCAGCGCCCACTCCCAGCCCGATCAGTAAGAAAGAGATGGCGGTCCCGAAGTTGCCGCGATCCGAAGACTCGTATTTTCCAATGCGCATAAAAACCTCCAAAACTCTATTCTAGACCTGACGAGCCCTCTGTTTCCGCATTGTGAAATCATACTCAGGTGGGTGCGGATTTCAGGGGGAGGTCACTTCCGCTAAGAGAGAAAGGCGCCCGAGAAACCTTCCGCCGTAAAGGCGTTGTGCTGCCGTCGATCCGCGGTGATGTATTCGATGGCGCCGGCGCCGAGCTGTGCCTGAACCTCGGCACAAGATGCAATGTGGAGCGCATCCAGAGTTCTCAACCCAATTCCAGAACGATGGCGCCGGACCAGGGTCCGGGCCTGACCGAGGACAACGGCGGTCACTTGAATCATCTGCATGCGACCGAGAATGGCGTTGAGCGCTTGTTCCGCGGAGGGAAGTCCGCCAGGGGCGGTGGAGTACTGGAACGAGAGTCCGGTTTGGCATTCCACCGCCGAAAGTTCACTGGTGCAGGAATCGCGCGGACCGAGAATCGCCAGCGCTTGAGAACCGCGTGGATCGCCGAGCGCGATCGCAACCAGCACGGAGGAATCGAGATAGACGAACGCCATCAGTTTCCTTCGCGATCTTCTTCGCGGCCCTCCTCCCGGTCGCGCAAAATGGCGCGAATCGCGGGAGAAGCATCCGCCGCAAGCGGCGCCAGTTTCAATTCAGAAAGAGGGCGGGGTTTCGGTCCGGGACGGACGAGACCCGCAGCCGGGAGCCGCTCGTGCGGGTCGGTGGGAATCGCCATGATTCTGGCCACTTCCCGATTGTTCTTCGTAATCGCCACGGCTCGACCCGTCCGCTGAACCGTGGCAATGATTTCCGACGCCCGATCCTTCAGTTCCTTGATCCCGACCGATTGCTTACGGTAGCTACTCATGGCTACATATTATAGCTACTATGGCTACTTTGTCAAAACACCGGCCAGCGTTGCATTCCGGACCGCTTTAGCGGCGAGGGACCAGTTTCTTCGTGCTTGACTTTTGAGTAAAGAAAGATAGTATTACTGTAAGGAATCAGAATAAAGATGAAAAACTCCAGCACCATCAGCAGCAAAGGACAGGTTACCGTGCCCCAGGAGATCCGCAATCGCCTCGGCCTTGCAACCGGGGACCGGGTGGAGTTCGTGGTGGAAGGCGAACGCACGGTTCTTCGACCCGCGCGATCCGTGGCCAATCCTTTCAGCAAGTACAAGGGCGCCTTGGGAACCTTCCCCGGTGGAAGGAAAGAAATCAACGCATGGCTGGATGAATTGCGCACCGAAGAACACCCCGGAAAATGAGGACTGCCCTCGACACCAACATCCTATCCGCTCTCTGGTCAGGGGAGCCGCTGGCGTCACGCATCGAGTCAAACCTTGCGGAAGCGCGCAGCCACGGTGGACTCGTGGTCTGTGCGCCGGTCTTTGTGGAACTGCTCGCACATCCAGCAGCCACCCAGAATTTTATCGAGGGTTTTCTGGCGGAAACGAGCATTGCCGTTGATTTCAACCTGGAGGAGTCTGTCTGGCGGCAGGCGGCAAAGAGTTTTGCCGCCTATGCCAAACGGCGACGGCATTCGACTGGAGACTCACCCAAACGCCTGGTCGTGGACTTCATCATCGCGTCGCACGCCCTGCTGCAGGCCGACCGGCTGATGACTCTGGATGAAAAGCGATATCGCCTCGATTTTCCCAAACTGCGAATCATCTGAAGCGGTCACGTGGGGCCAGCCGCCGTTCATCAGGTCAAGGGAAGTCACTGCTAAGCTTGTTGGTAGTGGGCTGTTTTGAATTTCTTGGTTGCATAGAATCACTGCCACATGGTTGCGATCTATCATGCATATTACAATTTCTGCCGGGTTCACCAAACGCTGAGGGTCACACCCGCGATGGAAGTCGGACTTGCAGACCACGTTTGGACGCTGGAAGAATTGGTGGGAGTGCTGGAACGCAAAGAGTCAAGCATGGCAGCATGAGGCGATAGTCTATGAGACCAATGTTCACGATCCATGCCGGGGAATACTTAGTCGGCCTTCACGTGCAGCAGCGATTGGGATTCAATGTTTGGATACCAGCGAAGAATACTGGCATCGACTTGCTGGTAACCGACCACGAAAACCGCCGCACCGTCTCGCTCCAAGCAAAATACGGGAAAGACTTCTTGCCGGGGAAATCCGCCGCGCTGCGGGAGTCGCTGCGCTGCCTCAGTTTCTTTGCATTAAACAGGGGCAAACTGAAAAAGTCTCAGGCTGAGTTTTGGGTTTTTGTCTTGCACAGCTTCAAAAGCAAACCAGACTTTGTCGTCATTCCCAAGGCTGAACTATGGCAGCGCATGGAGGAACTCCACAAGAAGGGAACGCTTAAAATCTACTTTTGCTCGGGAAGCAATTTTTGCTGGGAGACGAGAGGTCTGCGTGAGGACATGCACCAAATGGAGGAGGGCGTCCGCGAGAAACCTGCACGTGACTTCACGCAGTACCTCAACGCGGAGGGATGGGCCGCCGTAAAGAAGAAACTCAGAATGTGAAAATTCTCAAAACAGCCCACTACCAGCTTGTTGCGCAGTTTCCGCTAGCGGCAAGGCCTGTGTAAAATGGTTGATCGACCCCGATGTGCGGCGGGATGCCAGCGTCCCCCTGCGCTGCCGAGAATTTCCTCGAGGACAGAAGGAGATGTAAACCAGTAATGTCGATTCCCGCGACCCAGATGCGCCCCGGCATGATCATCAAGCACAACAATGATCTGCATTCCGTGTTCAGCGTCGAGCATCGTACCCCTGGCAACCTGCGCGCTTTCATCCAGGCCAAGCTGCGCAACCTGCGCACCGGCGCCATGTTTGAGCATCGTTTCCGCTCGCCCGATCCGATCGAAAAGGTCAATGTGGACGAGGTCAACATGGAGTTCCTCTACAGCGACGGCGACGTCTACTACTTCATGAACACCGAAAACTACGAGCAGACCCATCTCACCCGCGACACGCTGGGCGACGCGGTGGAATACCTGACCTCGAACCTCCAGATCAAAGTGGAGTTTTTTGATGGCAAGGCCGTGGGTATCGAGTTGCCGCAGACCGTCGTGTTGACCGTGACGGAAGTCGAGCCCGGACTGAAGAGCGCGACCGCCTCCAGCGTGACCAAGCCCGCCAAAACCGAGACCGGACTGATCGTGCAGGTGCCGCCTTTCATCAATGAAGGCGAGAAGATCAAGGTCGATACCGCGGAAGGGACGTATTTGTCGAGAGCGTAAGGGAGGTCAGAGGTTAGAGGTCAGATTGCAGAGGTAAAACCCTAGATCTCAGACAGTGCCGCTTGCAGCAAAGCCTTTCCACCTCTGCAATCTGACCTCTGACCTCTGCAATCAACCATGGCTTCCACCAAAATATCTGCTACTCAAGCCCGCCGCTTTCTCGTCCGCGGACGGGTCCAGGGCGTCGGCTTCCGCTGGTTTGTCGAGCGCGAGGCGCACATCCTGGGCATTGCCGGATGGGTGCGCAACAACTCTGATGGTGCCGTCGAAGTGCTGGCTATGGGCACGCGCGACCAGCTGGCTGGATTGAGCTCCCGGTTGCGCGAGGGACCGCGGGCCGCGCGCGTGGATGACGTCGAAGAGTCCGAGGCCCAGCCGGTCCAGGGATTGAATTCATTTCTTATCGAAGGAGCCTGGTAGATGGCGAGCAAGACCGAGAATTGTGATGCGCTGAAGAAGCTGATCCGGGAGGTGCCCGACTTCCCGAAGAAGGGCATCCTGTTTTACGACATCACCACCCTGCTGAAAGACAAGCTCGGCTTCGCCACGCTGATTGACGCGCTCTCCGAGAATTACATCGGCAAAGAAATTGACGTGGTGCTCGGGATGGAAGCGCGCGGGTTCATCTTCGGACCGGCGCTGGCATACCGGCTCAATGCCGGGTTCGTCCCGGTGCGGAAGCCGGGAAAGCTGCCGGCCGAGACGGTCAAGGTCAGCTACGAACTGGAATACGGCAGCAACACCCTCGAGATCCACAAAGACGCGATTCAGAAAGGCCAGCGCGTGCTGATCGTGGACGATCTGCTGGCCACGGGCGGCACCGCGGCGGCCACGGCAGAATTGGCCCACGGCCTGGGCGCTCAGATCGCCGGGCTGGCGTTCGTGGTGGAACTTGATTTCCTGAAAGGGCGGGAAAAGCTGGCGCAGTACGACGTCTTCTCGCTGCTGCACTACGACCGCTGAAGGTTCTGCCGGTACGCGCAGCGCCGACTACCTCACCAGGTGCTGATAGGCCCGGAACAGGCCTACCCAAATTGCCATACTCACCGCTACCGATCCACTAAAAGAAAGAATCGCAACCCAATTCAGCTGCATGGGCTCGTCCGCATCAGGGCGCCACATGGGGGGAGGCCTCCTGCTGATTTGTCTAAGTTGTAATTTGCAATTGCCGGGCCATCGTATCATCAATGCAAACAGTTGAAAACAATTAACCGCAAATCAATTTTCAGCCGATTCCAAGGGTTCTGGCTCCGTCAGCCCGGCGAAAAATTCATGGTTGGTTAGAATTCTTGCCGGGGCGTATTCGACGCGCTCACTGGGCGCCTGGTTGGTTTGTCGTCGATCCTGAATCGGGGAGTACAATTTTGGCCATGGGCGGCCTGCTCCAGCCAAGTCCAACCACGCAGCCGGAAGAATCCAGCCTCCGGCCGGTGCTCCTCGGCGTGTTCATTGTCGCCGTGGCAGTCGGCATTCTGGTGCTGATTCTTCGCGCCGGGCAGAAACCGCCGGTCCAGCCGCCGGCTTATGCCGCCAACCTGAAGTTTTCGGACCTCAAAGCGAGCGCGGCGCAAAACTTCGTCGGCGCCACGGTCAGCTATCTTGACGGCACCGTGACGAATACCGGGAACCAGACTGTTATCCACGCGGTCGTGCAAGTCACTTTCAAAGACGACTTGGGACAGACTGCGCAGCGGGACGAACTGCCACTGCGTGTGCTGCGGACTGGCGGCCCGTACGACGAAGCCGTGGACCTGAACCTCTCGCCCCTCTCTCCGGGCCAGAGTAAACCTTTCCGGCTGACCTTCGAAAGCATCTCGGCGCAGTGGAACCGTGCGTACCCGGAGATGCGGATCACGGATGTGAGAACGAGGTAGGAGGTCAGAGGTCAGAGGTCAGAGGTCAGAGGTCAGAGGTCAGAGGTCAGAGGTCAGAGGTCAGAGGTCAGAGGTCAGATTGCAGAGGTGAAGAGCTCATGATTTCAGCGATGACATGCGCAGCGAAGGTTTTTACCTCTGCAATCTGACCTCTCACCTCTGACCTCCGTTACAATTCCCTCGTGCCCGAAACAAAACCATTCCGCCTGACGGAGTCCGTAAAAGCGGCGGGTTGAGCGTCCAAGCTGAGTCCGGCGGCGCTGGACACGGTGCTTGGGAAATTAGCCCGGCAACAGGACCCGAATGTGCTGGTCGGCTTCGATCACGCCGACGACGCCGGCGTGTATCTGCTCACGCCGGAGACGGCGTTGGTGCAAACAGTGGACTTCTTCACCCCCATCGTGGACGATCCCTACACCTTCGGCCAGATCGCCGCCACCAACGCGCTCAGCGACGTCTATGCCATGGGCGGGAGGCCGCTCACTTCGCTGGCGCTCGTCTGTTTCCCGGAAAAAGCCGACCTCGAGATTTTGGAACGCATCCTTGCCGGCGGCCTGTCGAAGATGATGGAAGCCGGATGCACCGTCGTCGGCGGGCACAGCATCCGAGACGAAGAAACGAAGTTCGGATACTCGGTGACGGGCGTGATTCATCCGCAACGCGTGCTCGCGAACAAAGGCGCGCGGCCGGGCGATAGGCTCCTGTTCACGAAGGCGCTGGGTACGGGCGTGATCTCGACGGCGATCAAGAAAGGCACCGCGAAACAAAGCTGGATTGATGCTGCCGTGAAATCCATGACGACCTTGAATAGAACCGCGGCCGAAGTAGTCGCGAACGACCAACGACGAACGACCAACGACGCTTTTGCCGTTCACGCCCTCACCGACATCACTGGCTTCGGCCTGATCGGCCACGCCCGCGAGATGGCGCTGGCTTCGGACGTGAGCCTGATCTTTCACGCGGCGAAGATCCCGCTGCTCGACGGTGCGCTCGACTGCGTGCGCGCCGGCAACATTCCGGGCGGGTTGAAGGCCAACCGCGAATTCGCCGAGTGCACGGTGGAATACCAGAACGGAATATCCGAGGAAGTGAAAACGATTCTCTTTGACCCGCAAACCGCTGGCGGACTGCTGATCTCAGTCGCATCCGAAGACGCGGCTGCGCTTACCCGAGCTCTCCACGCGGCTGGGGTGCCGGCGGTGGAGATCGGCGAGGTGCTGCCCCGCACCAAGCCCCTGATTCGAGTGACGCCCTGATCGTCAGCCTGCGAGTTCGTCCGCGTTCAGCAATTCCCAGATGCACGCCAGATGATGATCGTCGTGCTCCGCGACAAAGTACAAATGATCCACCAGCCGCATCGGCTGCTTCAGGCGCGGATGCAGCATGACCCGGGCAAAGAGTGCCGGGTCGATCGTCTCCGCCCGCTCCACCAGCCGCAATCGTGCCTCTCGGAACTCTTTGAGGATTTCATCGAGAGAACGCGCATTGTGATTCGCTTCGTGCGTTTTGCGATTCTTCAAATCAGCTGTGGTGAGTTCGGAACCGCCTGCCAGATAGTCGTCGACACGCGCCATCCACAACGGCTCGACGTCCAGGAGATGTCCGGCGTGCTCCTGAGCTGACCACTTCCCCTGCGGCTTCCTGATCAGGAGCTCGCGAGGGGAGCCACGAACAAGCTCTTCCAGCCGCGCCGGAGTTCCGCGCAAACGCACACACAGGTTCGGATGCAGTTCCACCGGAAAGGTGAACTCGAACTTCCGCTCAAACCAGATCGGCACTCGATTCATGAAGGCCCCAGCGAGACAACGCTGCAATGGAAATGATGCGGAAGGGGACGGGGACGACTCACCAAGTGTCGGCTACAGCGCCAGCATCTTTAGACAACGCAAAACCGCTCAACCGCCGCGGGCCTTCTCCCGCATGCGCTCGAGGAAGCTCGGGACATGCACCACGGCGCGTCCCACGGTCCCGCGCCCGATTTCCTGCACGCCGTCGTGCGCCGTAACCCGCATGAGGTAGAAGCGTCCGTCGAACGACTCCAGTTCGGCCGTGGCGCGAACGCGCATCCCGATGCCGCTCGCCGCCCGGTGCTCGACCTGGATCGAGATTCCCACCGTGATTTCTCCGTCTTCACAGTAGGGTTGCAACGCCTTGAAGCAGGCGGTCTCCATCAGCCGGATCATATCCGGAGTGGAGTACACCGGCGGCAGTTCGGGATGATGCGCGACCAGCGTGTGCTTGAGTTCTACCGTTTCCTGGGCTTCGGCGCGAACACCGATGGGGATGGGAAGAGGCATATGAAGTCGACGCGAGTTTGATTCTAGCGTACGACGGGAAACAGTCACTGAACGGACTGCGGGCTGCCGCCGTGCAGGACTGTATCGACCTCCTTCAGATCGAAGTTGCGCTGGCGCAGTTTCTTTTGCGCATCTTTCCACTCTTTTTCCGTCATCGAGGAGCGTAGTTGGTTGGCATCGCGGAGCGCACCTTGATTTCCTCTCCGGGCCGCAACGAAGAACCAAACCAATGCCTGGGGTCGGTCAAGCTTTGTGCCTTCGCCCTTCGCGTACATCTGTCCCATGGTCTGCATGGCTGCGGTATTACCCCATTGGGCCGCCTCTCCATACCATTTCAGCGCATCTTTCAAGTTTAAAGGCACCCCCAGACCGTGCTGGTAAAGGTACCCCAGGCAGAAATACCCACCCGCGTATCTCTCCTTGGCGGCGGCTTCACACCAGTGGCGGGCTTCGGTGTAGTTCTTTGCCTTCATGGACAGAGTCGCCAAGGCAATCTGGGCTTGGGTGTGGCCCTGATCCGCGGCTTTCCGGTACCACGCGGCAGCGACCTCAAGGTTTTGCGGCAGGTCTTCGCCTTTGTCGTACAACTGGCCGATCACGAAACAAGCATCGTTGAACGCGCCCGGCCCGTGCTCAGCTTTCGATCGCTTGGCGGCTTCCTGTCCGCTCGAACTTCCCGCTTCGCTCGACAACAGGAACCACGCAAATGCCAGGGTGTCATTCACCGCTGCGACGCCTTCACCGTTGTAGTAGGCTGCGCCGAGGTTGAACATCGCGCTGGCATCGCCTTGCCGGGCGGCTTTGCGATACCACTGCACTGCTTCTTTCTTGTCCCTCTCTACACCATTCCCCGTCCAGTGCAAGACACCGAGGCTATTTTGGGCTTTGGGGTTTCCTTGTTCGGCAGCTTTGCGGTACCAGACTACAGCCTGCTCCGGATTTTGCCGAACTCCGTTTCCAGTCTCGTAAGCCTTTCCCATCTCGAACTGGGCGGATGCATCTCCGGAGTTAGCTTTCTTGAGGAGCTCGGCGATGTCGGGCGATGAAGGTTTCGCCCGAACAGTTTCCGCACCAGCTATCGGCGGTGACGTCTGCGATGCGCTAGTTATCGGGCAGGTAGGAATTGTTAGAGCGAGCCCTACGAGAAATCGCACCAGCATAAAGGACAGATTATAGCGCCTTGGCCAACGTTCTACGATCCCGCCGCCTGGCTCAGTGCCTGCTTCTTTGCGAACTCGCTCAGGATCGGCACGGCGATCACGCCCACGATCAGGTTCTACACCGCGTGGTGGGCAGGGTTTCACCTCTGCAATCTGACCTCTGACCTCTGCAATCGATCTTCGCTACGCCGCGACCCGTGCCTGCCGCCGCGCTTCGACTCCATCCAGCGCATTCCAGAGCGCCTTGGCCGCACTCTCGGCCGCCGCCAGGGCTTTCTCGGCCGCTTCTGGGTTGGCCTGGATCCGTTTCGCAAGCTGCTTGCGCCAGACCTGGGAGTGGAATACGTCGGCGGTGGTATGCAAGGTGAAGTACGCGCGAACCTTTTCGTCGGCGCCGTACAGTTCGCGCAGGCCGCGATCTTTCGCCGCGGCGATGCGCGGCACCTGTGACTCGTACGCATAGAACGCTGCCAGCGCTTCTTCCGGAGTGCCTTCGCTGGCAACGCGGTGGAACCCGGAGATAAGGCCGCGCACTTCCGCCACCGGCTGCCGTTTCGGGACGCGCCTTCCGCCCATGCCTTCCACGAAATCGAGCCACAATTCGGCGTGCGAACCCTGCGGATCACCGAAAGCGTCTTCGCCGCCCTTTTCGTCGGTCATGTTCGCCAGTACCGCGCGGCGAAGCTCTCCTTCGTCGAGCCGGATACCCAGTTCCGCTAGATACGTGGGGAAGGCATCCACGTGGTGGTAGTAGTCCTCGGCATACTCACGCAGGTCGTCGCGGGTCAATTCGCCCGCCGACCACGCTTTGTAAAACGGATGGCAGAGCAGATCGTATTTATGAATGCAGTCGTCCAGACGGGAGAGAAAAACATCGCAGTTCATAATCACCTCGGAACTTTCAATATACGGACTAGCCTACGGGATGACAAGGCGCGCAGGTATCCTGGATTGGTTCCTTTGCGTCCTTTGCGGATTCTTCGCGAATTTTACGGTTAAAAGACCCTTACCGCAAAGGGCGCCAAGCAATTCTCCGGGTTGTTACAATCTAAACATGCTCCCGCCGTGTTGTGGGTCTTGGACTACCGCAAAATGCAGCCCTTCAACGAACATTTCGACGTGGTCGTGGTCGGCGCCGGACACGCCGGATGCGAGGCCGCGATGGCCGCTGCCCGCATGGGACTGAAGACCGCCCTCTATACCCTCAACGTCGATCTGATCGCGCAGATGTCGTGCAACCCGGCCGTGGGCGGGATCGCCAAGGGACATCTAGTGCGCGAAGTGGACGCGCTCGGCGGCATCATGGGCGAGATCACCGACGCGGTTGGTATTCAGTTTCGCCTACTGAACACGTCGCGCGGCCCGGCGGTGTGGTCGCCGCGAGCTCAGTGCGACAAGCAGGCCTACCGCCTCAAGATGCGCGAGGTGCTCGAGTCGCAGCCGAATCTCACGATCAAGCAAGCGGAAGTGGTGGATGTGATTTTGGACAGCATGCAGCATGCAGCACTCAGCACTCAGCATTCAGCTGGGGCAGAAGTGACTGAGAACCGAGAACTGAGAACTGAGAACTGCATCCGCGGCATTCTCCTCCGCGACGGCCGCCGCGTCTCGGCGAGCGTGGTCATCATCACCACCGGCACGTTTCTCAACGGTCTGATTCATTGCGGCGAGCAGCAATATCCGGCCGGGCGCTCCGGTGAGCCCAATGCAGTTCTGCTCGGCGAGGCGCTCAAGAAGCTCGGCCTGCGCGGATGCCGCTTGAAGACCGGCACTCCGCCGCGCCTCGACGGACGCACCATCGACTGGTCGAAGTTCGCTAAGCAGCCGGGCGACGCCGATCCCACGCCCTTCAGTTTTCGCACCAAGCGCGTCGCTCATCACGACGAGCAGGTGCCTTGCTACATCGCGTTCACCACCGAAGAGACGCACCGCATCATCCGCGAAAACGTGCATCGTTCGCCGATGTACAGCGGCCAGATTCAGTCCATCGGGCCGCGCTATTGTCCTTCGATCGAAGACAAGATCGTCAAGTTCCCCGACAAGCTCACGCACCAGCTCTTTCTTGAGCCCGAAGGCCTGAACACGCACGAAATCTACGTCAACGGCATGAGCACGTCGCTGCCGATTGATGTGCAGCTTGCCATTCTCAAGTCCATACCGGGTCTGGAAAACGCTGAGATGATGCGGCCGGGCTACGCCATCGAGTACGACTCCATCGATCCGACCGAGCTGCACCGTACGCTCGAGACGAAGAAAATTGCAGGGCTGTTCCTGGCCGGCCAGATCAACGGAACGTCGGGCTACGAAGAAGCCGCTTGCCAGGGGATCATGGCCGGGATCAATGGCGCGCTGAAGGTGAAGGGCGAGGCGCCGCTCGTGCTCGACCGGACGGAAGCGTACACGGCGATCCTGATTGACGACCTGATCTCCAAGGGCACAAACGAGCCGTATCGCATGTTCA
>ORMF010421648.1_pt1 | contig 17253 bp, 19 predicted proteins | sample 1779871 | NCBI WGS metagenome assembly ORMF01 (sample SAMEA104232316, study PRJEB22302) | groundwater metagenome | biome: forest; feature: aquifer; material: groundwater | place: USA | collected 2011-08-07 | depth 5.4 m
CAGGCCGTGCGAACCGCGCACATCGACACCGACGCACTCATCCTCGACACCGGGCGCGGTCGCCCCGGGCGCCGACGCGCTACTCGGGGCGACGCCGACCACAGTCGGTAGGGCCTGGTTGAGCGAAGCGAATAGCCCTTACTCCGCTTAAGGCCGGTTCCCACGAGGGAGGACGATTCGCCTGGCGGGCGAGTCCTCCCACCTCGGACGGGCAGCCCTTAGAGCGGAGTTATGGTGGGGCGCTGAGTGGATGAAAACGACCCACGTAGCGCACGAAGCCCAATATTCTCGGGCCGCGTCGCCGGTGATACGCTAAAATTATTGGGCTATGAATCGGGAACTTCAGACCAAGCAGTGCAGAAGCCGGCTCAGGCGTCATAGCTTTACAATCTGGCTGGTGTCGTAGGGTCCTGGCATGGCGCTGACGCACCTACAGCAGCTCGAAGCCGAGAGCATCCACATCATTCGGGAGGTGGTTGCCGAGGCCGAGAAGCCGGTGATGCTCTACTCCATCGGCAAGGACAGCTCGGTGATGCACCATCTCGCCGTGAAAGCGTTCCATCCCGCCACGGTTCCGTTTCCGCTGCTCCACGTCGACACGACCTGGAAGTTCCGGGAAATGTACGAGTTCCGCGACCGGATGGCGAAGCAGCTGGGGGTCGATCTCATCGTGCACGTCAACGCCGAGGGATTGAAGATGAGCATCAATCCCTTCGTCCACGGCTCGACCATCCACACCGACATCATGAAGACGCAGGCGTTGAAGCAGGCGCTCGACCTGTACGGCTTCGACGCGGCGCTCGGCGGCGCCCGCCGCGACGAGGAAAAATCCCGGGCGAAGGAGCGAATCTTTTCCTTCCGCTCGGCACAGCATCACTGGGACCCCAAGGACCAGCGCCCCGAGCTGTGGCGCCTCTACAATTGCCGCAAGCACCCGCGCGAGAGCATCCGTGTCTTTCCGCTGTCCAACTGGACCGAGCTCGACGTGTGGCAGTACATCCACCGCGAGAGCATTCCCGTCGTCCCGTTGTATTTCGCGAAGGAACGTCCCGTGGTCGAGCGCAGCGGCGGCCTCATCATGGTGGACGACGATCGCATGCCCCTCGCTCATGGCGAAGTAGCGAGCATGCGGAAGGTTCGATTCCGTACGCTCGGTTGCTATCCTCTGACGGGCGCCATCGAGTCGACGGCCGACTCGGTCATCGCCATCATCCAGGAGATGCTCTTGGCCAGGACGTCCGAGCGGCAGGGGCGGGTGATCGACCACGACGCGACGGCCTCGATGGAGAAGAAGAAGCAAGAAGGGTATTTCTGATGGCCGGCGCCGCAGCCCCGGGCCTGCTCCGCTTCATCACCTGTGGCGGTGTCGACGACGGCAAGAGCACGCTCATCGGCCGCCTGCTCTACGAAGCCCACATGCTGTACGACGACCAGCTGGCAGCTCTCGAGGCCGACTCGAAGAAGGTCGGCACCCAGGGCGGCGACCTCGATTTCGCGCTCCTCCTGGATGGGCTCACCGCCGAACGCGAGCGGGGGATCACGATCGACGTCGCCTACCGCTTCTTCTCCACCGACACGCGCAAGTTCATCGTCGCCGACACGCCCGGCCATGAGCAATACACCCGGAACATGGTCACGGGCGCCTCCACTGCAGACGCCGCGATCCTTCTCGTCGACGCCCGCAAGGGCGTCCTGACGCAGACGCGACGGCACAGCTACCTGGTATCGTTGCTCGGGATCCGCCACGTCGTGCTTGCCGTCAACAAGATGGACCTCGTCGATTACGCCCGCACGACGTTCGCGGCCATCGAGGAAGAGTACCGCGCCTTCGCCAAGCAGATCGGCCTCGGGGACATCTGCTGCATCCCGGTGTCCGCGCTCAAGGGCGACAACATCCTGACGCTCAGCGACATGACGCGCTGGCACCACGGGCCGACCGTGATGGGGTATCTCGAAACGGTCGAGGTCGATCACGCCCGGCTGGAGCGGGCGCCCTTCCGCATGCCCGTCCAGTGGGTCAACCGGCCCCATGCTGATTTCCGGGGCTTTGCCGGCATCATCACGAGCGGCACCATCCAGCCGGGTGACCGCATCCGCGTACAGCCCTCGGGGCGGGAAAGCCGCGTGGCGCGGCTCATCGCGTATGAGGGTGATCTCACGCAGGCCGTGCCGGGGCAGTCGATCACGCTCAGCCTGGCCGACGAGATCGACGCCCGCCGCGGCGACATCATCTCCTCCGCGGATGCTCCCGCGGGGGTGGCGGACCAGTTCGAAGCGACGATCGTGTGGATGAACGACCTGCCGATGCTCCCCGGCCGACCCTACTGGCTGAAGATCGGGACGAACACCGTCACCGCCACGATCGCTCACCCGAAGTACCGCGTGAACGTCAATACCCTGGAGCATCTCGCCGCGAAGCGCCTGGAGTTGAACGAGATCGGTGTGTGCAACGTCTCCGTGGACCGCCCGATCGCCTTCGACCCCTACCGCGAGAACCGCGATACCGGCGGGTTCATCCTGATCGACCGCCTGTCGAACAACACGGTCGGCGCCGGCTTGCTCCACTTCGCCCTGCGGCGGTCGGACAACATCCACTGGCAGGCGGTGGACGTCGACAAGCGGGCCCGTGCGATCCAGAAGGGCCAGAAGGGCTGCCTCCTCTGGTTCACGGGGCTGTCGGGCGCCGGCAAGTCGACGATCGCCAACCTCGTCGAGAAAAAGCTCTACGCGCGCGGTCGCCACACGTATCTCCTCGATGGCGACAACGTGCGCCACGGTCTCAACCGGGATCTCGGCTTCACCGACGAGGATAGGGTCGAGAACATTCGACGGGTTGCCGAGGTGGCCAGGCTCATGGTCGATGCCGGCCTGGTCGTGCTCGTGTCCTTCATCTCGCCGTTCCGCTCCGAGCGGAGGATGGCGCGGGGCCTGGTCGAAGACGGCGAGTTCATCGAGGTCTTCGTCGACGCACCGCTCGCCGTCGCTGAGGCGCGCGACCCGAAAGGCCTCTATCGGAAGGCGCGGCGCGGTGAGTTGAAGAACTTCACGGGCATCGACTCACCGTACGAGCCGCCGGAACACGAAGAGATCCGGATCGACACCACCGCGCACACGCCGGAGAGCGCCGCCGAACACATCATCGCCATCTTGGAGGAGAGGGGCGCTGTTGGATCCGTGTAGGTCCGACTGCGACGCGGCTAAATCACACTCCTCAATGCATAGCCGCGCGTAGGCCCTGAGGGCAACCGACACCCCGCCGGCGCCGGACCAGAATGCGGAGGCATCATGGCGCTGAGAGCAGAATGATCAGCTGGCTGAAGTCCACGAACACGTCATCACACCCCCCCCGACTCGACCCGCGGTTAAGGCGGACGACCAGCTGGCCATTTTCAAGGATGCTGGTGGCGGGCGGGATGAGCGGGAGCGCGATCAGCGCAGTTCCCAGGGCCCCGGTCTCGGGGAGAGGGATGGGAATGGCGCCCACCGATAACGTCGTATTGAAGTTCGCTTTCTCGATCCCCCCCAGATTCATCAAATAGACGGCCCCCACGATGGTCGCCCCCGCGGGAAGGGTGTAGGTGTGAGTAAACGTGAGTGCGGATGGAGCAGGGCAGCTTACGGTGACGTCGGTGTCAAGAGGATCATCGATCTCTTGAATGGGGAGACCCGGGAGCGTGCCACACGGGCTCTGGGGGCCCCGCGGAACGAGAGGGACACCGTTGCCGAAGCAGTCGAAGTCACCGATCGAATCGATGATCATGTGGGTAGGCGGCGGTGGTAGCGCGATGGCAACTGGGCCCGACACGGCGACAAGGAGCCCCACGAGCGTGGCAACGAGGAATGCTCTCATGAACCGTCTCCCTCATGAACAGCGTCTTACCTCTCTCGCAAGAACTCTAACTACGGAAGAATTCTAGCACAAAGACCTGATCCGAATTCTGGTTACACCGATTTTGGTCACCCCGTAGCGACGAGGCGCGTCCTCATTGGTCCCAGGGCGTGCTTTGCTCTCCGAAGCACACGCTCTCTCAGCCCCATCTGCCCACTTGACCGTGCCCTGCGGGGCCGGCCCACGCTGGCATGGATACTGCTTGTTAGGCTTGTCATGGAAACCGGTCGGGTGAGGCGGATAGTCGTTTCGGGTTACTTCGCGTTTGGGTCAGGAACAAGGGGTCTGTCACCCGAGCCCTTACTGTGTCGGAAATATCTACGAACCCACGAACCTCTTGTTATTGTTGGATATCTATTGGATATCTAATGTGTTTGAGCCATTTTCATCTTGACTTATGGCTTCAATAGATTAGTCTGACTATCTGCTCCTTTTTCAGCTATGGATTAGAGTTGGCGATGCAGTGCCTCACTAGCGGGGATATTGCGTGCAACGAAAAGTCGTCGTTACGGCGCTGAACATGGTCACGGCACTCGGGGTCGACCTCGAGGCCAGCTGGAAAGGTCTGGTGGCGGGCAGAAGCGGGATCCGCCCAATCTCGCTGTTCGACAGCTCGAAACACGAGACCAGGATTGCCGGTGAAGTCCCTTCCGAGTTCGATGACTATGCGCGGCAGTATTGTAGTAGGCGGCTGGCCAACCAAATGGGCAGGGCGATCAAGATGGGCTACGTCTGCACCAGGGAGGCCGTTGACAAGAGCGGGATCGACTTCGATGTCTATGACCGGACCAGGTGCGCCGTGGTCTTTGGGGCGGCGGATACGGGGCACTCGAGCATCCACGACCCCAAGTACTGGATCTTGAAGACGATGCCTCACGGCGCGGCGGCCTGGATTTCGCAGGAATACCAGCTAGAGGGCCCGAATTTCACGCTCTCTGCCGCCTGCGCGTCGTCGGCTTATGCCATCGCATACGGATACGACCTGATCTCGGCGAACAAGGCCGACGTCGTCATCGCCGGGGGGGCAAGCTCGATCGTCAACCCGGAACACCTGGGCGGTTTCAACGAGCTGGGAGCGCTGTCCGTCGCGAACGAGACGCCTGAGAAGGCGAGTCGGCCTTTCTCCTTAGACCGGGACGGATTCGTGATCGGAGAAGGGGCGGGAGTTCTGGTGCTGGAATCGGAGGAGTCGGCCAGGGCTCGCGGAGCGACGATCTACGCGGAAGTGGCCGGGTACGCCCTGACCAGCGAGGCGTACAACATCATGGCCCCGCGCCCCGGGGGCGTTGGAATGGCCAAGACGATGCGCATGGCCCTGGCGAGTGCCGGGATCGCCAAGGAGCAAGTGGGGTACATCAACGCTCACGCGTCCTCCACCCGGTTGGGCGACAAGTACGAGACCGCGGCCATCAAGGACGTTTTTGGAAATTGCGCTTCCGGCGTCCCGGTGTCCTCGTCCAAGTCCATGATCGGCCACACAGCCGGAGCCTGCGGTGCGATCGAGGCGGCCATCACCGTGCTGAGCATGCTGAACGGAGTTTTGACTCCCACCACAAACTACACGCCAGATCCGGAGCTCGATCTCGACTATGTTCCCAATGATGCCCGCGAGTGCGATGTGAACATCGCGCTGTCAAACTCCTTCGCTTTCGGCGGATGCAACGCCACCCTGGTTTTCCGGAAGTACACTGAGGGGCGGCAAGCGTGAGCTCCGTGAACGGGAAAGTCGCATTCTTGTTTCCGGCGTTCCCCATGAAATATAGGGATGCCGGCCCGAAGCCCGTGGACGGCTACGCGGATGAGGTGGCGAGATTTCTGACGCAGGCCTCGGCGGTTTTCGAAATCGACCGGCGTAAGTTCGAGAGGCCGGGCGAGTTCGTCCTGGATGACGAGCTCCAGGATGACCTTCAAGAGCATTACGTCTCCTATGTGAAGAGTTGCGCGCTGGCGAGCCTGCTGGAGAGGCGGGGAATACGCTGCGATTACGTGGCCGGGTACAGCATGGGCCTGTTTGCGGCGCTGCACCACGGCGCTGCGGTCTCGTTTGAAGACGGCCTGCAGCTCTTGCACCAGGTGTGCACGTTCGCCCACGAGGCAGTTGAAGGCGGCGCGTACGGCATGGGGGTCGTCGTGGGTCTCACGGCAGACGAGGTCGCCGCGTTGATCGCTCAGAACTGCCCGGGGGTTGAAGTGGCGGACGTCTGCGCTCGTCGGGTCGTGATCGCGTCCGGGGCTCGCGGAGATCTGGGGAAACTCTTCGAGGTGTCCGAGGCCAAGGGCAGCATGCACTCGAGATTCCTCCCCGTTGCCATTCCCTTCCATTCCGTGTTTCTCCGTGAGGCCGGAGACAGGATTAGGCGCTTCCTTGGCCAGATCGATATTCGACCCCCCGCGTGCGGTATCGTCTCCGGCGGCAACCAGAAGGTCTTGGTGTCGGAGGAAGACGTGAAGGAAGAGGTCGCCGGGAACTTGTGGCACCCACTCAGGTGGCACAAGACGATGCAACGGTTGCTCGACCTCGAAGTCGATATCTTTCTGGAATGCGGCCTGAGCGATAGCTTGTGCATCCTGGCAAGAAACGTCGAGGGGGACTTTCAGACGTACCACCCTCGGAAGTTCGACCGCCTCATCGCGGCACTGAATTGAGACGCCGCCTCAGAAGCTGAGCATTGCCGAGAAGAAGTTCCAACTACCAGGAGCGGCCATGATCGACGTGCGGAGCATAGTGTCCCCGAGAAAGGCGGCGTATCGGCGTCCGACGACCGGTCCGCGGATCGTATCCGTCGGTACGGCCACGCCTCCCCGGAAGTACACGCAGGACGAGGTCCTCGATCTTTTCCAGGAGAAGGATCCGAAAGTCCGCAGCCTCTTCCAGCGTAGCCACATCGATACCCGCTATCTGTACCTGCCCGATCCCGTCGACGGCCGTATGGTCGAGGAGACCAACCAGGGACTGCTTGACAGGCACTTGGACGGAGCCCTGGAAATCGGTTCTCAGGCGATCGAGGAATGCCTGCAGCCGCTGGGATTGGCGCCGTTCGATATCGACTTCCTCTGTTGCGTGAGCACGACCGGCTTCGTCGTTCCGGGCCTCACGGCTCATCTGATCAAGAAGATGATTTTCCGCGAGAACGTGCAACGGATTGATGTCCTCGGAATGGGGTGCAACGCGGCGGTCAACGGGCTCCAAGCCGTAACGGCGTTCGCCCGCGCCAACCCGGGCAAGCTGGCGCTGTTGCTGTGCGTGGAGATCTGCTCGGCCGCTTACGTATACAACGGCAGCATGGTCACCGCGGTGGTCAACTCGCTCTTCGGTGATGGGGCGGCCGCGGTCGTGGTCCGGCAAGACGGCGCGGACGCGTGGCAGCAGGGACCGATCGTAGCGGACTACGAGCCCCACATCATTCCCGAAGCCCTGATGGCGATGCGCTACACTCTGGAGGACACGAAGCTGTCGTTCTTCCTGGCGCGCGACATCCCGTATGAAATCGGCGCCAACGTCGAGAAGCCCGTGAACCGGCTGCTGGGGCGCCACGGCCTCAAACGCAAGGACATCGACCACTGGGTGGTGCACTCCGGCGGCGTGAAAGTCATTGATGCCATCGAGTACAACCTCGGGTTGACGGACCATGACATGCGGCACACGCGGAGCGTGTTGAAGAATTTCGGGAACGTCTCCTCCGGCTCGATCCTGTTCTCCCTCAAGGAACTGTGTCGCGAAGGCGAGATCCGAGCGGGAGACCTCGGGGTTGCCATCGCGATGGGCCCGGGCACGTCGATCGAGACGGCGCTGTTGATCTGGTGAGAACCCTGATGAAGGATGATCATGCATTCCTATGAGACGCTGAAAGTCCTTCAGGAGGGCAGCGTCGTCACGGCGTTCCTCGATCGTCCCGAGTCGCGCAACTCCATCAACATGCGGATGGTCAAGGATCTCAGCCGCCTGATTGACGAGATCGACAACGCCAAGGACGTCTCCGTGCTCGTGCTCCGCGGTAACCCGGACGTCTTCACGTGCGGAATCGATCTTCGCGAGTTCGCCGCCCACGAGAAGCGGAACATCTATGGACTCCAGAAGTGGGAGCAGGTGTGCCGGGAGCTGGAGCGGCTCAACAAGTTTACTGTCGCTGCCGTGCAGGGCGAGTGCACGGGTGGCGGATTCCAGCTTGCGCTGTCGTGCGACATCCGGATCGCCGAGCGACGGTCCGTCTTCTGCTTCGACGAGGTCAAGCTGGGGTTTCTCCCCGGGATGGCGACCTTCCGGCTCGCGAAGTACATCGGGTTCGGCCGGGCCAAGAGCATCATCCTGACCGGCCGGAAAGTCCGTGCCGAGGAAGCGCTGAGCTGGGGTATCCTTGATCGTATCTGCGACCAGGTGTCGTTCGACGAGACCTTGACGGAAACGGTGAACGGCCTCCTGCCGTTCCATCCGGTGGCGCTGGAAATGGCCCGGCGGCTGCTGGACGAGTCGTACGCCACCAGCTACGAGAATTTCCTTGGGCACTTTCTCGCGGCGCAATATCGCGCCATCAATTCGGAGGCGTTCGACCGGCTGGTGGTCAGGGCGGCCAGGCAGGGAAGGGGATCGGAAGTCGGTCGAGTCGGGACCGCGCGGAGGGGGGCACGTGGGAAGTGACCGGACCGACGGGAAAAGGGACGTCTATATCGCGGGGATCGGTTCGCACTCACCCGGAGCGCCGATTCCCTTCGAACGGATCGAGGACGTGCTGGGCCGAATCACGGGAGCGCCGCCGAAGCTGGAGAGGTGGATCGACCGTATGCGCCCCATCATGAAGGAGATGCTGGGCGTGAAGTTCTGCCACTACGCAATCGACCCCCAGAACCGGCAACCGACCGAGGACAACGTGGTCATGTCGGTCAAGGCGGCCCGGTGGGCCCTCGACATGGCCGGCCTCCAGCCCACGGACATGGACCTGCTCGTCTACGGCGGCAACATCATGGAGTACACCTGCCCGCCGACCACGACGCTGATCCAGGAAGAACTCAAGATCCCCGCGTGCGCCGAGTACTCCATTCATTCCAACTGTACGTCGATCTACAAGGCGCTGCAGCTCGCTGCCGATCAGATTCAGCTCGGGCGGTACAAGAATGCCTTGATCATGACCTCCACACTGGCCTCCCCTGTCTTGAGGGCCGAGCACTACAACGCGAAAGTCCTCACAAAAGCGCAGATCCTGCTCCGCTGGTTTCTCTGCGACGGGGCCGGCGCCCTGGTGCTCACGTCCGACCCGAACCTCGGGCAGAAACGGTTGCGCGTCCTCGGGACCTACATTGACTCGGTGGGGCTGGGCCTCGGGCCGGACATGTACTGCCGCGTCGGCGGGCACCGCGTCAATCCCCTCGAGGCCTACGAAAACGGCTGGCACCACTTGAGCCAGAATTTCGACCAGGTCGGCTCGCTCGCCATCAAGCTCGGCATAGAAGCTGCCGACCGCTTGATGGATCGAGTGGGGATGGACTGGCGGCGGGTCAAGTGCATGTTCATGAATGTGCCGACGAGGCACCTCCTTGATCAGGCCGTGTCGGAAATGAGAAGGACTCATAGGAATCCAGGCCTCGAGTTCTACAGCAAGCTCGGGGATCGCGGATATCCGGGAGCCTGTGCGATCATCCACGCGTTGGATGGTTTCCTCTCCGAGACCCCCCCCGAGAGGGGCGACATCCTGGCCAGCGTGGTCGCCGAGTCGAGCAAGTGGATGTTCGGCGGGTTCGTGCTCGAGTACCTCGGGCAGAGCGCGGCGGCATGGGACTCCTGACCGGGAAAAAGGCGCTGGTGTCGGGTGTAGCGAACCCTCGGAGCATCGCCTGGGGTATCGCCCAGGTATTCCACGAGCATGGAGCACGGGTCGCGTTCACATGTCTCGAATCTACTCAGCGGCGGGTAGCCAAACTTGCCGCTGAGCTCGATTCGGACATGGTCTTTCCCTGTGACGTCGCCAATGATGAGGATATCGTTCGGACCTTCGAGAAGGTGGGGAAAGCTTTTGATGGTCAGCTGCACGTCTTCGTACACTCTATCGCTTACGCCAGGCTGGAGGAGATGGGCGGCGAGTTCCTGAACGTGACCAGGGAGGGCTGGCGCCTGGCCCTCGATGTCAGCGCATACTCGCTCGTCGCCATGGCGCGAGCCGCACGGCCGCTCATGAAGGCGGCCGGAGGGGGGTCGATCATGACCCTGACCTTCGCCGGAGGCAATAGAGTAGCCCCCGGCTACAACATGATGGGGGTCGCCAAGGCGGCTCTGGAGTCCACGGTGCGTTATCTCGCCTACGACCTCGGGCCGGATGGCATCCGCGTCAATGCTCTCTCGCCGGGGCCGATTCCCACGGTGTCCGGCATGGTCATCTCAGGGTTCGAGGAATCTCTTCAGGTCATGACGACGCATTCGCCGCTGCTCCGCTCCGTCACTCCGCGGGACGTGGGTAACGCAGCCGTCTGGTATGCGGCCGACATCTCTAGCGCGGTGACCGGTGCGACGGTGTCGATCGATGGGGGTATGGGGATCTTGCTGGCGGGCGCGGCGGCCCATCCGCGGGCCAGGAAGCCGGTGTCGGAGCGGCCGTGAGCGCCGAAGCTTCGGGAGGAGAGCCGTGTGGGGCTATCGAGGTCGTGGCCAAGGAGCGGATTCTCACAGTCACCCTGGCCAACTCCCCCGACAACCGGCTGACGCCGGGGATGGTGGAGGGACTCGCCCAGGCCTTGGACCGATTCGAGTCGGACGATCTCGACGTGCTGGTGATCGCGGGCTCCAAGAGGGTCTTCTCCAAAGGCTTCGATGTCGAGGTGCTGAAGTCCCGCGATACGTCAGATCTCCGCCCGCTCCTGGTTCTCTGCAACGCCATCTTCAGTCGCATCGCGCGGTCCCCCAAGCTGACGCTGGCTGCCATCAGCGGAGCGTGTCTGGGCGGGGGGCTCGAGCTCGCCATGGCCTGCCACCTGCGGGTGTGCGCCGAGAAGTCACGCCTGGGTCTGCCGGAAGTGTGGATCAATCTGATCCCGGGCCTGGGTGGATTCTACCGACTGGCCAGGCTGGTCGGTGCGGCCAAAGCGCTGGAGCTGGTGGCCCTCGGCGACCTGCTCACCGCCGAGGAGGCCTTGCGTTTGAATATCGTCAGCCGGGTGTTTCCTCAGGATGACTTCACGGAACGCGTCGCTTCGTTTGTGAGTGCGTTGACCGCGGCGAACCGGAAGGTCATACGGGAAGTCCTTCGGCTGGCGGCGTGCAGTGAGAGCCGCGGAGAAGAAGAGAACATTTGTCAGGCCACCGATAGTTTCGTCGAGCTATGGTCGTGTTTGCCGAAGACGTAGAGCTGATGCCGCTCCCACTTGGGGACGAGGGCGTCGAGGTGTCCCTCCTGGACCTGGCAGGGTTGGTGGACATGGAATCGACCGCCGCTCGGGTTCTGACGCCCGAGGAGCGAGGAGAATACGCGCGGCTGGGGCATCCGTCGCGCCGCCGGGAATGGCTGGGCGCGCGAGTCTGCCTCAAAGCGATGCTGCTGCGGCGCGGTTGCGTGAGCGATCCGATGCAGTGCGCGATTATGAAGGACGCCCGGGGGCGGCCGTCGCTCTCCTTTGCGCCGGGGCTGCCGGGGAGGATCGTTCACGACTGCTCTCTCTCCCACAAGGGGCGTTTCGCCTGTGCCGGCGCCTCGATCCTGGCGGACACCAGGATCGGGGTTGACGTCGAGAAGGTCTCCCCTCGTCTGCTGAGGATGGCCGGCGCGTTCGCTGGTGACCGCCTCTCGCTGATCCGCCCCCGTCCGCCAGAGGAGCGACTGACACTCCTCTGGGCCGTGAAGGAGGCCTGCGCGAAAGCGGTGGGCGGCGGCATCGGGATGGCGCTGAGGCACGTCAGCTGCGAAGAGACGGCCGAAGGCCGGCACCAGGTGTGGACGGACGAAGGCCTTGAGTTCCAAGCGCGGGATTTCCTGCACGACGGATATGTCATTGCAATATGCCTTCGGACGGAAGAAGCACAACCACAAAGGAAAGGACACTGACCATGTCAAGATCGCTCAGTCAAGAGGACAAGAAGGACATCTACGAGCACATCCGCCAGTTCCTGTCGGACGAGCTCGACGTGAGTCTAGACGACATCGGACCCGACACGAAGATCATCGATGATCTGAAGGGAGACTCGATGATCTATCTGGAGCTGGTCGAGGATTTCAAGAAGAAGTACGACGTCAAGGTGGAGATCGCGGTAATCGGTCGATACCTTCAGAAGCACCCCATCTACACTGTCGGACAAACGGCCCAGGCCGTCTACGACATCGTCGAGCGGGGCGAATCGCTCTTGATGTCCGACGCCGGACCGGGCGCGCCGGCTGCCTAGTCCGGCGCGTGCGTTTCCAGACGTTCCAACCACGGACACTGCACGGGAGAGCGGGGCATGTTGAAAGCTGAAGAAAGGGTCGCGATCACGGGCCTCGGCATGATCACCTGCCTGGGCACCAGCGTCGGCGAGTGCTGGGCACAGATGCTCCAGGGGCGGACGGGGATCCGGCGCATCACGCGGTTCGACCCTGGGGACTGCGTGACGCAGTTCGGCGGGGAGCTGCCGGACAAGTACTACGCCCTGGAAGAGGCCGAGTTCTCGAGGCGCATGTTCAAGCAGACCCAGAGCACGACGCGCCTCGGGTTACTATGCGCCAAGGAGGCGCTCAGCGACAGCGGCTTCAGCGTGGAGGGGCACGACCCTTATCGCTGCGGCGTCATCACCGGCTCCGGCCAGACGGGGTACCAGGAGGAGGGAGACCTCGTCAGCCTCTTCAAGAACCCGTCCCGGTTCGTGATCATCCAGCAGATGGCGAACGCCATGAGCGCATGGATCTCCATCACCCACGGCTTCAAGGGGCGGTCGTACAACGTGGCCACGGCGTGCGCGTCGGGCGCATACGCCATCGCGTCCGCCTACGAGTACATCACCTCCGGCCGCGGCGACGCGGTCCTCGCCGTGGGCGCCGACGCGATGCTGTCGCCGCAGACCATCAAGGGGTTCAACCAGCTATCTGCCCTCTCCGAGCGCAACGACCTTCCGGAACGAGCCTCGCGCCCCTTCGATCGGAACCGGGACGGGTTCGTGCTGGCCAGCGGCGGCGCCGCCGTAATGCTCGAGCGCGAGGCGGCGGCAAGAAAGCGCGGCGCCAAGATCTACGCCGTGCTCGCGGGCGCCAACATGTGCTCGGAAGCGTACAACATCGTCGCCCCCAAGCCATCCGGCGAGGAGATGGCGAAGGCGATGCTTTTGGCCCTGGACGATGCCGGTATGACGCCAGACCGGGTGGAGTATGTGAGCGCGCACGGCACGTCCACGCCCCAAAACGATGCTGACGAGACCCTGGCCATCAAGATGGCGTTCGGCCCCCACACACGCGCGCTCGCCGTCAGCTCCCAGAAGTCCATGACTGGACACAGCGTCGGCGGTGCCGGTGCGATCGAATGCGTGGCGACGGCGCTCTGTCTCTACCACGGCGTGGTGACGCCCACGATCAACTACGAGACGCCCGACCCGCATTGCGATCTCGACTATGTCCCGAACGAAGCCCGCGAAATCAAGGGCCTGAAAGTGGCTATCTCTAATTCCTTCGGGTTCGGCGGGCACAACGCCACGCTTGTTCTGCAGAGAGCTGACTAGTGAAAGTCGGTATCATCGGCTGCGGGAAGATGGGGCGCGGTATCCTCAGTCTGTTCAGCGAGACCCCCATGGAAGTCACCGTGCTCGGTCGCGATTCTGCCGAGATGGATCGCCAAGACCGACGGTGGGGGAAGCGCCTAGGCCGAGCCGTCAGCAGCGGGATGCTCGACGAAGCCGGTCTACCCCGGCGGCGGGCCGCCCTCCGGTTCACCACGTCATGGGAGAATCTTCGGGAGTGCGACTTGGTCATCGAGACGATCAGTGAGCAATTCGACGCCAAGGTCGAGGTGCTGCGCCGAGCCGAGGAGACGATCGCGCCGCAGGCCGTCCTCACCAGCAACACGTCCAGCCTGTCGATCACCCGCCTCGCGGAGCGCCTCCGGGATCCAACACGGTTCTGCGGCTTTCACTTCTTTCACCCGGTCCAGCTGACGAGCATCGTCGAGATCATCACGGCACAGCGGACCGCGCCGCGTGTCGTCGAATTGCTGCGGAAGGTCTCGCGAGACATCGGCCGAAGGCCGCTGGTGATGAAGGACCGGTCAGGCTCGTGCGTCAACGTCCCCCTCATTTTTCACTGCTGCGAGGTCATGTACATCCTAGAGCAAGGACTGGCGTCGCCCTCCTGGATGGACAACATGGTGACGGGGAACGTCGCCCGCCTTGGTCCCTGCGAGACCATCGACGCGGTCGGGGTCCCTCTATTCGTGGACATACTCAAACGGACGATCACGGCGTTTTCGGCGGACCAGACGGTGCCCGAGTTGTGCCACAAGCTGAAGCGTGACGGCCGCTTCGGGAAGTATGCCAACCAGGGCGTCTACACTTACCGGGACGACCGGCCGATAAACGACGTGGCCGAGTACTATCTGAACGTGGCCCAGACGCATACCCCCGAGGGCGCGCGATCGGACGAGATAGGACTGTACGAACGTCTCGTGTTTCCGATCTACTTCTGGTTGCTGAAAGTGGCGCAGGAAGGACTGGGTGACTTGGGTGATTTGTGTCTCGGGATGGGCGATATATGCGGCCTGAAGCTCGATCCGCTGGAGGAGATGCGGAAGCTGGGAAGCAAAGGACTACGGGAAGTGTTCGACCGACTCCGGGATGAACTAGGTCCCCGATTCGACTGCCGCCCGCTGGAAGGCATCATGGCCACCCTGGACGACCGGTGACATACCGCTTCGTGATTGCGGCCGTCCTCAACTGGCTCGTCGTGGGCACGCTGCTGGGCGTCGGGGTTCGTTACCTGGTTTCGGGGAAGATGATGACCTACCACCTCCGGATCCTGGACGTGGCCTGGAGCGATTTGACCCCCCGCACCCGGATGCTGATGCTGACGTTGATGAAGGGAACGGGCCTGGTGGCGGTCTGCACGGCGGTTTCTCTTGCCGTGCTCCTTGCTGCCCCCTTCCGGGCAGGCGAGACCTGGTCACGGTGGGCAATCCTGGTCGTCGGTGCAACGGCGCTGGTGCCGACCCTGGTCGGCGCCCTTCGTCTACGCCGCGAGACGGGTGCGTCGTCTCCATGGTGGCCCCACGTGGCACTCTTGGCGGCCCTCGGACTCGCCTTCTGGCTCACCGGGGACCTCGGCCGCACCGGCTGGTGACGCAACATCGGAGACGTGCCGGTAGCGCGGGTCCTCGAACTGCCGCAAGACGCGTGCCAGACATCAGATCTGCGTACCGGTGGCGCCTGCGTTGTCGTGGAACCCGTGCGCACGGGAGACGCGATGAAGAGCGAGTGCCAGAGTGCTCCTCGAAGGCGCTGTGCAATCAGCTCTTGATCGAGCGGCAGACACGGAGCATCCGGAGATCCTACAGGTGACTGTGGCACAGCCGCTGGCCGCCATTGATCTGCCCAGCACGGGAATCACGCTTCTCGTGAACTTGTTGGCCCAAGACCCCGGCGGCCTCGCGCTGGTCCTCGGCGAGGGGTTGTCACCACCAACACGGCGACCGCAGAACAGCGACCGATGAGCCCACCGGGAGACCGGTCCCTCGATGTCAGTGGCCATCGCTTCTGGGACCCTCGGCGATCGGTCGTTTGGCCTGGCCTTCGGCTACTTGGGTGGAGCCCTGTATTCGCTCGCTGGGGTCACAGCGGGCACAGCGTGTGCGTTCCTCGTCGGGCGATATGTCTTTCGCGAATTGGGCAGCTGGGTTCTGGAAAGGCGGGTACTGGTATTTCGTGTGCTCGCCTCGCGGCGCGGCCCGCTGCCTGCGCTCGGTCTTCGCCTCGTGTTCCCGTTCACCGCAGCCCTCGATTATGCGGTCGGAGCCACGGCCATCAGCCTGCCCGATTACCTCCTCTGTAGCTTCCTCGGTCTGCTTCCACGGATCTTCGCCCTCTCCTTTTTTTCGATCTCGTGACGAGATCCGACTGGCTGGCCGTCACGAGTTCGGTCCCTGCCCTGCTCATTCTTCCGCTGATGACGCTGATGCGAGTGTGCGGTCCTGGGCTACTCACCAAGCTGATCCGACAGTGAAAATGCCACCCGGGTCTGATCGCAATGACCCAGCACATGACGAACCAGCGCGGAGAGGAGATCGTGACGTACACGAGCAAGATCCTGGCCGGACGCGTCCCGCCGGCGGAGGGGCGACGCATGGATGAGCCCATCGCTCTTGTCACCGGCGCCTCGCGCCGGATCGGCCGGGCGGTGGCGCTTGCGCTCGCCCGGGACGGCTGCGGGGTCGTGGTCCACTTCCACACGCGCGAGGAGGCGGCGGAAGAGACCCGCGCGCTGATCGCGAGCGCGAACGGCCAGGCGGTGGTTCGGCGCTTCGATGTCACGAAGTGAGACGAGGTCGAGGCGGCCGCGAAGGACATCACGCGCGCGCACGGCCCCATCCGCATCCTCGTCAACAATGCCGTCACGATCCGGGATCACGGCCGGTGTCATGGGCTTCACCAAGGCGGCGGCGCGCGAGCTGGCACCGCTCGGGGTGACGGTCAACGCGGTGTCGCCCGGGTACATCGACACCGAGGCGATCCAGCATCAACGGCGGCCTTTTGATGTAGCGGTGGACCCTTCAGGGAAGGAGCGCGGCAGGTGACGATCGGCGAGCAGAGACGCGGGAGCGCGCGATGAGGCGGGTCGCGGGGACGTACGGGCCGGTCACGATCGACTACATCAACCCGCACGGCGCCGGGACCCGGGTCGGCGACCCCGTGGAGGTCTCGGTCATCCGGCGCATCTTCGGCGATCCGTCCCCGCTCGTCAGCTCGACCAAGCCGCTCAACGGCCAGTCCCAGGGAGCGGCCGGCGCTCGAACCTCCTCGTGTGCGTGCCTCGAAGCGCCGCGACACCGCTTCTATAGCTCCGGCGAGTGGCTCGGTGGCACTTCTCTTTCATCGTTCGCGAATAGTCCGGGCTAGCCCCAATGCCACTTAGTTAACCGCATTCGTTAATGTTGTTAAGGCCTTAGCCTCCGAGTCGCTTGCATCTCTGGAGGTGCGAGGGGCTGTAGACCGGCCCCCCGGTTCCTCAAAACCTTGACAACGCCGCTACCCGGTGGAGTAGCTTGCATCTGTGAGAATGCAAGCCATCGAGCGGCTGCTCGCCCGCCGGGCCCGGGTCCGGGGCCGGCTCCCCCCGTTCGAGGACCTCGTGCGGGGCAGCGTGTTCACGCGCCACATGCGGTGCGGGAAGCCCACCTGTCGCTGCGCCCGCGGGGTCCTGCACCGCGCCACCTACCTC
>ORMF012470376.1_pt1 | contig 17244 bp, 15 predicted proteins | sample 1779871 | NCBI WGS metagenome assembly ORMF01 (sample SAMEA104232316, study PRJEB22302) | groundwater metagenome | biome: forest; feature: aquifer; material: groundwater | place: USA | collected 2011-08-07 | depth 5.4 m
CGACACGCTGCGCGTGATTGTCGAGGAGGCGCACGCCAAGGGCGTGGAGGTGCTCACGCATACAGTGACGCTGGAGAAGGCCAAGATCGCGGCTCGCGCGGGAGGGGATGGGATCGCGCACGGCATCGGCGATGCGGCGGCGGATGGCGAGTTGATCGAGCTGATGCGCAAGGCCGGGACCACGTATGCTCCGACTCTGGCGGTGTATGAGAACAAGGAGCGGGGCATGATTCCTCTCTCGCTGCGAACACTGCTGGAGCCGTCAGCGTTGGAGATCCTGCGTGCGGGGCGGCGCGCCAACACGGAGCCGCAGCAGTACCGGGTGACGCGGTGGAAACAGCTGATGGCGAACACGGCGGCCTTGCGGGCAGCGGGCATCCCGTTTGGAACAGGAACCGATGCGGGAGTGACAGGCACCTATCATGGCTGGTCCACCCTGCGCGAGATGGAGCTGCTGGTGATGGGCGGGTTGACGCCGCTGGAGGCGCTCACCGCGGCGACGGGCAATAGCGCGAAGGCGCTCCATGTGGATGGGGAGCGAGGCACGATTGCGGTGGGTAAGCTGGCGGACCTGGTGCTGGTGGAGGGCAGCCCGCATACGAACATCGCGGATGTGTGGAAGGGGCGGCGCGTGTTCCTGGGCGGGAAGGAGCTGGATCGCAAGGCACTGGCCGGACAGATCGCTTCGCCGGAGATCTCGCCGATACCCGCACGAAAAGTAGGGGCGCTGGTGGATGATATGGAAGGTGAGCGAACCCGCCTGGATACGCTGCGCGTGAACGCGACTGATTCCGGAACGGACCACAGCAAGATGAGCATGGGAGTGCAGGCGCGTCCGGAAGGCGGGCATGCATTGAGCCTGCAGGCGACGATGGGTATCAAGGCGCGGCCGTTTGCGCAGGTGCTGTTCCCGTTGAGTCCCGGGGGAGTGGAGCCGGTGGACGTATCCTCCCATAAGGGAATTCGTTTTGAAGCGCGCGGAGCCGGGGACTACCGGCTGTTGGTGCACACGCGCGGAGTGCGCGACTTTAAGTACGCATCGGCCGGGTTCCAAGCCGGGGCGAAGTGGGCGCGGATCGAGGTTCCATTCACGGCTCTTGGCAGCTCGTGGACGGGCCGGGACGCATTGCAGTTGGCCTTCGAAGTGGCGCGGAAGGCAGGCGAGTACGGTTGGCTGGAACTGGATAATGTTGAGTTTTATTAGCGCAAAGGGCCCGGGGCGGGCTCCGTTTTGCGCATACTGATTAGACGAGGAGACTGGCAATGAAACGAGTATGGATACCGATGGTACTGGCGGCTATCGCCGCCGGACAGACAGAGGTGCAGTTCGAGCAGCGGCCTGGCCTGCAACTGGACAGCGGGAAGATGGAAGTGATCGTGATGAAGGAGGGCGGCGCGTTCACGTCAATGCTGCTCAAGGACGATGGGGAGAAGCTGAGCCCGCTGTGGAATCCGATTCGCGCGGCGCGCGAGACAGGTGGGCCGCAGCGGTTCGGGTCGAGCCTGGGGCACTTTGTGTGCGTAGACGGGTTCGGGCCGACCTCGAAGCAGGAGGCGGCAGCAGGCTTGCAGGGCCACGGGGAGGCGCACCGGCAGAAGTGGGAAGTGGTGAGTTCCGGCAAGCAAGGCGGCAAGACGGTGGTGCAGTTCCGGACGACGCTGCCGCTGGTGCAGGAGGTGTTCTCACGCAAGCTGGAGTTGGTGGATGGTGAGCAGGTGCTGTACGTGGAGAGCGAACTGGAGAGCCTTCTCGCCTTTGACAGGCCGATCAATTGGGCTGAGCATGCGACAATCGGTTCTCCTTTCCTGGTTCCGGAGTTGACTGTGGTGGATGCCTCGGTGGGCCGGTGCCAGGTGCGTCCGAGCCGGGGGCAACCTCCGAACCGGCTGGCCTCGGAGCAAGAGTTCACCTATCCGATGGCGCCGTTGGCCAGCGGCGCGCTGGTGAGCGTACGAGCCGTGCCGGCGGTTCCGAATTCGATGGACCATACCGGGTGCTTGATGGATCCGGCTCGCGATCACGTTTTTGTGACGGCGCTCCGGCTCGACAAGAAGCTGTTGTTCGGCTACCTGTTCAAGCGGGAAGAATATCCATGGCTCCAGGAGTGGATGAACTATACGAAAGTGGGCGACCTGGCGCGCGGACTGGAGTTCGGCACGCAGCCGTATGACGTGTCGCGGAGACAGACCGTCGAGATGGGGAATCTGTTCGGCGTTCCGGCGTACCGGTGGTTGCCGGCGAAGTCGAAAATCGGGACCCGGTTCCTGATGTTCTATACGCATGTTCCGGACGGGTTCACCAAAGTGGATGATGTCCGGTTGAGCAACGGGAAGCTGGTCATCGAGGATAAGAAGGCCGGCAAAGTGATTTCGATGGCGGCGAGCCTGCCATTGTAATCAGACAGAAGCCAGGCCGGATAGGACGGACTCGATGTATTCTCTGGCCCGGCGAGCGAGGCGGTCTATTGCCGCGGGATCTTTGGGGCGCGGCACGAGCGGTTCGAAGATATTTTCGAATGCCAGCGGCATGGTGAGGCCGGTTCGCATCACAGGGGAGAGAAGCTTGTAATGATCGATCTCTCCGAAGCCAGGACCGCAGTCTTCGTCCTTGGGTGTGTCGCGATGGTCTTTGATTGCGAAGGCCCGAATGTCTCGCCAGCATTGGGCGATGTCGGGAATCGGATCATAGCCTTCATAGTCCATCACGTTCCCGGCGTCGTAGCACATGTGCACCCCTTCGACGGCGGCGTCGCGAAGGATTTTGCTGATTTGCTGGCCGGTGGACGTGTTGCCTCCATGCTGCTTGACCACCAGCATCACGCCTGCCTGGCGCGCGACGGGTCCGGTTTGCTGGAGGCAGCGGATCACATTGGAGTAACCGCCTGCTTCGGTCTTGCCAAAGACAATGATGTAGGGGATGCCGGCGGCGGCGGCCTGGTCGATGCGGCGGGTGTAGGCGTCAATGGCTTCGGGGGCTTCGAGGTTCACCGTGGAGAACATCATCACGGGTTCCAGGCCGTGGTCGCGGCAGAGCGAATTCAACTCGCGGGCGCGCTGCGGGTGGGCGGCGACTTCGAGGAGCGGGACACGGTTTCCGGCGGCGTTGGTGTGCGTGGAGCCCCAGGCGACGTGACGATAGCCCGCGGCGCGGATGCCTTCCAGGGCGCGGAGGAAGGGGAATGGTGTGTAGGGCAGGGTCATGCAGGCGAGTTGAAACCGCGTGGGCGCCGGCGTGGGTGTGGTTTGCGCAGCGGCGAGCATGGGCACAGAAAGAATTTGCCTTCTATTGAGTAACACGCGCCGCCCCGTTGCGCGGGCGGCGTCCTTTGCGCTTCTTGTGAACGTCATGGGTTTGCCTTTCTCGCATAGATTTCACGGGCTCTAGTGAACAGATCCACAACTTCACGCTTTCGCTCCGGTGTGGAAAAACGTCCTCTCTGCTGGGTTCGCTGGATCAAGCCGTCGATCCATTGCACATAGAATTGCGCATCGTCGCGGGACTGGATGGGCTGTTTGTTCAGGTAGACGTAGACGGGGCTGGTGTGCGCAAAGGCGGCGGTGTCGTTGAGGACGAGGCGGTGGGCTGGTCCGGTGGCGCGGGCGGCGATCCAGGAGCTGCGATCAAGAGTGATGGTCTGGGTTGTGGCGGGAAGCGGTTTCCCGTTGATGATCAGTTCGATCTTGTCGAGGGGGATCCTGGAATCCACTTGCAGGGCGATAGCAACGGTTTGGGGTCCGGCAGAGAGATGGAGATCGTCGCCGGGTTCGCGGTTCTGAACCTTGAGTGAAATCATGGGCCCGTTGGTGGCGAAGGTGCGGCCCTGGCGATAGGCTTGGACCCAGTTCGCCGCGCTCATGCGGCCGGCCAGGTGTGCGTAGACGCGGCCGGCGCCGGGCGTGTAATGATCGGCGACGTTGGTGAAAGAATCGGTTCCAGCGGAGATGCCCAGGCGGAATCCACAGTTGAGGAGCCGGTACCAGAGCTCAATGGCAACCTCTTCGGGGTTGTTGCTGAGCACGTCCATGGCGTCGATTTCGCCGAGCGCAAGGTCGACGGGGAGCTCGCGCGCGCTGGCGCCGTCGAGGGTTGGCGCGTAGCCGGGATGGGCGTAGGTGACTGCGCCGCCTTGCGCGCGGGTGGCCTTGGCCTGGGCGAAGTTGGGCGGATAGTCGTCCGATTGGGGGGTACCGGCAAAGCCTGTGTAGAGCGGTTCCACCAGATGCTTGAGGTTGTAGAGGCACATATGGCCGTAGAGGCCGGCGTTGCGCATCTCCTCATTCCAATAAAGGATGTGATTGGCGGTGGAGAGCGGGTGAGGCTTGCCTTGGAAGAGAGCGGTGTCGTGGAGGTAGGCGCCGAAGGAGTTGGCGACCATCATGTTGGCGTAGTGTAGATCTTCGGCGTGCGTATAGAGTTGGACGTCCTGGGCAGTAACCACCTGATGATGGGCGGCGGTGTAGTTGGCGTGAATATGGGCGTCGGAGGAGTACCAGTTTTTGGCGGCCATGTTGGTCCAGCGTTTGAGTTGGATGGTGGTTGTGGTGGGGGCTTGCGGATTGAGGGAGAGGTGTTTGGCGACGAGTTCATATTCGAGGCCGCGGGTGGCTTCGATGGTAGTGTCCCCGGCGGGCAGGTCGAGTTCGAATGTGCCGCGGGCGTGGAAGTAGGGTTCGGCCGGAAGGGCAGCGTAGCGGGAGATGGCTCCTTTGGGGGCATAGGCAAGGCCGTCGGCGGCGGTGAGATAGATGCGCGCGGCGGCGGGTCTGTTGTTCTCATCGACGATGTTGACGCGAAGATGGGCGAGGGGACGGACGTCGAATGTGGCCTCGACTCCGTCAAAGGTGCGCTTGATTGTTCCAGGCTGAGCTTCGATGACCTTGTAGGCGACGGCTTTGCCGCCGCGGGTGGAGAGCAGGTTGAAGATTCGATTTTGGGCGACGACGTAGGGGGGATTACCGGGGTGCAAGAGATCCGGCATGTCGAGCCCCGAGACGTCGCGAATCTTGAAGACGAAGCGGTCGCGGATGGCCTGTAGCTTGGGGGCGTTCGAGCGGCGACGCATGAGAAGGCGAGCCATGTCGCCGAATCCGACCTCACCTTCGACATCGATCTGGTCGAGTCCGTTGTGATTGACCCAAAAGGTGAGGTCCTCCTGGCCATCGCGCGAAAGCGAGACTGCGCCCTGGCCGGCGTCGGCGGGGAAGCGGAGCGCTGCGATGAGGAGCAGAGCGGCGGCGGTGAGGACACAGGAGAGGCGTTGGGGATTCATGATGCGGCCTCGAACAGTGCGCGGTACTTGCGCAGCAGTTCATAAATGACGACGCCGCCGGCTGTGGCGACGTTGAGGGAATGCTTGTGTCCGAGCATGGGAATGCGGACGAAGGTGTCGGCCATTTCGAGCAGGTTCGGCTGAATGCCGTCGACCTCGTGGCCAAACAGAAGGCAGACCGGAAAGCGAGGCTGCCAGTCGAACAGGTCCACCGAGCGCGGGCTGGTTTCGATAGCGGCGATTTCCCAATTGTTGTTGTGGAAGCTTTTGAGAACTGTGGAGGGATCCCAGGTGTGTTCCCAGGGAAGGCGTTCGTCTGCACCAAGCGCAGTCTTGGTGATCTCCTTTTTAGGCGGCTTGGCGGTGATGCCGGAGAGCACAATTTTCTCGATGGCGGCCGCATCGCCGGTTCGAAAGAACGATCCGACGTTGTACATACTCCGTACATTGTCCAACAAAATGGCCACCGGGAGAGTCTTGATGCTCTCATAAGAGGCCGCCGCATGGGTCGCAAGGAAAGGAGTTCGTTCCATGATCCGTAAGAAGGAGGTTATCACCAGACAGGTGATATGCGTCGGGCTGGATGGGTGGGCCGCTAGAAGTTCACGATGGATGCGAACGAGATCGGGTCGAGGCTTGCGCCTCCCACCAAGGCTCCATCGATGTCGGGCTGGGCCATCAGACTCTTCACATTGTCCGGCTTTACGCTGCCTCCATAGAGGATGCGCACATTGGCAGCGGCGTCTGCTCCGTACTTCGCGCGGACGTGTCCGCGGATGAATTTGTGGGCGTCGGCGGCAATTTCGGGAGTGGCAGTTTTGCCGGTACCGATGGCCCAAACCGGTTCATAGGCAATCACCACATGGGAGAACTCATCGGCTGTCAATGCGAAGATCCCGCCGGTGAGTTGGGTTGCCAGGACCTGGTTCGTTTTGCCGGATTCCCGCTGGTCCAACATTTCCCCGACGCAGACTACCGGTTGGAGGCCAGCGGACAGAGCGGCCTTGATGCGTTCATGAACAGTGGCGTCGGTCTCGCCAAAGAGCTGGCGGCGTTCGCTATGTCCGATGATGACCGAGCGGCAGCCCACGGCCTTGAGCATGGGGCCGGAGACCTCGCCGGTAAATGCGCCTTCGTTGACCCAATAGAGATTCTGTCCGCCCACGCCGACCCTGGAGCCGGCAGCGGCTGCTACGGCGGCGGGCAGATTCACAAACGTGGGGCAGATGAGTATCTCGCAATGATTGGATTTTTCGACGAGGGGCAGGAACTTTCCAAAAAAGGCCGAGGTTTGCTCCGGCGTCTTGAACAATTTCCAATTTCCGGCCATCAAGGGTTTTCGCATCAGTAACTATCATTCCTTTCCAAAAGGGAAGCCGAGAATCTCGGCGAATCGTCCGGCAATGGTGAGCATGTCGATTTCGGGGATGCTCTGCTGGGTGATGCCGGGTCCGGACAAGAGAAACGAAGAACGGAATCCGGCCCGTGTGGGCCAATAGCCGTGATCGCCGTGCATGCGCGCCACCGATTCAGGGGCGTCCTCGGCAGAGGCAAACTGCCCGTGGGGATTGGGCTCAAAGGCGGCGAGCGGGACAGGGCGATTCGGCAGGAACCGTTTCCATTCCTCCGCCGGAATTTCACGGCCGATGTTGGCCTTGCGCAGGTACGCGGCCACGGTTTCATCGGCGGTGGTGAGCATAGTGGAACCGGCTTGCACCTTACCCGCAATGCCGGCCTTGCGCAGCATGGCCGTGACGTTGATCACCGTATCGGCGCGCTCAAATCCGTGATCGGAAACAATAGCCACCACCATGTTCTTGGGCGTGGAGGCGAGAATGCGGCCAAGGAGTTCATCGATGTATTCCAGAGATGCGTTGGCCTGCTGAGTGAACGGCCCATTCTCGTGCGCTTCATTATCGTGATCGATCAAATGGAGCAGGACGAAATCGGGTTTCTCATTGCGAAGAATGTGGATGGTGGCCAGTGCGCGGCCATAGTCGTTCAACCACTCACGGCCGATCGACGGGTAAGTGGCCAGGATGCGCTTCATCAGGCCGGGCGTGGTTTTCTCGGCCGTGGAGGCAAAGTCCATCCCATCGCCAAGCCGCTTCTTGAAATGTTCAGGGATATTGAAGTCGATGCGGGCGTCCACGGTAACCGGCCAGTGCACGGCGGCCGTCTTCAGGCCGGCCCTGCGCGCGGCATCCCATAGAGTGGTGACTTTGAGGTGCGATGCGGAAAAGTAACGTTCGCCGCCATCGGCCTGGGGACGGTTGTTGTTGAGGATGCCGTGGCGGTCCGGCCGAACGCCGGTGACCATGGTTGTATGCGACGGGAAGGTGACTGTGGGAACCACGCCGACGACACCGTCGGCCCACTGGCCATGAGAGATGAGACGGCGCAGGTTGGGGATCTTAAGGCCGAGTTGGTCGCGGTCCTTCAGATAGCGATGATCCATGCCGTCGATGGAGATGACCAGCAATGGGCGGCCCGCCGCGCATAAGGTGGCACAGAACAGTACAAGATTAGGCAGCAATCGCATTGAGAAAGCTAGCTCCTTTTCCGATCACGGTATCAAAGTTTTGCGCCACGGTTTGTCCGATGTCGGCCAGTGAGGCGCGGATATGCAGGTCCACACCCGGGCGCACGCCCGCGCCGGCGGCCAGCAGAGGCACAAATTCGCGGCTATGGTCCGTGGATGGCGTGGTGGGATCACAGCCGTGATCCGCGGTGAGAATCAGGAGGTCGTCCTCGCGCATGGCCGCTTGCAGTTGTGGCAGCCAGGCATCGGCCTGTTCCAGCGCCGCGGCGTAGCCTTCCACATCGTTGCGATGCCCGAACAATTGGTCAAAGTCGACCAAGTTTACGAAAATCAGGCCGGCTGGCCCATCGCGCATCACTTGCAGAGTACGAGCCATGCCGTCGGCATTGTTCTTGGTTTTGTACGAGGCGGAAATCCCCCGCCCGAGAAAAATGTCGGAGATCTTACCCACCGCTGTGACGGGGACAGTTGCGGAGGCGAGCTGGTCCAGCAGCATGCCGGGAGGCGGGGGTACGGCGAAGTCCTTGCGGTGTTCGGTGCGACGGAATGCGCCGGCCTCTCCCACAAACGGACGGGCAATGACGCGGCCCACCTCGTGTGGACCATTCAGCAGTTCCCGGGCCGTTTTGCACATGCGGTAGAGATCCTCGAGCGGAATCACGTCCTGGTGGGCAGCGATCTGAAAGACGCTGTCGGCGGAAGTGTAGACGATGGGCTGCCCTGACTCGCAGTGTGTTTGCCCGAGTTTCTGAATGATTTCGGTGCCGCTAGCGGCGCAATTGCCGAGCGTGCCGCGCCCGATGGCTTGCTCAAACGGGTGCATGATGGCAGGCGGAAATCCGTTGGGGTAGAGAGGAAACGGCCGCGCGAGATGAATACCCACCATCTCCCAATGCCCGGTGGTGGTGTCTTTGCCGGGCGAGGCCAAAGCGCAGCGTCCGAAAGCGCCCTCCGGGGAGACGGCCGGAGCGAGTCCAGCGAGCGGCTTGATGTTGGCCAGGCCCAGGCGGCACAGGTTCGGCAAGTTCAGTTTGCGGCAGCCGGCGATATTGCCGAGCGTGTCGCTGCCCACATCGCCATAATCGGCGGCGTCCGGCATTGCGCCAATGCCGACGCTGTCCAGCACAATCCACACCACGCGCCGGAATTTCATGGCGTCCTCCACGGCGTCCTCCAGGGTGAGAGTGAGCCTGTCACGGTTGTTGACCAGCGACTGGCCCTTTGCCCGTCTCTGCAAGAGAGGCCTTGATGCGGCTGCTGAGCATCTCCACGAAGCGGTCTTCGATATAGCCGTTCATGCGCGAGACGATCTGGCCGTCGCGGCCTATCACCAGCGTCATGGGAATGTTGGAGACCTTCAGCAGCGCCGACAGGCCGTCTTCAAAGTAGACGGTCTTGTTCCATTTCATTTGGGCGAGAAAAGGCTGTACGACGCTGCGGTCCTCATCGGTATTGATATTGAGAAACACCACGTCAGCATTGCCCTTGAACCGCTCCTTGACGGCCTCATAGAGAGGTTGCTGTGCGCGGCACGGGCCGCACCAGGTGGCCCAGAAGTCGAGCACCACCACCTTGCCCAGCAGCGTGGCCATGCTAAGCTTGCCGCCCTTGAGTCCGGTGAGCGTGAACTTCATGACGGTGTCGGCTTCCGCGTTAGGATCCAGTTGGAGCCAGGCGGCACGCTTGGCAGCAAGGGTGGACTGAGTGCGGTCATAGGCAGCCAGAACGAGGTCACCAAGTCCGGACTCAGTGCCCTTCACTTGGGTGTACCATTCGGAAAGACGCTTGCGATCCTTGGCGCGATCAGATTCCTCAGCGGCCGGATCCGCGATGGCAAACGCATCGGCGGTGGGCGCGACGGCCTCTTCGACCTTACCCTGGCGGTGGAGCCAGCGGCCAATTTCGCGAGCCGATTCGGCCGTAGGGTACACCTGGTAACTACGGCGCGCCAGCGCTTCAGCCTCGGCGAGTTTGCCGAGGTTGCCCGTGGCCCGGCTCTGATAAACCCAGGCGCGTCCGAGAGCGCGATCGCGATTTTCCGCAAAACCAGCGGCGCCGGCTGCACCGGAAGCGGGTCCTGGTACGGTGCGAATGGATTGCTCCAGGAGGCTCGCGTAATTCAGGGCGCGCGTATTCCTTTCCTTGTCGTCGGTGGCCAGCAACAGGCGTGTAACCCGGTCCAACAAGTCGCGATTACCGGGGTCGCGCGCAAGAACTTTTTCGCCGTATAGAAGTATGCGGGAGTTGTCTTTGACCTCGAGGGCGGCCTTGACGATGGCGCGTTCCAGTTCAGCGCGCTGCGTGGTCATGGGGTACTGGGAAAGGTGAGCCTCCAGGGCGCGCATGAAATCGATCTGCGAGTTTCCCGCCTCCTGCAAGGCCTGCCGCAGGGCCTCCTGTTCTGCCTCCGGACCTGCTTGCGCCAGGCAAACAGCAGTGCAGACTAGAAGAGTGAAAACGATTTTCATTGGGGTGAAAGCAACGGGCATCAGGGCTTGCCCGCCGCGACAGCCGGTTTTTCCTCGGACGCCGGAGGAGCCGGTGCGGCCGCAGACTCAGGTGGGGCTCCGTTGCGAATCCAATCCGCCATCAACGTGGCCCGCTCGCGAGCCATGTTGAGATAACTCTGGTTCTTGCTAACCCGGTCCAGCAACGGAAGAAACTGTTCCAGCGCCACCAGCCGGTTGCGTTCCATGGCGGCGTTCATTTGCAGGAGCGCCTTGTGCGCGCCGAGCTTGTCGAACTTGACGGTGCGCTCGAGAGCGATAAAATGCTGCTCGGTCTCGCTCATGCGCTCAAACCAGTCGTTGATGGTTTTAGCGTCCGGATCGAGGGAATAGTTGAACTTCACCTCGGGGCCGGCAGTCCCGTCCACATACTGAAATGCCTTGGTTCCCATGAAGGCCACTTTGAGTCCGGATTCCAGAGGGCGCTTGAAACGATCCAGCTTTTCCGCCAGCGCAAAAATCTCGTCGGCCTCGGATTGCTTGAGAACAAACTTGAGCGGCTGGCTATCGTCCACGGATTCCTTGTACACACCGTGGCCGTCGCGCTCGAGCGTAATGATGACGGAAGCTGGGACGCTGCCCGGGAACACTTTGGAATAGATGATTCGGGGATCGGCGGAAGCGGCCAAACTCAGCAGCAGGATGGGAGCCAACAGCCTCATGCCACTGCCCTCCCCTTACGTGTTGCGTGGCAGATGGCCACGGCGAGAGCGTCACAGGCATCGGCTTGGCCGGCCGGAGCGCCCGGACCGAGCAAGGACCGAACCATGAATTCCACCTGTTGCTTTTCAGCGCGGCCGAATCCGACCACGCTCTGCTTAATGGACAGCGGCGAGTACTCGCCGCAACTGATGCCGGTTTCGGCAATCACGAGCAGTGCTACGCCGCGCACGTGCGCCAGTTTTAACGCGGATTTGGCATTGACGGCGTGGAAGACCTCTTCGACGGCGGCCTCTTCCGGCCGGTGCAGCGAGATGACCTCGCGGAGTTGGGCGGCAATCGCTGCCAGGCGCAAGGAGAGCGGATCGCGGGGGCTGGTGCGGATGGTGCCAGCGATCACGATAGTGTGGCGGCGGCCATCGCTGTCGATGATCCCGTAGCCGGTTCGTTCGGTGCCGCAATCGATGCCTAGAACACGCATCAGGAAATCGCCACCTCAGGCCTGCAGCGAGGCCAGCTCATCCTCGTCGATATCGAAGTTGGAGTAAACGCTTTGCACGTCGTCGTGCTCTTCCATGGCATCGCTCATGCGGAGCATGGCGGCGGCGTTCTTGCCTTCCAGCTTGATAAGGTTCTTGGGAACCATGGCGATGGAAGCTTCAATGTTGGGGATGCCGGCCTTGGTGATGGTCTCGAGCACCGTTTCGTGCTGGGCAGGGTCGGACAGGACCACCCAGTTGCCTTCATTCTTGATGTCGTCGGCCCCTGCTTCCAGCGCGATCTCCAACAACTGCTCCTCGGTGGTCTTGTCTCCCTCAATCACGATCTGGCTCTTGCGCTCAAACATCCAGGCCACGCTGCCGACTTCGCCGAGGTTGCCGCCGTTCTTGGTAAAGAGGTGACGGATATCGCTGACGGTGCGATTGCGGTTGTCGGTGGCCACGTTGACCAGAATCGCCGCGCCGCCAGGGCCATAGCCTTCAAAGGTGATTTCGTCGATCTGGCCGCCCTCCAACTCGCCGGTACCGCGCATGATGGCGCGTTTGATGTTGTCGGCGGGCATGCTGGCGGTTTTGGCGGCGGTGACGGCGGTACGCAAGCGCGGGTTGCCATCCGGGTCGCCGCCACTACGGGCGGCGATCATGATTTCCTTGATGAGGCGGGTGAACACTTTGCCGCGCTTGGAATCAAGCGCAGCCTTCTTGTGTTTAATGGTCGCCCATTTTGAATGTCCTGACATGGCAATCCTCGAAGCGGAGAGAAGGGACGCGAGATGGGTCCCGTTGGTTATCGAAATATCAGGATAACAAAGGCGGCCTTGCAGAGTCTATCGATGCGGGCCGTCAGGTCTTCACGGTATGGAATTCCCAACCCTTGCGGAACGTGGGTTTCAAGAGCTTATTGGCTTCCGCGTTGTTGGTGATGCGCATTTTTTCGGGGTCGTACTCCAGCTTGCCCTCATGGCGGAGCGCGATGACGCCCAGCAGCATCCATTCCACGAACGGGGCCGAGACGTCGAAGTTGGAGCAGGCCGGATCGCCGCCCTTGCAGGCGCGGATGAAGTCGCGCATGTGGCCGGGCGAGCGGGTGAGGAGAGGAGGCGGCACGCGGTAGTCCTTCATTTTTTCGACCGGGAGCAGCCTGGTCATCTCGCCGTAGGTACCGGTGGTGAGCATCCCTTTGTCGCCGATGAAGAGACTGCCATCGGGCTGTGGGATGCGGAGCGGCGTCGTGGCGGATTTCAGGGCTTCGTAGTCATTCCAATTGAACACGCGTCCTGGGGAGTGGAACTCGTTGTTATCGGGGCGCGCGAAGCCAGGACCGCCTGGGCCTCGCCCGCCGCCAGGGCCGCCGGGACCGCCCGCGCGCGGCAGCGAGGGAGGATCGCCGATCCATTCGCCTTCCGGAACGCCGGTAATGGTTGGACTTTGCTTCAACCCGTCATACCAGAAAATCTTGAGCGAGGGCATGTCGCCATAGGGCGCAAAGTCGAAACGGATGACCGACATCTTGGGGAACATGAAGGGGCTGACGCCTTCCTTCTTGACACACTCCACGCCGATCACCTTGCGCTTGGACAGGTGGAGCGCCATGTTGGGCGCCCCCAGAATGTGGCAGGCCATGTCGCCAAGCGCGCCGCAGCCGAAGTCGTAAAAGCCGCGCCAGTTGAAGGGCTGGTAAAAGAAGCCCCCATTGCGGTCCGGTTGCGGCTGGCCACCGCTGGTGAAGGGACGCTTCTCGGCGGCGCCGAGCCAGAGGTCCCAGTCGAGAGTGGATGGGATGGGGTCTTCCTTGGGAATCTCGGTGAGGCCCTGCGGCCACATCGGTCGGTCGCTCCAGGCGTGTACCTCGGTGACGTTCCCGATTTCGCCATTCCAGACGATCTCGGCGCACTGGCGTGTGCCTTCGTTGGAGTAGCCCTGGTTACCCATCTGCGTGGCGACCTTGTATTTGGCGGCGGCCTCGCGGAGTTGCCGTGCTTCCCAAATGGTGCGGACGAGCGGCTTTTGCACGTAGACGCTCTTGCCGCGCTCCATGCACCACATCGCCGCGGTGGCGTGCATGTGGTCTGGAGTGGCCACGATGACGGCGTCGATGTTCCGTGCTTCCTTGTCGAGCATTTGCCGGAAGTCGCGGAATTTCGCCGCATTGGGAAAGCGATCGAAGGTAGCCGAGGCGCGGCGGTCGTCCACATCGCACAGCGCCACTATGTTCTCGGTAGGGGCGGCCGCGGAAAGGTTGGCTGCTCCCTGCCCGCCCGAGCCGATCGCGGCGAAGTTCAACTTCTCGTTCGGGGACTTGTACCCCATGAATTTCAGCGATGCGGCGCTGGAGAACCCGGCTGTCGGAACAGCTCCGGCCAGCAGTGGTCCAAAGAAGAAATGACGTCTTGACAGGGCCATGTTCAACCTCCTTTTCGAAAATGCGGGCCACGGACTACGTCAGACAACTCTTGACGTAGGCGAGGCACTTCTTAGCTTCAGCGATGATATCAGAACCCTCTGGAATTGGGTATTCCAGTTCAAGGTTCGCAGGGATCGGGTACTTCTCTTTCTTGAGCAGTTGCAGCACTTCTTTCATCGGCGTATCGCCCGTGCCCCAAACGGCGACATTCGGGCCGTGATCTTTCTTGCGATCCTTGAGGTGCAGGCTGGTGATCTTGCCGTGGTGCTGCTTGAGGAAGGAGACGGCATCGTAGCCTGCGGCGGTGAAATGTCCAATGTCGAGATTGACACCGTTGTATTTTCCGTAAGCCATGAGCTTGTCGTAGCTTTCCAGAGTGGCTGTCTGATTGGGATCGTTGGTCGCGTCGTGGCCGTGGTAGCCGACCATCAATTTGTGCTTGTCGGCAATGGGAGCGATGCGCGCGGCCATGGTCAGCGTGGTGCTGGTTGTGATGGCCTTCACACCGAGTCCGCGGGCCATCTGGAAGCCGTACTCAATGTCGTCGTCCTTCATGCTGTCCTGCATGTTGTAGCAGAGTAGCGCAAGCTCGACGCCGATATCGTCAAATTTCTTGGCTACGCCCTTCCAAGTGTTCACGCTGACTGTGCTTCTCCATTGCGTCAGTTTCTCCAGGGCCGCCTGTCTCTCGGCGAGCTGTTCCGGGGTCAATTGCGGACGCCCGCCACCCGGTCCCTTGGGCGCGCCGGCCGGACGCGGACCCGGAGGGCCGCCTCCAAACCGTCCGAACGCCGGCATCGGGGGAGCTCCGGCCAAGGCCTCGCAGTGGTTCGACATCAGCTCGGCTTCGCCTAGTCCGATCTCGATGTAGGCCTTAAGGATGGCTTCCGGATCGGGGCTGGCGATGCGGTTGAAGCTATAAGTGATGGCTCCAATTTGCACGCCGCCGAATTTCGAGTCGACTCTCTTGGCGCCGAGGAGTTTTCCTGCCTGCGCCGCGAGGGCTATTTTTCCGATATCTCGTCTGGTAAGTTTCATATGGCTGTACGGGTGCAATTGTGACATGGAAAGTTACCTCAGGGCAAGAGTTGATAGCTGACAAATGCGAGCCTGCGCCCATTCGGGGACCAGGAGGGCACGTTGATGGTTCCCTGGCCGCCAAACAGGTTTGCCAGCACGCGGATTCTGCGGTTGGTCAGGTTCATGAGTCGCAGCATCACATCCTTATTTTGCGGATGGCCGCTCACGCCTTTCTCATAGGTGACAAACACGATCTGCTGGCCGTCGGGGGAGAGGTGCGGAAACCAGTTGTTGTAGCCGTCATCGGGAGTCACTTGCTCCTGCTCGCTTCCGTCGGGCTTCATCCGCCAGATCTGCATCAGGCCGCTGCGAATCGAGTTGAAGTAGATGTACTGCCCATCTGGCGAATACTCCGGCCCGTCGTCGAGCCCTTCAGCGGTGGTGAGCCGCCTCTCTTCCCCGCCCTCCACCGGGATGGTGTAGACGTCGTAGTTGCCGTTGCGATCGGCGCAATAGGCGAGCGTCTTGCCATCGGGCGACCAGCCATGCAGGTACGAGGGCGCCTTTTCCGTAACCTTGCGCGGAGTACCGCCGCCGATGGGCACGACATAAATCAGAGACCGCCGCTCGGCCTGGGATTGATCACTGATCGCCATCATAGTCCCATCCGGTGAAATGGCGTGATCGTTGTTCAACCGGGTGGCAAATCCTGTATCGATGGTTTCGGGCTTCCCGCCGTCCACAGGGATGCGATGGAGCCGGCCGTCGCCGTTAAACAGCAGCATGTTGTCCGCCGACCAATTGGGCGCCTCAAATCGACCGGGCGCGGTGTAAACCACACGGCGGTCAGTGGAGGAGACAGTGATGGTTTCGAGCGTGCTGTATAGCTTGGCCGGAGATGGAACGGAAGCCACTGGGGTGACCTCCACGTTGCCAAAGACTACGGTCTCCTGGGCATCCTTGTTGTGGGCGCAAACACCGATCCCCACGTAGTAGGGGTCCTCCAAAGCCACCTTCATTGAAGCGCCGGAAAGGCGTAAGTCCTCGCCCTCTCCGGCCACGGAGAGGTAAGTATAGGCTCCTGACCTGGTGAGCCGAACGCGCTTGGGCGAGGAGATGTTGGCTTGGACCTCGTGCGTCGCGGCGCCTTTCTCCGCGCGCGATTGAAGAGAGGTTAGTCCGCTGACGTGAACGGCTGCGTCGGCATAAGCGGCGTCCGCGTCCAGGCTCTGCCTTAGCATCAAGACGCCCTTTTTATGCGGGTCGCCGCTCGCATTGAGGAACGCCAGGTCCGCCGTGATCGACACATCGCCTGAGACCTTCTTCCAGACGAAGTGGAAGGCGTCGGCGGTGCCCCACATGTTCTCGCCGCTGGCCGTCACACGGTAGATTTTGCTGGCCGGATCATATTCAACCGAGCCGGGATGCAAGACGGTCCCTACATCGCCGTGGCCTGCGAAGATTCCCGTTTGGGAAAGGCCTGCCGGCACGATCATCGTGGCTGCCAACATCAGGCGAGCGATGCTTTGGAAACTCATTGCAGACCTCCCGGCTGGATGGCCATTGCCGTCATTGACTATAACATTGGGACGTGGCTGGACACGAATTGAATGTCATCGGTGTATACGGGTGTATACTTGCCTGGAGAAGTCCGCATAGGAGGGATGTTATGAGATTCGTTGCTGTGATATTGGCGTGTCTGTTTGCCGCCCAAGCGCAAGAGATGGGCGTGCTCCGAAAGCTATCCGAGAACAAGCTGGCTCCCATGGCGGGGCTACCATCGTGCGTTACCATGGCGGTGGAAAGCGGGGACCCTTCCAACGGGCCCTCCGTAATCGTGTTCAAGGCCACCTCCGGCTGCCTGATTCCCTGGCACATGCACACACCTACCGAACACGTCATGATCGTGAGCGGTTCGGCTAAGGTGGAAATGAAGGGCGGCGCCACTGCCATCCTTGGTCCGGGCGGTTACGCGATGATGCCGAGCAAACACGTGCATCAGTTCAGTTGCCCTTCGGCCTGCGCGGCCTTTGTCCATTCCGACGGCGCGTTCGATATCCAGTACGTGGATGCAGACGGGAAGCAAATCCCGACTGAGGCTGCCCTGGCAAAAAAGAAGAAGTAGCGGAAGTCGTACCGCTGCTGGGTTCCCTCGAACTCCTTCAGAGCCTGCGGATTAACCGTGCTCAGGTTTTCGATCCTAGATTATCATTCTGTTGATATCTATACAATAAGAACATTTTCGTGCGAGAATGGTTTATGCCATTCACGACGAAGCGGCAAGCGCTGAGCCTTACCGCGGATGAGAAGCAGCGACTGGAGAAGTCGAGGCGTTCCCGCA
>ORMF011035062.1_pt1 | contig 17232 bp, 13 predicted proteins | sample 1779871 | NCBI WGS metagenome assembly ORMF01 (sample SAMEA104232316, study PRJEB22302) | groundwater metagenome | biome: forest; feature: aquifer; material: groundwater | place: USA | collected 2011-08-07 | depth 5.4 m
CACATCACCACTTCCGTAATCAGCCCCCCCCCCCCGCCCCGGAAAGCCCCGCCCCCGCGGGCCCCCCCCGCCATAGACATTGACCGCGCCAACGCCATCCACCGTTTCCAAAGCCCGTTTGATCTGCTTTTCGGCGATTTCCGTCGTCTCGCGCAAACTTCCCTTTCCGCCTACCACCAGCGAGAGAATCGGTTCCGAGTCCGGATCGGCCTTTTGGATGATGGGCGGATCGATGTTGGGCGGCAGTCTGCGGAGCGCACTGGCCACCTTCTCGCGAACATCCTGGGCTGCGCTTTCAATGTCCCGCTCCAAAACGAACTGACAAACGATCCTCGAAACCCCTTCGTCGGAGCCCGATTGCAATTCGTCAACTCCGGCGATGGTGCTCATCGCATCCTCGAGAGGGAGGGAAACCTGGGTCAGCACCTCCTCCGGCGTGGCGCCGGGAAGCCGGATCATGACGAAAACCAGCGGTGGATCGGCTTTGGGAAATAAATCCACGCTCAAGTCGCGAAACGAGAAGATCCCCAGCACCAGAAGGAACCCAACCAACATCACGGGGAAAACCGCCCGCTTCACGCATAACTCGGCAATGGTCATTAACTCGACTCCCCCTAATGCGGCCGGCTAAGCTTCCGGTTTTGAAAACGCCTCAGGATCGGTAAATTGTGCGGTGTCCTGAAGAAAGAATCAAGTTGATAGACGAAATAACGGCATTCCGCGTTTCAGCGTTTGCTCCGGACACGGTAATACGGCAACTCCGCTGCCGGCTGGGGCGGCTAGCGTCCGAGCGTTCGCAGAAACACAACGATCTGCCAGCGCTGCTTTTTGCTTGCCCACCCCAGTTGTGAAACCGCCTCAGTCCCATGTCGGCCGGGCCCGGCAGGCCCGGCCCGTGAATAGCCGTAGGTTTTACCCTACGGTAAGCGGACCAGCAGAACAGATCAACCCCGAGAGGGGTTGACCGGTTGTACGGCGTACGGCCCCTTCGGGGCCGCAACCATCGTTGTGGGATGCGTTTCCGCAGGTTAAAACCTGCGGCTATTCACGGTGTTGCCCTCCGGGCAAGGCGATCAAAACGGGGGGAGGGAAAGTGCTTTTCCCGGAGACGGCTCCGGGACGATTTCACCTTAAAATCTGGCCGTCAAACCCAGGCGGATCGCACGAGAGGAGCCCGGCGAAATATTATTGTTGCCGTCCGCGTTGATGTAGTATTTCTTGTCGAATAGATTTTCGACGTTCATTTGAAGACGCATCTTCTCGGTGAGCGAAAAAAACACCGCGGCATCCGCCCGAATATAGCCCGGCAACGTAACGGCATCGTCGATCGCTGCGTACATATCGGACCGATTCAGGATGCCCAGCCCGGCTCCCAATCGTGGCAGAAACTGGTAATTATTCCAGAGGGAAAACGAGTGATGCGGCACCTGAGCGGCCTGTGCCCCGGCACGCGCGGCTGTGGTGGCACTGGTGACGAACCCATCTTGATACGCGTAACCTCCAGCGATTTTCCAGGTCCGGGTGATCCTTCCATTCGCTCCGATCTCAAATCCGTTGGTGCGCTGGCTGCCGGTTTGCAAGATTCTGCCCGGATCGTTGGGATCGAACGCTCTCGTATTGGTGCGATCCAACCGGTAGACGGCGGTGGTGAGGGAAAGATAACGATCCACGTCCCACTTAATGCCCAGTTCGTAGTTGCTGAACTTTTCCGGCTTGGCCTGCTGTGTGATGGTGGTCAGCGCGGAGAATTGATCTCCGGAGCTGGGCAGATAGGAAACGCTGTAACTGCCATAGATCGAGAGCGGGGTCACCGGCTTGAACACGATTCCCGCGCGCGGCGAGACTAGGTGGTCTACGCGGCGCAAATTCTCGCTGGTCCGATTGTTGTGATATTGCAGGTCGAAATAATCAAACCGAAGACCGGCAATCACCTGCACATATCGGGAAAGCTCGATCTGATCCTGCACGTACGTGGCGGCCAGGTTGACATGGATATGATTGTCCGCATCGGTCGCGCTCTGGCGGAATGTCACCGGAGTGCTGACAGTAGGGTTGGCATATGCCACCGATATTGACGTGGCGGTGTTGCTGAAATAGCCCGTGTTGCGGAAGTTATCCGTTACCTGTCGACCGATTTCTGTGCCGGCCAGAAGCGTGTGGCGGACGGGTCCGGTGGCTACAGCGTAGGTCAGGTCTGTCTGGTTGAAAACGTTCCGGCGCGGTTGGGTGCTGTTATAAGCGGAAAGAGCAGCCTGGGTTTTATCTGCCGTCACGGCGCCGGGCACGAAATTCTGGTAAAATCTGTCATAATCGCCAACCATCGTACGGTTGCGAAGGTTCAGGCGACCCGCTTGGTGCTCAATGGTCGCCGACCCGAGGTTCACGCGGGATCTGACGCGGCTGTCGTCCGGATTGCCAAAGTAGGTGGAAATGGCCACGTCAGCCGGCCTGCCTTGAAACGACGGAATACCGCGATCGGCAACGCGGTGGTAACGGACGTGTTCGTAGCTGAACGTGATCTTCGTCTGTCTGCTCGGCTCGATTGTCAGAGTCGGGCTAATGCCGTAACGCTCCAGATTGACATAATTCCGGAAGCTGTCGGAGTTCTCGTACATCCCGTTCAGGCGGAAGGCCGTCCTGTCGTTGAAGGGCTGGTCAAAATCCGTCGCAAACCGTTTGTTGCTGTAGCGCCCGCCCTGCAACGTTATTTCGCGTAACGGCGTGAAGCCCGCTTCCTTGGTCACTCGATTAATGACGCCTCCGGCGCCGCCGCGGCCGAAGATCATCGCATTGGGTCCCTTCAGCGCCTCCACGCGTTCCAGGTTGTAGAGATCCCGATAATACTGCACGTCATCCCGCACACCGTTGACAAAAAAATCCGCGGACGTGCTGTTGCCTCGGATCACGACCTGGTCACGATTATTTTCACCCTGATGTGCGGTGATGCCGGGCACGTAGCGAACTACATCGCCAATGCTCTGCATGGACTGCTCTTTGATCTGCTCCTGCGTCACGACAGTAATCGACTGCGGAATATCCCGCAACGGCTTCAGCGTCTTCGTGGCGCTGCTGACGATCACCGCCGGATAATCCGGCGCCGCGGAAACCGTAACCGTGTCGCGGTGTGCGGAGATCGGCATCACAATCTCCAGAGATTCAGAATTAGTCTCCTTGAAGTTTACCGTCTGCGAAACTTCTTGAAAGCCTTCCGCAAGGATATTGAGTGTGTAGTTGCCAGGTTCGAGCGGCAGCGAAAACTCGCCAGTCTGGCCGGAAACCGTGGAGAAACCGTTGGCGTTTCCATCTGCGACCGCCGTAATTTTTGCGCCAGCGATGGGCGAACGGCTCGGATCGAGCACCTTTCCTTGAAGCGTCGCCTGGGCTCGGGCGGAGAGAGCCAAGAATGGGAATACGAGCAATGTCAAAACCAGCAGTCTTTGCATTAGATTACTCCTTTTATTAGTTATAAGACCCGTTTCACGGTCCCGCTGCTTTGCGGGTTTTATTCCGAGCGAGCGGATGTTCGAACGATAGATAAAATAGAAGCCTCCAGCGTGGCTCGCCGCCGCTGATGCCGATGGGCACGCCAAATCCCGGAACGATTTGCAGAGTTCCCTTGTCGATGGCGTAGCGATAGCCGGGACTGATGATCGTGTCGGTGAGGCGGCGCTTGCGGCCCGTCTCGTTGAGTTCGCTGCCAAAATTCGTGAGGTACTCCAGCAGGAAGTTGTTCTTCGGCGAGACCAGCCAGATGATGCTCGCGCCCACGTTATAGGCGTCGAGCGTCCGCTGGGTGTCGCTCTGGGGCAGCTTCGCTCCCTGCACGGTGAATCCCGCATTGAGATGCGCGATCCACTGGTTGGATAGCCGCTTGCTGACCGGCACATTTACCTGGAGGCCGGGGGTTCCCAGACCCAACCCTTTTCCCACGCTTCCCGACGGAAGGATCAGGGAAACTCGTGGAGCCACGGCCGCCCACCGTTTCTTCGAGAAAAGCTGGTATCGGTAATTGATCAGCGCGTCTCCCAGTCCTCGGACGCGGTTGGAATCCAGGAAGGAATAGGGAAGCGTGGCGCTGATCTGATGGGACGGCCGAAAAAGAGGCCATTCCTCCGTGAAGACATATACGAAATCCCGCTCCGGCCGGGAGTACGTCAGCGAGGAGATATGCTGGACGACTCCTCTTTCCTGGTTGTAGGCCTCTTCGATCAGGAACGAATTGTCTTCGATCGCCTCCGGGAAACCGTCCTCCGAACTCGGGTCTCCCTGCGCGCCGGCGGAGAGCGCCAGTGCCGGCAACGTTAGCAAGGCAAAAAAAACGATCCGTCGCATCGGCCGGTCCCGTTCCTGCGCGCCGTCTGCCCGAGCGGCGGCCCGCATATTTTTATTGCAAACCGGTTGCTATACTAATGCAACTGATTTGCAATAAAGTACCTCCCTTCTCTCCCATTGTCAAGAGAAAAGATACCGGCCCAAGAAAACTCCCGTGGCGAAACGAATCGCTGCCCCGCCCGTGGCAAAACTCGGTGCACCGGCGCACCGCACCGCTCCTTAACAGCGGATATAATTAATGAAGAGCGGCGGAAAGAACACAGGAGGCGAAATGATCTTTGAACAAGTGCACGCCAACGGCGACCGGAATCTAGCTTACGTGATTGGAGAGGAGCGCAGCCGCGAGGCGGCGATCGTGGATGCCTCGTACGCGCCGGAGCACTCGCTGGACCACGCCACGCGGCACGGCCTGACGGTTCGCTACGTCATCAGCACGCACTCGCACAAGGACCACATCGCCGGAAACGCCTATATCCTGGAACGGGTGGGGGAGCGGACCGGGGCCGTGGAAGTACTGCACGAGAGCACTCCGCACCCTTGCGGGCTGCGCGTGAAGGACAACGAGGAACTCGCGCTCGGTTCGCTGAAGCTGCGCTTTCTACACACGCCGGGCCACATTCCGGATCATGCCTGCATCCTGACAGAGGGGAAGCTAATTACCGGTGACATTCTTTTCGTGGGAAAAATCGGCGGCACGGGTCCGAACTTTCCCGGCAGCGATCCGAAGCAACAGTGGGAGAGTCTCCAGCGGCTGATGCAGCTCGATCCGGCGGTCGAGGTCTGGCCGGGACACGACTACGGCGTCTCGCCTTCCTCCACCATCGGCCATGAGATCGCGACGAACCCGTTCCTGCTTTGCAAGACCCTCGAAGATTTCCTCGACCTCAAAGATCACTGGGCCGAATACAAGAAATTGCACAACATCGCATAAGGATACGTTTCGAACAGGGGCGGCCCGACATAAGCGTTTACTTAAACCGGATTTTTTGCCTTCATTGTTCCTTCCGGCTTGCCCGAAGGGCAATACCGTGAATAGCCGTAGGTTTTAACCTACGGAAACGGATTCGGAAAAATGGTCACGGCCCCGAAGAGGCCGGACAATGATGAGATGACGGTCAACCCCTGGCGGGGTTGAATTTGCTCCGTTGGTTCCCTTTTCCGTAGGTTAAAACCTATTCACGGGCGGCCCTGCCGGGCCGGGCGCGGACTGGAACACGACCGATATCAAAAAGTCTTGGCCTAAGTAAACGCTTATGGGGCGGCCTACTCCGGGCCGAATCGGGATAGTCTTCTTTCCGGGGAGGAAGACGGCTTCGTGTATACTAATAATTATTCCGGTCTCATCCGGGCGCGCTGATTTGACGGCCGATGGGAACCACTCTTAACCGTATTTACTGGGAGGATTGATGCGCGGCAAAGATAAAGTAATCGCACACTTGAACGAAGCGCTGAGGTCGGAGCTGACGTCTATCAACCAATATTTTCTCCACGGAGAGATGTGTGAGAATTGGGGCTATCACCGGCTCGGAGAACTGATCAAAAAGCAGTCCATCGATGAAATGAAACATGCGGAAAAACTCATCGAGCGGATCCTCTTCCTGGACGGCACGCCGAACCTGGGAATGGGTCTGATATTGAAGGCGGGCTCGAGCGTCAAAGAACAGATGGAATTGAACCTCGGATTGGAGCTGGAGGCCTTTAAGGAATACAACGCATCCATCCGGGTGTGCGCCGACGAGGGGGACAATACCTCGCGCGAATTGTTCGAGGAACTTCTTGAGGATGAGGAGAAGCACATCGACTTTCTCGAAGCGCAGCTCAACATCATCAAGGAAGCGGGCCTGGAGAATTATCTCATCGAGCAAACCCGGAAGTAGGATTAGGCGGGGATGCGCTCTTGCGCTCCGTGGTTTGACAGCGGGCGCGTACTGCGGAGATAGTCCACGAAGGCGCGATGCGCCCGCGTGGGCGAGTGCCGCTTCAATTGCACTACGCCGATGCTCCGGCTGGACCGCTTATCCATGATCCTGATGAAGCGGCAGCCCTTGTGATCCCCGATCGCCATGCCGGGAACAATGGAAACTCCCATCCCGGCCGAAACCATTCCCAGAATGGTGAGGAACTGGCCACTCTCGAAGACAACGTTCGGATGAATTCTGGACCGGCGGCACGCCTGGATGGTGCTCTCGCGGAAGCAGTGCCCCTCCTTCATCAATAAAAACGGTTCGTTCTTGATTTCCTGAAGATTTCGAATGCCCCGCGAGACCAACCGGTGCTTCTCCGGAACGACTACGTAGAGCGGCTCGCGCATCAGCTCCTCGCACGCGAATTCGATTCCGGGAATCGGCAGCGCGAGTAGCGCGAGGTCCAGGGTGCCGTTGTGGAGGCGTTCCAGCAGCACGGAGGTGATCTCCTCGACAACCTGAACGGCGATGCCGGGATGGCTGCTGGCAAAGCCGGAAAGCAGCGGCGGCAGAAGATACGGCGCCACGGTGGGAATCGCACCGATGGTGACCTCTCCCGTCTCCGTGTCGATCATCTCCCGAATCTCCCTTCGCGCCTCGCCAAGCTGGCGCAAAATGGCCTCGGCCTTGGGCAAGAAGGCGGCTCCATACTGCGTCAGTCTCGCGGCTCGCGGGAGGCGGTCAAAGAGCTTGGCGCCGAGTTCGTCCTCCAGCTTCAGGACTTGTTGCGAAAGCGATGGCTGGGCCACATTCTGCTCCTTGGCCGCCCGCGTGAAGTTGCCTTCCTTCGCCACCGCACAAAAATATCGCAACTGGTGTATCTCCATAAATGTCTCTCCGCGCAATCAGACTTAAATCCTATCGAGAATATAGAAACTATATATTAGACCTTTGGTTTCCATTCCGCTAGCCTTAAGGTGCGGGAGGGGAAATCAGCCCAACCCGAATCGATCGAAAGGGAGGAAATGTATGGCGAAAGTGGCTCGAGATTTAGTTGTGAAAGCTGGAATCGATATCGACAAACTCTTGGATATGCTGGTCAGGAACGCTGCAGCGGAACTGACCACATACTACTATTACACCATCCTGCGGGTGAACCTGATCGGGATGGACGGCGAGGGGTTGAAGGAGATCACGGAAGATGCCCGGATTGAAGACCGGAATCATTTTGAAGCGCTGGTCCCGCGCATCTACGAACTGGGCGGAAAACTGCCGGACGACCTGAAGGTGTTTCATGACCTTTCGGCCTGTCCGCCGGCATCGCTTCCTCCGGACCCCACCAACATCAAGACGATGCTCAATATCCTGGTCAAGGCGGAGCGATGCGCTGTCAATGGATACACCGCTATCTGCAATTACACGGCGGGCAAGGACCATCGCACCTACGATCTGGCGCTCGCGATCCTACATGAGGAGATCGAACACGAGGCTTGGTTCTCGGAGTTTCTCGGTGAAGGCCCATCCGGCCATTTCCGCCGCTCCGGGACCGGAACCGAGCGAAATTCGCCCTACGTGGGAAAGTTCCTTCATCCCTAAGAGGCTCTTCGCCCGGCTGGCGAAGTCCGAGCGGGGGGCACGGAGCGCATCGTTGTCGCTCCCGTGACCTCCCCGCTCGTTTCGTACCATTCCGTCCATTCCGTTCCCCGGACCCGTACCGGCCTGACCCGATGCCCCTCCTGCCATGTTCCCAAGCCTGTTGTGTGGGAATTCTATATCGGGCCGAAAATCGAGTTCTCCGCACGATTTTGTTAGTATAGAATTGTCAATCTCATTTCAATCTTGAACTCTTAAACAAGGATGGAAACGATGTCAGAGACACAAATACCGCTCAAGCTCGGTCAGACAGTCCCCGGCTTCGAGATCAGCACCTACGAGCCAACCAAGGGTGACTTCGGAACATTCTCGCTCGAGGAGCAGGTCAGCAAGAAGCGCTGGACGATTCTGTTTTTTTATCCCGCCGATTTCACCTTCGTCTGAGCCACGGAGTTCGCGGCTCTGGCAGAGCTGCACGACCGGTTCGTGAAGATGGGCTGCGACGTTGTGACCGTCAGCACGGACACGAAGTTCGTTCACCTGGCGTGGCGGAACTCGGAAAAGGAACTGGCCCGCGTCAATTTTCCCATGGGAGCCGATCCCACCGGGAAGCTTTCGCGGATGTTCGGCGTATATGACGAGAAAGAGGGGCTGGCCTTGCGGGGCACCTTCATCATCAACCCCGAGGGCAAGCTGCTGAACGCGGAGATCAATTTTTACAATCTCGGCCGCAACATCGAAGAGATGATGCGGAAGTTCAAGGCCAACATCTACCTGGCGAAGAAAACCGACGAGGCTTGCCCGTCGAAATGGAAAGACGAAGGCGACAAGACGCTCACGCCAACCGCCAAGATGGTCGGCAAGGTTCACGAGGCGCTGGAAGGGAAGTGACGGAGGGGGAAGAAGGAAGATAGAAGTTAGAAGCTAGAAGGTAGAAGCGGAGGAAGACGGACGTGAGGGTGTCTAAATAATTTCCCCTTCCCGGTCCCTTCTGTCTTCCGTCCTTGTATTCTGACTTCTAGCTTCTAACTTCTTAGCTTCTAGCTTCCTTCTTTCCGCTCGTCACCGATTTACAATGACGCTCAAACCTGGGACGAAGCTTGGGCCGCATGAAGTCCTCGCCGCCATCGGCGCCGGAGGGATGGGGGAGGTCTATCGCGCGCGGGACACCAAGCTCGAGCGCGAGGTGGCCATCAAAGTCCTGCCCGAGGTCTTCGCGCGCGATCCCGAGCGCCTGGCGCGCTTCCGCCGCGAAGCGCAACTGCTCGCTTCGCTCAATCACGAAAATATCGCGCAGATTTACGGGCTGTTTGAAGCCAACGGGATTCATTACCTGGCGATGGAGCTGGTGCCGGGGCCGACGCTCGGCGAGCGAATCAAGGCGGGGCCGGTGGAGATCGAGGAGGCGCTCCGCATCTGCGTTCAGATTGCCGCGGGGCTGGAGGCGGCGCACGAGAAGACCGTCGTCCACCGCGACCTGAAGCCCGCGAACGTCAAGGTCACGCCACAAGGCAAGGTCAAGATATTGGATTTTGGCTTGGCGAAAGCGATGGCGGGAGATTCGTCGGCGGAAGTTTACGATTCGCAGGCCCCCACGGCTCCGACAGAGCCGCCGAAAGGCGTGGGCGCGACCATCCCCGGAACCGTCATGGGCACGGCGGCCTACATGTCGCCCGAGCAGGCGCGCGGCCAGAAGGCGGACCGGCGCACGGACATATGGGCGCTGGGCTGCATCCTCTATGAACTGCTCACCGCCAAGCGAACCTTTCCCGGCGAGACTTTTACCGAGATCGCCGCCGGAATTCTGAAAGGCGAACCGGACTGGCTCGCCCTGCCAGCCGAAACACCCGCCAACATTCGCCTCCTGTTGCGCCGCTGCTTGCAGAAAGACTTGCAGAAACGTTTCCACTCCGCCGCCGACGTGGGAATCCAATTGGAAGATGCGCTGGCGGCACCTGCCGGTGCGGGCCAAGCCGTAGTTGCTCCAGCGAAGGGCTGGCTGCGGATTATACCGTGGGGCGTTGCCTTCCTCGCTGGTGCGATTATTACGGGACTGGCGGTCTGGAAACTGAAGCCGACACCCATGGCGATAACTCAGGCTCCCGCACACGTGACCATCGCGCTGCCGCCCGGCGACCGGCTAGCGGCCCAGGATTATCCGCCCGTGGCCCTCTCGCCGGACGGGAGCCATCTCGTTTACGGGGCGATCCACAACGGCGTGCAACAGCTTTTCGCACGTGCGATGGATAGCAACGAGGTCAAACCTCTTGCTGGTACGGAAGGAAGTGACAGCCCATTTTTCTCGCCGGACAGCCAATGGGTTGGCTTTTTCGCCGGTGGCAAGTTAAAAAAAGTTTCGATTGCCGGCGGAACAGCGCAGACCCTGTGCGACTCGGGAGCCAATGGTGGTGCAAGCTGGGGGACCGACGACACCATTGTCTTCGCTCCTACCAATAGTTCTGGCCTCATGCGAGTCTCCGCCGCTGGGGGAACGCCACAGGTCCTCACAACGCTCGACCGCGCCAAGGGCGAGGTCGGCCACCGCTGGCCCCAGTTCCTGCCGGGAGGCAAGGCATTGCTGTTCACATTAGTGACTGGTCCCGGATGGGATGAGAGGCATACTGCGGTGCTGAGATTAGAAACAGGGGAGCGACGCGTCGTCCTCCGCGGGGGCAATACGGCGCGCTTTGTGCCGACAGGACACTTGGTCTACTACCGGGCTGCAACGCTGCTGGCGGTTCCGTTTGATCTGGCTCGCCTGGAGGTGACCAGCAGCTCTCCCATAACCATCGCCGATGGGGTGGTGGAGTCTGCGTCTGCTTTTGGAGCGGAATATTCCTTTTCTGCCGCCGGATTGCTGGCATACATCCCAGCCAGTCCCCGCCAGTTCGAGCGCCACCTGGTGTGGGTGGACCGCAAAGGAGAGATCGAACCGCTTTCAGCCCCTCCGCGGCCCTATGACAGCGTAGCCCTCTCCCCAGACGGCCGGCAGATTGCCGTTGATATTCGCTCGGATACGGCGGCGCTCTGGATTCATGATCTGGCGCGAGGCGCGCTGACGCGCGTCACTACGGAGGGCAGCAGTCAAAACCCCATTTGGACACCCGATGGAAAGCGCATTGCTTATAGGGGAACAAGGGCAGGCTTTCGAAACCTGTTTTTGAGGACAGTGGACGGAACCGGAACAGAGGAGCGCCTGACCACGGGGGAGAACCTCCAGACGCCGATCTCCTGGTCGCCGGATGGGAAATGGCTGGCCTTTCGCGAGACGAGTCCCACGACCGGCTTTGACATTTGGATTTTGCAGGTTGAAGGAGAGCGGAAGCAGCAGGCTTTCCTCCGAACCCCGTTTAATGAAGCCAATGCGGTATTCTCACCAGATAGTCGCTGGTTGGCGTATCAATCCGACGAGTCGGGCCGGAACGAGGTTTACGTGCAGCCGTTTCCCGGCCCCGGCGGTAAGTGGCAGATTTCAACCGAAGGTGGCAGCAATCCGCGCTGGGCGCGTAATGGCCGCGAACTGTTTTACCGCAACGGCAACAAGATGATGGCGGCGAACATCAAGACGGAACCAACATTCACGGCGGGGAAGCCCAGGCTTCTATTCGAGGGACAATTTGCGGCAGGAGGCGGTGATGTGTCCCCCGACGGCCAGCGGTTCCTGATGATCCAGGCCGTCGAGCCGGAGCAGCCCGCGACGCAAATCAACGTGGTGCTGAATTGGTTTGAGGAGTTGAAGCGGAAAGCGCCGGGAAAATAGTGCCCCGGAAATCCGGGGGGCGGGCTGTGCGAGATGCGAATCATTTCCGAGCGCACCGGAATGAGGTACTATTGTCCGGTTGCAAGCGAATTAACATAGACGGGAGGACTCTCGCTTGAGAAAGAAGGTCAAGATCAAGGAATTTAACGTGGTGATCGAGCGAGACGCCGAGGGGTATTACGTCGCCTCTGTGCCGACGCTTCCGGGGTGCCATACGCAGGCGAAATCTTTAGACCAGCTTATGGAGCGCATTCAGGAAGCGATTGCGTTGTATCTTGAAGTGCAAAATGCCGAGGCGGAGCCCCTCGAGTTCATCGGCGTTCAGCGGGTGATGGTTGGCCGATGAGCAGGCGGCCGAGGCTCACTGCCAGGAAGCTAATCGCGGTTTTGCGCCGGGCGGGCTTTGAAATCATTCGCGTCAGGGGCAGCCCCATTTTCTGCAACACGGGGACGGGCGAAGGACTCTCGTTCCGGTCCACTCTGAGGAAACCGTAGGACCCGGCCTGCTAACGAAAATTTTGAGCGATTGTGAAATGACGGAGGAGGAATTCCGATCATTCTTATAGGTACGACCCCTTCGGGGTCGGTGACTATTGGTGGGCTGCGGTAACCGGGGGCGTTGGCCCCGGCTATCCTCTGTATCCCCTTCGGGGATTATCTGACAACACCTGCCCTAAGTGAACAGTATTGGGGTTAGCGCGCTCCATGCGGAGAATGGAAATTGAATCCATCCAATCCGCTGTGTTAGCATCCAGGGTTTGACTCCCATTGGCGGCCAGTTCCGTCCGGACGTATGGGAAGTAGCGGGAAAGGAGCATTCGAGTGAAAGCTTATCTCGGGAAAGATATCCGCAATATTGGCGTGGTGGGACACGGCGATTCCGGCAAGACCACCTTGGTGGCCGGCCTGCTTCATACGGCCGGCGTAACGCAGCGGCTGGGACGCGTGGATGAGGGCACCACCACCACCGACTTCGACGAAGAGGAGATTGAGCGCAAGATTACGATCTCGACCTCGCTCGCCTACCTCGAATGGAACAAGACCAAGATCAACCTGCTGGACACGCCCGGCTATAACATATTTATTAATGATACGTTCTCGAGCCTGGTGGCCGCCGACTCCGCGCTGGTCCTGGTGGACGGGGTGCCGGGCGTCGAGGTCCAGACGGAAAAGGTCTGGGAGTATTCCGACCGCTACAACCTGCCCCGCGCCCTACTCGTCAACAAGCTCGACCGCGAGCGAGCCAGCTTCGAGCGCGCCGTCGAATCCATTCAGGCCATCTTTGGTCGCAACGCGGTTCCGATCCACTGGCCCATCGGCGTCGAAAAGGGTTTCAAGGGCGTCGTGGATTTGCTCGGCATGAAGGCATACACCTACGCCGGAGAGACGGGAAAAGGCCAGGCCGGGGAGATTCCGGGGGATTTGTCCGGGGCGGTCAATGCGGCGCGCGAGAAGCTGATCGAGATGATCGCCGAGGGTAACGACGCCTATATGGAGGAGTTTTTCGAGAAGAGCACGCTCTCGCCCGAACATATCACCGAGGGTCTCAAACAGGCCATCGCCGGCAGAAGAGTCTATCCGATCCTATGTGGTTCGGGCCATCATTTGATCGGAGCGGACCTGCTCCTGAACTTTGCATCGGAATTCATGCCTTCCGGCGTGGATCGGGGGACGGTCACGGGAGCCACGGCCTCCGGCGAGCCTCTCGAACGGAAGGTTTCCGACACCGAGCCGGTTTCGATTTTTGTCTTCAAGACGGCGGCGGATGCGTTTGCGGGCCGGGTGACGTATTACAAGGTCTGCTCGGGCGTGGTGGTGAACGACGCCACCCTAACGAACTACAACAAGAGCGCGCCGGAGCGGTTCGCGCACATATCGCTCCTGCAGGGCAAGACGGCTAACCAGGTGCCCGAAATCCACGCTGGAGACATCGGCTCGGTGGCCAAGCTGAAAGAGACGCTGACGGGAGACACCCTGGGCGACAAAGCCTCGCCCATCCTCTATCCGCCCGTCAAGCTGCCGGAGCCGGCCATCAGCTTCGCCATCGCCCCTAACTCGCGCGGAGACGAAGACCGGCTGGGAGGGGCGCTGCACAAGATACTGGAAGAAGACACCGCGCTGCGGTTCTACCGCGACCCCCAGACCAAGGAATTTTTGCTGGGCGGAGCGGGCCAGCAGCACGTGGAGGTCATCGTCTCCCGGCTGAAACGGCGTTACAACGTCAATGTCACGCTAAAGGCCCCCAAGGTTCCCTACCGCGAGACCATCCGCGGCACGGCTGACGTCCAGGGGCGCCACAAGAAGCAAACCGGCGGGCATGGGCAGTATGGCGATTGCAGGATCAAGATGGAGCCGCTGCCGCGCGGGGTCGGGTTTGAGTTCGTAAACGACATCTTCGGCGGAGCGATTCCGAAGAATTACATTCCCGCCGTGGAAAAGGGGATCGTCGACTCGGCGGCTAGAGGGTTCCTGGCCGGGTATCCGGTCGTCGATTTCCGCGTCAACTTATACGATGGCTCCTACCATGACGTGGATTCCTCCGAGCTGGCCTTCAAGATCGCCGGGTCGCTGGCCTTCAAGAAGGCCATGGAACAGGCCAAACCGGTGCTGCTCGAGCCGATCATGAACGTCGAGGTCTATGCTCCCGAGGCGTTTGCCGGGGACCTGATCGGAGAACTAAACGGACGGCGGGGCCGAATCCAGGGGATGGACACTCGCGGCACTTCGCGGGTCATCAAGGCCCAGGTTCCCATGGCCGAGATGCTCAGCTACGCCTCCGATCTAACCTCGATGACGCAGGGGCGCGGAAGTTTTTCGATGGAATATTCCCACTACGACGTGGTTCCCGGGCAGATCGCAGAAAAGGTGATTGCAGCCGCCAAGGCGGAACGGGCCGGAGAAGAGGTGGAGCAGGAGGCTTGAGAGGGTTGAGTTTGGAGGCCGTGTCAAGCAAAATGTACCACAGTAAGTTATTGAAAAATATGCTATCTGCATCTATTTTGTTGACTTCGAACTGCTTTTTAGTTTAGTCTAATGAACTCCACGAACCGTTGCCGGATGGGGCAGCATGGGCTGCCAAAAATTTCAGGAAGAGAACAAGAGAAGGGTAAAAAATTTTACGGGTACCGGCACCCCCAACGGATTTCTATTATATGAAAAAAAGAAATCTTCCCCCATTTTTGGTAGTAGTTGGATTTGGCTTTCTAATTTTCACAGGATGCTCGACGCGAGGGTACAAGGTCGCTGTAGCCCCCCCCCCGCCGCCTCCTGCCGCGCCTCTACCGCCCGCCCTTGTCTCCCTGCCCTCAAGGAAGACGATTGTTCCGCCGGTCCTGGCCGCTCTTCGCCAGCCGCGGTTCGATTTGGTCGAAGAAATCATCGACAAGGCGGAGGCATCTTACGAGAAGGGCAAGTTGGATTACCGGGCCGGGCACCTGGAGATGGCCAAAGAGGAGTTTAACGCCGCGATCGACGGCATGCTCCAGTCTCCCATCGGCTTGCAGGAAGACCGGCGTTTGTCGAAGGCATTCGATTCGCTGGTGGACCGCATCCACGCGTATGAGTTGCAGGCGCTTCGTCAAGGCGACGGTTTCACGGAACCTTCCTACCAGCCCGCCCCCCTCGACGAGTTGCAAGCGTTGACCTTCCCGGACAACCCGCAGCTCAGGGAAAAAATCCGGGCCGACGCCGCCCATACCGTTTCCGACCTTCCGCTGGTCATCAATAACCAGGTGGCGAGCTTCATTGAATATTTCGCTCACGGACGCGGCCGGTCGTCGCTCGAGGCCGGACTGCGGCGCTCCGGGCGTTTCCACGACATGATCGTGCGAATCCTTCAGGAAGAGGGTGTGCCGCGCGATCTGCTCTATCTGGCCCAGGCCGAATCGGCTTTCCAATACATGGCGCGCTCGAACAAGGGAGCCACGGGGATCTGGCAGTTCATCGCGGGCACTGGAAAGCTTTATGGCCTGGATCGCAACTGGTGGTTCGACGACCGGCTGAATCCGGAAAAGGCCACACGCGCCGCAGCCAAACACCTGCGGGACCTGCACGGGATCTTCGGCGACTGGTATCTGGCTCTGGCGGCCTACAACAGCGGACGGATGAGCGTGCAATCGGCCGTCGAGCGCACCGGCTACGCGGACTTCTGGGAGCTATCGGCTCGCCGCGCGCTGCCGCAGGAAACCAGGAATTACGTCCCCATCATTCTCGCTCTCACCATCATCGCCAAGAACCCGGAAAAATACGGAATCGACAATCTGCTGCCGGAAGTCCCGCTGCGATACGATGCCGTGACGGTGTCCGAGCCGGTGGACTTGCGCCTGGCCGCCGAAATCGTGGGATCGACGGTGGAAAATCTGCGAGAGTTGAATCCCAACCTGCTCCGGCTGACGACGCCCAAAGTGCCCGAATACGACCTGAAAATTCCGCTGGCCACCAAAGACATTTTCCTGAAGCGGATCGCCATGATCCCGCCCGAGAAGCGGGTTTATTGGCGCTGGCACACGGTCAGCTACGGCGAAACGCTGACGAGCATCGCTAAAAAGCTCGGCTCCACGCCTCAGGCGATCGCCGAAGTGAATAGTATCGATCCCGAACAGCCGCTGCGCGAGACGGCGGAACTGGTCATCCCGGTGAGTTCGACCGCGGGCAGCGGAGAGATCCGGCACGAGGTCCGCGCCAAGGAGACGCTGGCCTCGATTGGCAGACGCTACAAAGTGACTCCGGCGCAACTGATCGCATGGAATAATCTTTCGAGCCAGACGGTGCGGCCCGGAGCGGTTTTGATGATTCCGGCTCCCGCAAACCGTTCCTCCGAACCAGTTGCATCCCGTACCGCGCGCTTGAAGTCCGCTCACAGCGTGGCGCAACACAAGGCGCCAACTGCCCGGAAGGCGGCCGTGGTTTATAAAGTCCGCAAGGGCGAGACCCTGGAGAAGATCGCTGCGAACCACAACACGTCGGTCGAAGCCCTCAAGCAGAGAAACAGCCACCTGGGAAGCAACTTGAGGATTGGGGCCGAGATTATCATTCCAGTGGCAAAGTAACTCGCTAGTACTTCGGACGAAGACGCCTTCCAAGGAAGCTTCCGACGACATGTGGAAGGGCGCAGAGTCCACTCGGGGCGTGGTCATCCCCGATTGCGGAGATCGGAAATCCCGGCTAGAACATCCAAGCAAGCCATCCCTCACGAATGCGAGAAATCCGCCTGATGCCAAGAAAAGTGCGCAAAGCTGTGTTCCCCGCCGCCGGCCTGGGCACCCGCTTCCTTCCGGCCACCAAGGCCCAGCCCAAGGAGATGCTGCCGCTGGTCGATAAGCCGCTGATCCAATATGTGGTGGAAGAGGCCGTCAACTCCGGCATCGACAACATCATCATCGTAACTGGCCGGGGCAAGAACGCCATTGAAGATCACTTCGATGTCGCCTTCGAGCTGGAAAAAATCCTGGAGGTGCGCGGACAACAAGAACTGCTGGAAGTGGTCCGCGAGGTCTCGGACCTGGTGCGGATCTGTTATGTGCGGCAGAAGGAGGCGCTGGGGCTGGGACATGCGATTCTGATGGCTCGCGAGCTGGTCGGCGACGAGCCGTTCGCCGTGCTGCTCGGCGGCGATATCATCGCCTCCCCGCCGCCGGGTCCCCG
>ORMF011381987.1_pt1 | contig 17225 bp, 14 predicted proteins | sample 1779871 | NCBI WGS metagenome assembly ORMF01 (sample SAMEA104232316, study PRJEB22302) | groundwater metagenome | biome: forest; feature: aquifer; material: groundwater | place: USA | collected 2011-08-07 | depth 5.4 m
AGCGCCGAGCAGCGTCTGATAGAGGAGGTACTCCTCATTGGGATCGGGCGCCGGTTCTCCGTCCAACTCCGTTTTCTTCGATCCGTTCAAATCGGCCCACCGTTGGACAGCTGCTTCCCATTCGTCTGGAATTTCCGAAAGGACATTGATCCGGGCGCGAACATCCTCGCTCCGCTTGGTATCGTGCGTCGACGTGGCCAGGACGGAATAGGGCCACCGTTCCAGCCGCTCCTGATTCTGTCTGTGGAAATCGGAGAGAGAAATGCCGAACGTCTGCGGATCGCCCCCCACCTCGTTGAGAGAAACAAGCCGGTTGTAGATATAAAATGCGGTGTCTTCCAGCCCTTTCGCCATGATCGGACCGGTGCACTGCTGAAATTTCCGGACGAAATTGAGCTGCTCCATCCGATCATCCTCGGTGAAGTACTCCGGATACTCCAGAAGAAGGATTCTTTTCAAATAATCGAAGATTGAAATATCGGTCGCCGGGCTTCTCTGCTTGGCCTTCGCCACCGCCATTTCAATATATTTCCGGTCGTGATCTTCCAGCGTCTCTTCCTGAGAGATATAGGTCCGGTAGATCGGAAAGCAGGCGATGATCTCGCGGATGGCGTCGCGCAGGCTGTAGAGGGTAAAGTCGCGGGAGAGACGGTCCTTCTCGGAGAGAAGATTCAACTTGCGCGAGAGGACGTTGATCTCGCTCGCCAGCGAGGTGTTCATGATGAACTTCTTCCGCTCGTAGACAATGTCCGAAAATCGGCGCCTGGCGCCGATAAAGGCCGAATAGATCTCATCGAAGCGCTTTGCATGGGCGCTTTGGACAAAAAGCGCATTGAGCGCAATCGCAAATTCGTAGCCGACCGTGCCGTGAACCGGCCATCTCTCGGAAAGCCGCTCCCCCTTGCTCAGGATTTTTTCGACGATGATGTACATTGGCAGGCGGACCCCCGACCGCTTTCTTTCCGCCAGGAAACGATCCGCCTCTTCACCCCATCTCTTCTCGATGCTCTTTCGAACCTCCTCCGGCGTCCCCTCCGGAATCTCTCTCAAACCTTTTAAAATAAAACAGCGTCTCTGAAGATTCCTGAAATACCAAAGCGGGTCGAAAAGCCCGTCCGGATGATCGATCCGCAGCCCGTCGAGCTTTCCCTCCTGAACGAACCGGAAGATCAGCCGATGGGTCTCTTCGAAGACCTCTTCCCGCTCCATCGAAATCGACGCCAGATCGTTGATGTCGAAAAACCGGCGGTAGTTGATCTCATCCGCCGCAACGCGCCAATACGACAACCGGTAGGCCTGCCGGTTCAAAACGGAATCGAGAAGATCGAAGCTGCGAGGATTTCCCCTGGTCCCGTTATAGAGGACTCCATTTTCGTCGATAAACTTTTTAATCTTTTCTGACCCATGATAAAGCTTGGCCAGACGTTTCTTAATCCATTCGATCTGCCGCCGCTCTTCCGTAATCCGCTTCGGGTCCGATTCGATCTTCGCCGGAAGGTGGAGAAGCGCCAGCGTGATCCCGTGATACTCTTGCAGGCGTTCGGGGTCGTCGGCCATCTCTTCATCCAATATGTCCAGCCGGTGTCTTAGGATTTCGGGGTAGGTCCGAGGGGAGATCGGAAAGCGGTTTTCATAATAGCGGATGTAGAAAGAGCCTTCCGAGAAGGTCAGCTTTAATTCCTGATTTTCCAGGATCCGTCCGTATTGGTCCCCGAGAACCGGAAGGAGGACCTTTCCATTCAGCTCTTCCTTGATCGGGCGCCAATCGATGTCAAAATAGCGCGCGTACGGAGAGTTCCGGCCGTTCTCCAAAACATCCATCCACCACTGGTTCCGGTTCCCGCTGATCCCCATATGGTTGGGAACGATGTCGAGGATGTGCCCCAGGCCATGCCGTTTCAACTCACGGATCATGGCAATATGTTCCTCTTCGCTCCCGATCTCCGCGTTGAGGGCATTGTGATTGGAGATATCGTAACCATGCAGGCTCTGGGTCCGCGCCTGAAGGTAAGGAGAGGCATACAGATGGCTGATTCCCAATTCTTTCAAATACGGAACAACCGCGGTTGCATCCGAAAAGCGAAAGCGATAATTGAATTGAATCCGGTACGTGGAGAAAGGGGCAATCTGAAGATCGGAAAGCTTTCCCAAAAAAGATCGAACCAACGCATCGATCTGATCGTCGGAGAGGGAAGGCGTGCCGGTTGGAAAGTCTGAATCCATTTTGGCCATCAATATAGGTAGATTTATGATGACATAATCGCAACGCAGGTTACAAGAGAGGGATCAAAACATATTGTGATTGTATTGGGGCGTTGCCCCAATACAATCTTTAGTCTTTATTCCCACTCGATGGTGCTGGGAGGTTTGGAGGAGATATCGTAGACGACCCGGTTGATTCCCCGGACCTCGTTAATGATCCGGGTTGAAATCAGCTTTAGAACCTCGTGTGGAAATTCAAACCAATCGGCCGTCATGCCGTCCTGGCTGGTGACGGCGCGCAGCGCGATCGCATTCTCATACGTCCGCTCGTCCCCCATCACCCCGACGCTCTGAATCGGAAGATAAACGGCAAACGCCTGCCAGATCGACTGATAAAGCCCGGCCTTTCGAATTTCTTCTTCAAAGATCGCGTCCGCCTCCCGAAGCCGGTCCAGCTTTTCCCGGGTGATCTTTCCGAGAACGCGGACCGCCAGGCCGGGGCCCGGAAAGGGATGCCGGTAGAGAAGCGCCTCCGGAATACCGAGCTCGACGCCGAGCTTTCTCACCTCATCTTTGAAAAGGGTTCGAAGCGGCTCGACCAGTTTCAGCCGCATCCGCTTCGGCAGGCCGCCGACATTGTGATGGGTCTTGATCGTCGCGGAAGGACCTTTCACCGAGACGCTCTCGATCACGTCGGGATAGAGGGTCCCCTGGACCAGGAAATCGACCTTCCCGATCTTTTTGGCTTCTTCATCAAAAATGGAAATAAATTCTTTCCCGATGATTTTTCGCTTTTTCTCCGGATCGGTCGTCGAAGACAATTTCTTGAGAAACCGGGTCGACGCATCGACCGGCTTTAGATTTAATTTTAAATTCTCTTTGAATGTCCGGATCACCTTTTTTGCTTCATCTTTTCGCAAAAGGCCGTTGTCGACAAAAATACAGGTGAGCCGTTTGCCGATGACCCGTTGGACCAGGACCGCTGCGACGCTTGAATCGACCCCGCCGCTTAAAGCCGAAACCGCTTTCCCCTCCCCGATCTGTTCCGCAATCGACCGCTCCGCCTCTTTGATGAAAGAGCCGATATCCCAGGTCGGTTTACATCCGCAGATGTCATAAAGGAAGTTCCTGAGAATCTGAATCCCTTGCGGCGTGTGGGCGACCTCCGGATGAAACTGAAGCGCATACAACCGCCTCTCTCGATCCTCCATCGAGGCGGCCGGAGAATTGTCGGTCCGTGCGATCGGCTCGAAGCCGGGCGGCGAAACCTCGATCCGGTCGCCATGGCTCATCCAGACAGAAGTCGGGTTGGACAAACCCTTCAGAAGAGGAGAAGGGCGTTCGATGATCAGATCGGCCCGGCCGAACTCTCGCTTCGCCGCGCGCGCCACTTTTCCCCCGAGAAGGTGGGTCATCAGTTGCATCCCGTAGCAGATCCCCAGAACGGGAAGGGAGAGCTTAAAGAGGGCAGGGTCGCAGAGGGGCGCCTTTCGGTCATAAACGCTGGCCGGCCCGCCAGAGAGAATAATCCCGGCGGGAGCATGCGATTCGATTTCCTTGAGCGGGGTGTAATAAGGCAGAATTTCCGAGTAAACCTTGCTTTCGCGGACGCGGCGGGCAATCAACTGGGTATATTGGGAGCCAAAATCAAGAATGAGGATTTTATCGGTCGATGCAGACATTATCTATTTAGGTTTGAACCTTCCTGGTGACCTGGCCGTCGAGAAGACTGCGTATGCCCCCTCCGGGGACTTCCGGCATTTTATATGCTGGAAGTGGGTCGCAAGACGGAGCCGGAACTTCGACCCGCAGCGTACTCTCTGTACGTGAGGACGCGAAGCGAAGGCGACAACGCAGCAGACGCGGGCTTATCGGCGGCCAGGCTAGGAGTCGCCGCCCCGTTCATAGTTGGGGGCCTCTTTGGTAATAATGACGTCGTGCGGATGGCTTTCGCGAAGCCCGGCGGAGGTGATCCGGATAAACCGGCCTTTTTCCCGAAGCTCCGAGATCGTCTTGGTTCCGCAGTAGCCCATCCCGGCCCGGAGTCCTCCGGCCAGTTGAAAGACGACGCCGGAAAGAGTCCCTTTGTAAGGGACCCGCCCTTCGATCCCTTCCGGGACCAATTTCGATTCCGGCTCGAACTCCTGAAAGTAACGGTCTTTCCCTCCCCGTTCCATCGCGCCAAGCGATCCCATTCCGCGGTAGACCTTATAGCTTCTTCCCTGAAAAAGAACCGTCTCTCCGGGGCTCTCTTCCGTTCCCGCAAAGAGGCCGCCGATCATCACCGAGTGCGCGCCTGCCGCAATCGCTTTGGTAATGTCCCCGGAGAACTTAATTCCCCCGTCGGCGATGACCGGAACTTTGAACCGCTTCGCCGCTTTCGCGCAATTGGCAATGGCGGTCAGTTGCGGCACACCCGCCCCTGCAATCACCCGGGTGGTGCAGATCGATCCCGGCCCGACGCCGACCTTCACCGCATCGACCCCGGCTTTGATCAGATCGATCGTCGCCTCGCCGGTGGCGACATTTCCGCCGACCATCTCGATGTCGGGATAGAGCTTGCGAATCGACTGAATCGTCTCCAGCACCGCAACCGAATGGCCATGGGCCGTATCGACGATGATCAGGTCGACCCCGGCCCGAATCAAGGCGTCTACCCGGCTTTTCGAATCTCCTCCAATGCCGACCGCGGCGCCCACCCGGAGGCGGCCGAACCGGTCTTTACAGGCGTTCGGATATTTTATTTTCTTTTCAATATCCTTGATGGTGATCAGGCCTTTGAGCTCGAACCGGTCATTCACGACCGGGAGCTTTTCGATCCTATTTTTATGGAGGATCTTGCTGGCATCTTCCAGAGTCGTTCCTTCGGGGGCCGTAATCAGGTGCTCTTTGGTCATCACCTCGGACACTTTCAGATTCATCCGGCTTTCGAACCGAAGATCGCGGTTCGTCAGGATGCCGACGAGCTTCCCATCCTGGGTCACCGGAATCCCGGAAATTCGGTACTGGTTCATCAATTTGAGCGCCTCGTGAAGACGCTGATCGGGAGAGATGGTGATCGGGTCGACGATCATGCCGCTCTCCGATTTTTTCACCCGATCGACCTCCGCCGCCTGGGTTTCCACGGAAAGGGCCCGATGGATGATGCCGATCCCCCCTTCCCTCGCCAGCGCGATGGCCAGACGGGACTCGGTCACGGTATCCATGGCGGCGCTGAGGATCGGAATTTGAATTTCGATGTGGCGGGTCAGTTTGGTTTGAAGATTCACATTGCGCGGCATGACAGTGGAACGGGCGGGAATCAAAACCACATCATCAAAGGTCAATCCTTCATGGAGCTTTTCAGGTAGCATGGCTCGGCCCTCTGATCAGGTTAGATTAAAGTGATTAGTCTTATCACAAAAAAAAAAAGAGGTCAAGGTATGCCTTGTGGCGCCTGGCCGCCGAGAAGGTGGCAGCTGCGAGGCGGAGCCGAAGCTTCGACCCGCAGCGTACTCTCTGTACGTGAGGACGCGAAGCGAAGGCGACAACGAAGCCAGATGCCGCCTTATCGGCGAGCCAGGAGGCAGGCCTCGGCTTGTTGGACATCCTCCGTGCTTCCGATAATGAGGGGGACCCGCTGATGGAGTTTTTCCGGTTTGATGTCGAGGATCTGCTGGCCGCCAGTGCTGGCCCTTCCGTGCGCCTGTTCGACCAAAAAGGCGATCGGCGCCGCTTCATACAGGAGCCGAAGTTTTCCTTTAGGATTTTTGCTGTCGGCGGGATAGAGGAAGATCCCCCCCTTCAATAGATTGCGGTGAAAGTCCGAAACGAGAGAGCCGACATATCGCGCCGTTTTCCCCTCTTTTTTAACCGCTTCAATATACCGCCTGATCCCTTCGTCCCAGAGCAGGGCGTTCCCTTCGTTGATGCTGTAAATCCCCCCCTTCGGCGGAATCCGGATACCCTCCTGACAGAGCAGAAATTCACCGATGCTCGGATCGAGCGTAAATCCATGCACGCCGTATCCGGTGGAATAGACCATCATCGTGCTGGAACCGTAAATAATGTAGCCGGCTCCCACCAGATCGCGTCCCGGCTGAAGAAAATCTTCCATGGCCGCCTGGGATCCGCGGCTCTTCCGGCGATAAATCGAGAAGATCGAGCCGATGCTGATGTTCACGTCGATATTCGAAGATCCATCCAGGGGGTCCATCAAAAAAACATATTTACCCTTGGGATACAAATCAGGGATTTGATAGATCCCTTCCATCTCTTCGGAGGCAATGCCGATCAGGTGGCCGGTGTGGCTTAAGGTTTTGATGAAGGTCTCATTGGCAAACAGATCGAGTTTTTGAACCCGCTCGCCGTGAACATTCTGGCTCCCCTGATAACCGAAGAGGTCGATCAGACCGGCCTTGTTGACCTCCCGGGAGATGATCTTGGCGGCCGTGGCGATTTCTGCGAGAAGTCCGGTGAAGTCTCCGGTTGCTTTCGGATATTTGCGTTGCTGCTCGATCAAAAATCGGGTGAGGGTGGTTCCCAATTCCATGAGTGAAACTCCTTGCGAACATCAGAGGGACGGACGGTCCTTCGATGATTGTTTAAGAAGACGCGCTCCCTGTGAATCCATTCTTGTAATCCGAATCTGAGAGACCACCTCATGACGTCCAAACCCCCGCGCCATCGCTTTTCCAATTTTCTCCGCCTTCTTCGGATCGTCGGTCACGGCAAAAATGGAAGCCCCCGCCCCCGAAATCGAGCAGCCGAATGCCCCCGCCGAAAGCGCCCCTTTTTTTACATCGTCAAACCCTTTGATCAGAGGAGCACGTGAAGGCTCGGCCACCCGGTCCTGGATCGACCGGCCAAATCGCGCCACATCTTTTTTTGCCACCGCCCAAGCGATCATTGCAGCATAAGCCATATTGGAAATAAACGACTCCATCGGAATGCGTTCGGGCAGGACGCGCCTTGAGTCTTTCGTGAGAAGCGGAAAATCAGGGGTGACGACGACAATCACGGCTTTGGCAATTCGGCCCAGCGGCACCACCTCTTTCGTGAAGGGGTTGTTCCAGGTGACCCCCCCCATCATCGATGGACCCACGTTATCGAGAAAAAACCCGCCGCTCACTTTTGACTCCGCCACCGCGGCCAACGGAACAAGCTCTTCTTTGGAAAGCTTTTCTCCGAAAAGGAGATTGACGGCATAGACGGCCGCAACCGCGCTCGCCGCGCTGCTTCCCAGACCGGTTCCGGGAATATCTTTATGGAGAGAAAGGGTCACCCCCTCGCGAATTTTGAGGTGATCCAATACCGCCTGGGCGGCAATCCCTGCCGTGTTCTCATCCGCCTTGTAGGAAAGGCGGCCCCGGTCTCCGGTAATCTCCGTGATCGAGACCCCCGGCTCCGGACGGCGCGCGGCGAGGACGGTGTCCCCCATTCCGGTGAGCGCCATTCCCAAGACATCAAATCCGGGACCGATATTTCCCACAGAACCCGGGGCAAAAACACGAGCTGTTTTCATCTTGAATTCCTTTGTCTCAAGGAGAACCGAGCTACTTCGGTCAGGGCCCGTAACCGTTGACTGCATCGATCATCTGCCGGAGACGGCCGAAGCCTCTTCGATTAAAATTAAAAACGATCCGCGGAAGGGCGACCAATTTGGGCTCATTCAGTTCATCTGAGAGCGCTTCCGTCTCCGTGATTTTCCCGCTCACAATAATATCTGGAAACGAATCGTTCAGATCGTCGAGCATCTTTTTCTGGATTTTGTGATTGACCCGGATCACCAATTTGTCCCGGACGAAACGAAGCGAGTGATAATTGTAGTAAAAATGGGTTATTTCTTTGACCGCCGCATCGATGTGGTCGGTTAATTTAAAAAGGTTCATGTCGTCGGGTGAAATCAAGCCTCGGGAGAGAAGCTCATCTTCCACATAAATCCGCCAGGCTTTCCAGTAGGTGCCTCCCGGCGAGTCGATAAAAACGACCGGTAGAGGATTGCTCTTTCCGGTTTGCAACAGGGTCAGCGCTTCAAACGCCTCGTCGTGGGTGCCGAATCCCCCTGGAAAAAGTGCGATGGCATTGGCCTCTTTGATGAAAAAAAGCTTTCGGGTAAAAAAATATTTAAACGTCATGAGCTTGGGATCATTTTCAATAAATTCATTCGCCGACTGCTCAAATGGAAGGAGGATATTCATCCCAAAGCCTTTGTCGCGGCCCGCTCCTCCCTGCGCCGCCCGCATGATTCCCTCTCCCGCCCCGGTAATCACCATAAAGCCCTCTGCCGCGATCTTTTTTGCAAACTCTGCAGAATGCTCATAAATCGGCTCGGAAGAGCGGGTTCGGGCCGACCCGAAAACACTCACTTTTTTTGTTTCCTTATACGGGGCGAAGAGCTTAAACGCATATCGCATCTCTTTCAATGTGGTATGGATAATTTTAAGATCCCCACGGGTCACATGACTTTTAGAAAGGCGGAGGGCGGTGACCACAATCTCCCGGATGAGCTCTTCATGCTCGGACGCGCCGCTGCTTAGTTGAATCAACTCCATGATTTTATCTTGGAGAAGCTTACTATCCATCATTTGTTCATTCGACTCGGATTTTTATTATTAGGACGGTTCAGCCGGTGTAAAATATCGCCCTCATATTATTTATCAACAAGGCCCTCCTGTCAATTTAAATCTGGAGATTGGAGAGCCCGAAAAACCGAAGTACGCGTTTATCGCCTGCCGTTCCGACTGGGATAAACCCATTCGGCTCAGTGGGGGGGGATCTGCGTCTAAAAATGATCGTGTGAATTTTTTGGGAGGGGGGAAGTAAATGATCGCCCGACGAGTGCTTACCGGCGGAGAGTCAATGAAGCCTGCCCATTTTTCTGCTCACCGGATGCCGACTTCAGGCCCGCTTAATTTTGGGTGAAGTGCTTCATCAATAATCGACTCTAAATCTTCGAGGCGAAATGGCTTGTTCAAAAAATAATCGACCCCTTTCAAATGAAGGTCGTCATCCAGGTTCTGATAAGAGGCGCTGGTTAAGATGACCGGAAGCGGATTGGGAAGCGCCTTAATCTTTTCTGCCACCTCCAAGCCCGACATCTCGGGCATGAGGTAATCGGTGAGTACCAGATCGACATCGTTGGATCGACAAAGTTCCAATCCCTCTGCGCCCCTCTCTGCCAATAAGGGAGTATATCCTAGTCGGGTGAGCACCTCCCTCATCAGGTCAAGGGTTGAATCATGATCATCGATTACCACAATGGTTCCCTTTGAACCAGATTCTCCTCTATTGAACAACTGGGCCCTCTCACTTTGTTGGATCATATTCTTTCTCCATTCACTGAGTAAACTGTAGAGCATAAACTATGCCAATTGAAGGGTGTTTGATTTTAATATAAGAAGCTAATTTAATTGATTTTCTATCACATAACGGGAGATTTAAATCTGGATTTTATGCTCCATCCCGATTTGTGATCCAATCCGCGTCCAGTTTTTGTGAAGTCGGTTACATACCCCCCAAACTGGACAATAAATGTACGAGGTCTTTTTCATGATTAAATTGACTACGGCTTAAAACCTGTGCCATAATGACAAACAAATCCAAGGGGTGCCGCCGTGGCTGAGAGTTCCGACCGTATCGGAGCAACCCTCTGAACCTGATCTGGATAATGCCAGCGAAGGGAGCGTAAGGTTTTCATGGCAGACCGCACCCTTCATTATAGGTGCGGTCTTTTTATTTCCAAAAGATATGAGGATCTGAAAACATTTAAGAGAAAGGACGGGAATGATGAAAAACTTGCCAGCAGATCAGAACGGAACTGATTTATCGCTGAATCTCACCACCCAGCCCTTGCCGGCGTCCCGCAAGGTTTATGTTAAGGGAAGTCAGGGTCTTCAAGTCGGAATGCGGGAAATTCAACTGACCCCGACCCGTGCTTCGGGAAACGGCTCTGTAAAGGAAAATCTCCCTCTTCTCGTTTATGACACGTCCGGACCTTATACCGACGCCAACGTAAAGATCGACATTCGCCAGGGACTGGCGCCTCTCCGGCTTCAATGGATCTTGGAACGCAACGATACGGAGGAGCTTTCCGATATTTCATCAGAGTATGGAAGGCGGCGCGCCTCCGATCCCACCCTAAAGGATCTCCGATTTGAGCACATCCGAAAGCCGCTCCGCGCCAAGACCGGTATGAATGTCAGTCAGATGTACTATGCACGTAAAGGGATCATCACCCCCGAAATGGAATACATCGCGATCCGCGAAAACCAGACGCTAGAGCAAGCCCGGTTAGAAGGGGATCTTGCGAAACAACATCCCGGCAATGCCTGGGGAGCCAGCATCCCCTCCGTCATTACGCCTGAGTTCGTCCGGCAGGAGGTCGCACGGGGGCGGGCAATCATCCCCTGCAATATCAATCATCCCGAATTGGAGCCGATGATCATTGGAAGAAACTTCCTGGTGAAAATCAATTCCAATATCGGCAACTCGGCCGTGGCCTCTTCAATCGAGGAGGAAGTCGAAAAGATGATCTGGTCGACCCGATGGGGCGCGGATACGGTAATGGACCTCTCCACCGGAAAAAACATTCATGAGACCCGCGAATGGATTCTGCGCAATTCGCCGGTGCCGATCGGCACCGTTCCGATCTACCAGGCTTTGGAGAAGGTACAAGGAAAGGTCGAGGAGTTGAATTGGGAGATCTACCGCGACACCCTGATCGAACAGGCCGAGCAAGGGGTCGATTACTTCACCATTCACTCCGGCGTCCTTCTTCGTTATATCCCCTTGACGGCGAAAAGAGTGGCGGGGATCGTCTCGCGCGGCGGAGCGATTCTGGCTAAATGGTGTTTGGCTCATCACAAAGAAAATTTCCTCTACACCCACTTCGAAGAGATCTGCGAAATCATGAAGGCCTATGACGTCTCGTTCAGCCTGGGGGACGGCCTTCGCCCAGGCGCCATTGCCGATGCAAATGATGAGGCCCAGTTCGGAGAGTTGGAGACCCTTGGCGAGTTGACAAAGATCGCATGGGAGCATGATGTCCAGACGATGATCGAAGGTCCCGGACATGTCCCGATGCAGATGATCCAGGTCAACATGGAAAAGCAGCTCAAAGAGTGCCAGGAAGCGCCATTCTATACGCTGGGCCCGCTCACAACCGATATCGCCCCCGGCTACGACCACATCACCTCCGGGATCGGAGCGGCGATGATCGGATGGTTCGGCTGCGCCATGCTTTGCTATGTGACGCCCAAGGAACATCTCGGCTTGCCGGACAGGGAGGATGTAAAGACCGGCGTCATCACCTATAAGATAGCGGCGCACGCGGCCGACCTGGCCAAGGGACATCCGGGCGCCCAGGCGCGCGACAATGCCTTGTCCAAGGCCCGTTTTGAGTTCCGGTGGGAAGATCAATTCAATTTATCGCTCGACCCTGAGACCGCCAAATCATTTCACGATGAGACCCTGCCGGCAGAGGGGGCGAAAGTCGCCCACTTCTGCTCCATGTGCGGACCGCATTTCTGCTCGATGAGGATCACCGAAGAGGTGCGTGAATACGCCGCGAAGAACGCCCTGGACGAACAGTCCGGACTCGAACTCGGAATGATCGAAAAATCGGAGGAGTTCAAAAAAGGCGGCCTGGAAATTTATAAATAACGTTAAACCTGAATCGTTATACGTTAAACGTAGGAGACAAAGGAAAAAAACAAATAACAAAAGGAATTTACTATGCAGCCACGAGAGATTCAGCCGCTGCGCGAAGCAGAAATCACCCGGAATATCGCGCGGGAATATTTTAAAGAGTTTGACCATCTGATTGAGTCCGATGTCCTGATCGTCGGATCGGGGCCTTCGGGTCTCGTCTGTGGAAAAGAGCTCGCCTCTTCGGGATTCAAGGTGGTCATCGTCGAGCAGTTAAATCATCTGGGCGGCGGCTTTTGGAACGGCGGCTACCTGATGAACAAGGCGACGATTGCCCATCCCGCGCAGGAGATTTTGCAGAAGATCGGCGTTCCCTGCAAGGAGGTGGCGAAAGACATGTATATCGTCGATCCGCCTCACGCCACCGCAAAGCTCATCGGATCGGCCTATGACGCCGGAGTCAAGGTCTTGAATATGACGAAGGTGGTCGATCTGGTTCTCCGTGGCGACGACCATCGTCTGGAAGGGCTGGTCGTCAACTGGTATCCGCTTGAAATGATGGGGCACAATGCCGCCCACGTCGATCCGATCGCCCTCGAATCCAAGATCGTGGTCGACGCCACCGGCCACGACGCCGTCACCCTTCAGCTGCTGGCCAGGCGAAACTTATACCAAGCGATCCCCGGCAACGGCGCCATGTGGGTCGACCGGTCCGAATCGCTGGTCATGGAAAAAACGGGCGAGGTCTATCCGAACCTCTTCATCGTCGGACTTTCGGTCGCCGCCGTCTACGGCACCCCCAGAATGGGACCGGCCTTTGGATCGATGCTCCTTTCCGGAAAAAAAGGGGCGGAGATGATCCGGAAAAAACTCCGATAAAATGTTCCTCGGATCACCACGGCTCATCCTCGCTTCAGCCGTAAACAGGGAAAGAGGGATCTCCGCATAAATGAGAATTCTCGCTTTCGGAGACAGTCTCACCGTCGGCTACCGATCTCCTGATGAACCAGCCCCTTATGCCTCTTTTCTCGCCCCGCTCCTTCCCGACGATACGACGATTGCCATTGCCGGCATCAGCGGGGAGACGACCTCGGACATGCTCTTTCGTTTTGATCGCGACCTCCTTCAAGCCACCCCCGACCGGGTCATCATTGCGCGGGTCCTCTACGAAACGCTCTTTAAAAATAGCCTTGGAAGATCTAAAAGGCGGAAGGGCGGAGGGACTCTGCAGTGGAAGGAAATGGAGGCGATTTTCTTGCTCCTGGTAAATTTCATTAAAATGGGGTGGCCCTTATTAAAAACGACCAAGAGGAAGGTGATCAGGGCCGCCCCATTGTCATAGAACCTTCAATCCTCTCAGGGGATCGCCGGAGCTATGAACTAAAATGAAACCGCAGAAGGATACGGTAAAACATTCGACGTTATTTCTTTCAGGCGCTTTAAAGCCAACGTCGCAACTTCAGCAGGTTTACTCCGATAAGAATAGAGCGCCATCGAAATAAACCCGTCATAGTGAATCTCATCGAGGGTCATCAATATCTGCTGAAAGTCGATTGCCCCTTCTCCGGGAATCAAGTGTTGGTGAAGCCGTGAAGCGGCAATGTCTTCAAAATGGACATGTCCGATGTAAGGGGACAGTTTATGAAGCGCCTTCACCGGATCTTCTCCAACGCAGAAAAAATGGCCGACATCGCAGTAAAGGCCCAGAGAGGGGGAATTCATATGTCCCATCCACTCCAGGAACTGATCGGAAGTTGAGATCAGAAAATTCGGTTCGGTCGAAATCAGGACCTTCACCCCCGATTCCTCCGCATGCGGAAGAATCCGCTCCAATCCTTCGATGAAAAGGTCCAGATCCTCCTCAATCGTTTTTCCGTTGAGCGGTCCTCCCGGCGGAATCGAGATGCTCTTCGCACCCAAAGCCTCCGCCAGACGGATGCAATCGATCGTGTGGTGAATTCGGACCTCTCTCCCCTCCTTTGCCCGTTCAATCCAGGACGGATGTCCCGCTTCGCCCACTGCATAAAGGAGTGAGGTGTTGAGTGTTGCGATGGAAAGACCGGTCCGAGCCAATGCCGACTGAATATTACGGATGAAAGATTTCGTTAGATCGGGAGGGTAGGCATGCGGACGGTCACACATGATTTCAACACCCGTATACCCCGCTGCCGAAATTTTTTCGAATGCCTCTAGGAGAGAGTAATTCCGGAATGCACTGGTACTAAACGCATACTGAATCATAAAAACCTCACTCACGGTTAGTGGAACGCCCATTCCAACAATGCTCTTACATATAGCAAAGGTTGTTCCAAAAAACTTCGATACTCAAAGAAAATTAAAATGAGGTAAATGAGGTGGAAAGGGAGGTTTTTCGAGTCAATTCGAGCGCCGCGGTTGCCAATCGATTCGGAACATCTAGGGCCAGAAAGCGTTCACTGAAAACTTTCGCCGGATGTATGCAATTTATTTCAAGGAAGGATAAAACAGGACTTCATGGACGAAAATTTTTCTGAACCCTTAACCGAATGGATTCCGGAGGACGATCGTCTCCCCCCGCTTGGAACTGGTAGAGACCAGATCGATCCGGCAGCCGACCTCATCTGAAATCGCTTCCAGATAGATTTTTGCATTTTTGGGAAGCCGATCATAAGAGGTGATGCCGGTTGTCGGCTCGGTCCAGCCTGAAAAACGTTTAAAAACCGGGACACATTTTTCGAGGACCCTCAAAGAGGAAGGAACTTCACGAAGGGTTTTGCCTTCATATTGGTATCCGACACAGACGTCGATCTCTGGAAAACCGTCCAGCACGTCCAATTTGGTAATGGCAAGCGATGTTAGGTGATTGACCCGCACCGAATAGCGGACCAGAACGGCATCAAACCACCCGCACCGCCTCGGCCGGCCGGTCGTCGCCCCAAATTCCCTCCCCTTCGCCCGAAGAGATTCACCGGTGGCATTGTTCAACTCGGATGGAAACGGGCCGCTCCCGACACGCGTGGTATAGGCCTTGGCGACCCCTAACACCTCATTAATCCGGGTTGGTCCCACGCCGGTTCCAGTGCAGGCGCCGCCGGCAGTGGCGTTGGACGAGGTGACAAAGGGATAGGTCCCCAGATCGACATCGAGATGGGTCCCCTGCGCCCCTTCAAAAAGAAGATGCCGGCCTTCGTCGATCACCCGGTTCAAAAGGAGGGCGGTATCGGCAATATAGGGCTTGAGCTTCTCAGCGTAACTCATGTACTCATTGAAGACCGTCTCCAGATCGAACCCTTTGACTTTATAGAGCTGTTCCAGGAAGTAGTTCATTTCAATCAGATTGGTCGCCAGTTTCTCTCTAAATAGATCGGGATCGAGCAGATCGACCACCCGAATGCCGATCCGCGCCATCTTGTCCGCATAGGCGGGGCCGATTCCCCGGCCGGTGGTCCCGATCTTCCGGGTCCCCTTCATCTTTTCACTTTCTTTATCGATCGCCTTGTGATACGGCATGATCAGATGGGCCGTTTCGCTGATAAAGAGCCTTCCGGAAACGGAAATGCCACGGCCGGATAAGGTCTCTAATTCCTCAAGAAATGCTTCAGGGTCAACCACCACCCCATTCCCGATGACCCCCACTTTCGTGGGGTGGAGCAGCCCGGTCGGCATCAGATGAAGGACGATGACATCGGTTTCGACGACCACCGTGTGGCCGGCATTATGGCCCCCCTGATAGCGGACGACATAATCTGCCTTTTCCGACAGAAGGTCGACAATTTTCCCTTTCCCCTCATCCCCCCACTGTGCGCCGATCACCACTAAATTCATCTCTTACCTCAACGATTTTAAGCTTAATTGAGCGCCCCAATCATAGGCTGTCTTGATTTTCTTGTCAAGACAAACTCTTGACAGCCTTTCATCTTGGGTGATATGATCTCCCCCATATTATCTTAGCTATGTGGGGCTGTAGCTCAGCTGGGAGAGCACAAGGCTGGCAGTCTTGGGGTCAGGGGTTCGATCCCCCTCAGCTCCACCAAAACTTATCAAGGGGTTAGCCGACAATGGTTAGCCCCTTTTCTTTTAGATTGTGCACTAATTGTGTAGTTGACCTCTCCGATGACTTCCCGGTCTTTGGTTTGTCGGTCATCGCTCCATCTAAAATATCTACCGCTCTGGTCTTATGAGTGGCTGAAAGATGGGCATACCGGAGCGTCATGCTTAGGGTCTTATGCCCCAGTAATTCTTTGACGGTCGTTAAATCAATCCCCGCCATCACCAAATGGCTGGCAAAAGTGTGCCTCAGATCGTGGAAGTGAAAATCTTTTATTCCTGCCTTTCTTAATGCCGATTTAAACGATCTCTTAACGTCTTTGAATCGCTTCCCGTCGCTGTCGATGAAAACATGGGGCACATCCACTCGCCGGGTGATTCCTTGAAGAGCAAAGCGGACGGTTTGATTAACCGGGATCTCGCGGGTATCACCGTTCTTTGTTTTATCCAGAAGGATGAACCCATGCTTGAGGTCAATGTGCTTATCCCATTCAAGGGAAAGGATTTCTTCTTTCCGCATCCCGGTATTGAGCGCCGTGATCACAATCGGCTTGAGGTGAGCGCTGCACCCATTGATCAGGGCCTGGCACAGAGGGGATGCTCGCGTCGACAAGCCAGATCCCTTTTGCCTTTAGATCCTTCAATAGGTTGATCTTGTTCTGTAGCCGCTGGCGAGGAGTTGTCTGTCTCAGGATCGGTTTGAAGTCGCGGACGGATGTGGGATTAATGCAACTGAATAAGACTTTCCAGAATTGAGGTGTGCCATCACGTCTTGGATGAAGGTGGCTGTTCGTTAGGCTTTTTCCCCCATAGCCGAGGCAATATACGAACCTTGCGTACTGCGTTGGATATCCTGGCAGGTCGGATATCGGCGGAATGATAATCTTGCGGTCATGATCATGAGTGTATACATGGGATTCCGCGAGGAGCACGATCCTCACTTTTTCGGGCTTCAGGAACCGTCGATATGTTTCCACCAACTGAACGGATTCCAGCGCCTCGGTATGAAGACTTTTTACCTTCAAATAGGCTTGATTCAGCGCTTGCATTTTCCCCGCTAGTGCTAACGCGGGGCTGAGCCATGACCCGCAGGGTCATTGGTTTCGTGCCCCTGGTTCTCCAGGGACACCAATTCGGGGGACACCAACCCAATTCGGGGGACACAAACCAATTCGGGGGACACGACACAAACCAATTCGGGGAAACCAATTCGGGGGACACCATACAATTCGGGGGACACCAGACACCATACAATTCGGGGGACACCATACTTAATTCAGTTTTTGCTTAGGTCCTGGTTTTCGACGATGAAGAATACGGCCCAATCCTTTTTCAAGCTTGGCTACAAACCCTTCGCCCCCAAGGGGCCG
>ORMF010205970.1_pt1 | contig 17219 bp, 17 predicted proteins | sample 1779871 | NCBI WGS metagenome assembly ORMF01 (sample SAMEA104232316, study PRJEB22302) | groundwater metagenome | biome: forest; feature: aquifer; material: groundwater | place: USA | collected 2011-08-07 | depth 5.4 m
TATCTCTTTTTGTTTAAGAGCGTACTCAAAAAAATCGGTGTCTTGATCAAATCCAACAGCATCTTGTGTAAGCCCTATCCTAGAATGGATGGCCACTTTTCCAAATCGGTTATCGATACAGGGAGCAAAAAGAAGCACCTGCATTCCCCTTTCCACATAGTTATATCCTGACTGCAAAAGGGTGGTGCTTTTCCCCGCATTCATTGCAGAATAATAAAAATAAAGCTTAGCCATAGCATGTACTCATTATGTAATTTGTTAAAACAGATACCTTATTGCAAATTTGATGTACATCACAAAGATTTGCTTGAGATCTTTTAAACTACTTCGCTTTACATTCCCCAAACTTGAGTGCTTTTCCCTTGAACCGTTTCTACTCTCTGATAAATCTTCTTGTTCCAAGATTTTTTCACGCTTCGATCAAATAGTACCAAGTGTCCTTCCTTGGCCCCAGACTTATCCTACTCCGCCACCGTAGGCTCATTACTAAGTTTAAATGAGCACTGGACGAAGAGATCTTCTCCCCCTTTACATTTGGATCGATGGGTTCTGAGCCTTCCTTTCTCATAACACTACTCATATTAATAATTAAATTTTATTTAATCATAAAAACATTAAAACAGACTATAAACGGAAATGGTTCTTTGCAAATATTGAGTTTTTTTTTATAATGAAAAATAAAATACCAGTCAAAAGGAAGCGCCCATGGAAATCGATCCGATAATTGTTCATCCGCTTTTAAAGGCTTTTGGAAAGTTCGAGCAATTTCGAGTCAATCTAAAAACAGAACAAGAGCAAGCCGGTGCAATTCAAGCTTTTGAGTATTGTTTTGAATTGACATGGAAAATTATGAAACGCTTACTCCAAGAACGTGGGAAAATCGCAAACTCTCCAAGAGAAACCTTTCGTATGGCGGCGCTTGAAGGCTTTATTTATGATCCGGAATTATGGTTTGGATTCTTAGTTAAACGAAACTTAACGGTGCATACGTACGAAGAAAAAGAAGCTCAAAATGTGCTTAGTATATTTCCTCTGTTTTCAAGTGAAGTAAAGACGTTTTTAGCTCATATTGGAGCCTTGTAATTATGCTACATCTAGAAAAAAAACACCATGCGATTATTCACAATATCTTGAGTAAATACCCCTATACATTCTATGCCTTTGGCTCCAGAGTAAAAGGAAATCACCATCGTCTTTCAGATCTTGATCTTTGCTTCAAGGATCCTATCCCCTATTCTATTATTTCCCATCTGGAAGAAGACTTTGAAGAGTCTGACTTGCCTTATAAGGTAGACATTGTAAACTGGCAAACTTGCAGTGAAGAATTCCGCTCTATTATTTCAAAGAATCTATTAGCTATGTAGCTCTGACCGAACTTTCCTCTTGAGAAGGGGAACATACCAATCATTCAAGCTCATTTTCATCTCCATCTACTTGGATTTAAAGGCTCTAATCGAAAATAATCCTTTATCTCGCAACAACATCTCTTATCACAGGTGTTTCAAAACAAGCCTTTTGCAGGAGGAAGTTTTCTATTTTCTTTTTTGAAGTCTTAAGGTAGAATCGTTCTTTTTTGCAATAAGGATCCAAATTATGAGTAATCTATCTTGTGGAATCGTAGGTTTACCTAACGTAGGAAAGTCTACCCTTTTTAACGCGTTAACAAGAAAAGCTGCAGCTGCTGAAAACTACCCTTTTTGCACAATTGACCCCAATGTGGGCATTGTAGAAGTTTCGGATCCAAGATTACAAAAGCTTTCCTCTATCTCCCATAGCAAGAAGATCATACCCGCTACAGTAACATTTGTGGATATTGCAGGACTTGTAGAAGGAGCCTCTGAAGGTCAAGGACTTGGAAATAAATTCTTAACAAACATCAGAGATACCGATGCCATCATCCATGTAGTTAGATGCTTTGAAGATGACGATGTCATTCACGTCCTTGGTGAAGTAGATCCCATTGCCGATATTAAAATCATCAATATGGAACTTATTTTATCCGACTTACAAATGGCTGAAAACACCTACACTCGGATGGAAAAACAGGCTAAGGGGAAAAAAGAAATGCAACCCACTTTAGATGTCTTGAAAAAAGCGCTAGAGCACTTAAACCAAGAAAAGCCCCTACGTAAACTAGATCTTTCTGATGAAGAAAAGAAAATTCTTGCCTTATACCCCTTCCTTACAAACAAGAAAGTTTTATACGCAACAAATGTGTCTGAGGACTCTTTACCCTCTTTAGAAAATCCCCTTGTACAAAAAGTTCGAGACTTTGCTAAAGAAGAAGGGAGCCTTGTTGTCCCTATCTGCGCTAAGCTCGAGCAAGAAGTTGGACAATTAAGTCCAGAAGAGGCTCTAGAATTTTTACAAAGCTTAGGATTAACCGAAACAGGCCTTGACCGCTTGATCAGAACAAGCTTTTCTTTATTAGATCTCATCACCTATATCACGACAGGAGAGATTGAAACAAGAGCTTGGACCATTTTAAAGGGAACCCCTGCTAATGAAGCTGCAGGAAAGATCCACACTGATTTACAAAAGGGATTTATCCGCGCAGAAGTTGTCTCTTATGATGACATGGTCACCTATAATGGAAGAGTCGGAGCTAGAGAACACGGTAAAGCTAGATCAGAAGGCAAAGAATATATCGTACAAGATGGAGATGTGATTTTATTTTTTCACAATTAAACTTATGAAACAACTATTTGTCACCTGTCCCCATGGCTTTGAGCCTATTTTAGAACAAGAACTTAAGAGCCTAGGATTGCATTCCCTATCTCCCGGGTTTTGTGGCATTTTTGTTCCTAAGAGCTTTGATAACATTTGCTTAATTAACTATCAATCTAGAGTGGCTACTCGAGTTCTATGGCCTATAGCAGACTTTGCTTGTAGAGATAAAGAGGATCTTTATGCCAACGCAAGAAATATCACCTGGTCTGATTATCTGCATTGCCATAAAACATTTGCCATTGACTCCAATGTATCTCACCCCAATCTCACAAATAGCATGTTCGCTTCTTTAGTTGTAAAAGATGCCGTCTGTGATTTTTTTAGAGATGAAACAGGAGCTAGACCCTCCATAGACAAACAATTTCCCGATGTCCAACTCAACCTCTTTATCCAAAAAGGGAGAGCTACTATTTATGTCGACACCTCAGGAGCTCCTTTACATAAAAGAGGATGGAGAGACCTTCACACAGAAGCGACCATGCATGAATCTTTAGCTGCAGCCCTTTTACTCTTCACAAATTACTCCTCCGATAAAACTTTCTGCGATCCTTTCTGCGGATCCGGTACCTTCCTTATGGAGGCTGCCATGATCGCCACCCGTACAGCACCTGGATTTTTAAGAAAAAAATGGGGCTTTTTTAACTTGCCAGGATTTGAAAAGGAACATTGGATCAAATGGAAAGCTTCTCAAGACAGCTTAAGACTTCCTTTAGAGAAAGGAAGGATCTTTGGCTCTGATAAAAGCAGAGAAGCTTCCGATGCTACGCAAAAACATCTGCAAAAGCTAGGATTTGCTTCTGCGATAGAAGTAAAATATGATGACATAGCTTATTACACGCCAGGAGCTCCACCAGAGTGCATACTTACCAATCCCCCTTACGGAAAACGGCTAGAAACCTCTGTTTTACTTTTTCAGCAATTTGCTGAATTTATCCAAAATAAATGCGCTCCTGATGTAAAAGCTTATTTAATCTATCCGGAACAAGAACTCTTAGAGACGGCAGGACTTTCCGTTCATAGTGAACTTTCTTTTAAAAATGGAGGTTTACCTATTAAACTTTTCTCTGTTAAAAAAAATTTAACTTGACGCCCCTTGAAGACCTGTGATTAGATGGCTTGTTTAAGGAGTAAGAACACATGGGTGAAAAGACCGAACAAGCTACCCCGAAAAAAATGCGGGATGCAAGGAAAAAAGGGCAAGTAGCTAAATCGCAAGATTTCTCTTCCGCTTTTACCTTTATTGTTTCAATCGCTACCACCTTGTCTTTATCAGGCTATTTATTTGAGCAACTAGCCTCCTTCATCGTCTCGAGCTTTAAAATCGTAGGAGAGTCTTCTAATTTATTAGATCAGATACCAGGAGCCCTAGCAGAGTCTCTTCTTCTTATTTTTAATACAAGTATCCCTATCGCCTTACTGACTACGATCATAGGGGTTTTTATTAGTTTTATCATCGTCGGTCCGCTCTTTTCTTTTGAATCTATGATGCCGGACTTAAAAAAACTCAACCCCATTTCGAATTTAAAAAATATATTCAAAATGAAAACACTTTTTGAATTGCTTAAATCGATATTAAAAATTACGGGAGCAGTCTTATTAATCTACTCCGTAATGTGGACTAGCGTACCTGAAATCATCGCTACAGCTGCCTTATCTGTTTATGAAACGGCGCAGGTGTTTAATGATTTTTTAGTACAAGTAATTATTCGTGTGGGAATATTTTTTTTCCTTATCGCTGTAGCTGACCTTATCTATCAAAAAAAGAATTTTGCTAGCGAAATGAAAATGGAAAAGCATGAGGTCAAGCAAGAATATAAAGATACGGAAGGAGATCCCCATATCAAAGGGAAACGAAAACAAATTGCACAAGAAATTGCTTATCAAGAAGGACCTTCTTCCACTAAACGAGCTAAAGCCGTTATCACCAATCCTGTACACTTGGCAATAGCCCTTTCTTATCAACAAGATACAGAAAGGGCCCCTAAAATACTTGCGATGGGAAAAGGGCCCGTTGCGGAACAAATCATAAAATTAGCAGTAGATTATAATGTCCCAATTATGCGAAATGTGGCTTTAGCGCAAACACTTTTTGAAAAAGGGGAATTATACCAGCATATCCCGGAAGAGACCTTTGAAGCAGTTGCTGAAATTTTACGCTGGCTCGAAGGTCTTGAAAACAATGAAATCATAGGCTCGGAACTTTTTAAATGAAAACAATAGCAGACAAACTCACAAAGATATTGGGTAGTGGAAAGGCTCACTCTCTTATCAGTCAATCCAGCGACATCGTATTAGCCGCCTTCATTATCCTATTAATTATGATGATTATTATTCCTGTCTCCCCGGGACTCTTAGATAATCTCATCGCAATTAACTTAACAATTTCGATCTCTTTGCTGATGGTATCTTTATACATTCCAAAGGCGGTTCAACTTTCCATCTTCCCCTCCCTTTTGCTTATCACTACTCTCTTTAGACTGGCAATCGAAATTTCTGCTACTAAACAAATCCTTCTTCATGCAGATGCAGGTCATGTTATCTACGCCTTCGGAAATTTCGTTGTCGGAGGGAATTTCGTCGTAGGGGCTGTAATATTTTTAATTATTACGATTGTACAGTTTATCGTCGTAACAAAGGGTGCGGAACGGGTAGCTGAAGTTGCTGCACGTTTTACTTTGGATGCGATGCCCGGAAAACAAATGAGTATCGATGCTGACATGAGAAGCGGCATCATCGATGCTAACCAAGCTAGAGAACTTCGCCTCGGACTCACAAAAGAAAGTCAACTTTACGGAGCGATGGATGGAGCCATGAAATTCGTTAAAGGGGACGTTATAGCAAGTATTGTGATCGTTGCTATCAACATCGTGGGAGGCCTTATCATCGGGATCACAATGCACGGAATGACCGCTATGCAATCAGCTCAGACCTATACTCTTTTATCTATTGGAGAAGGGCTTGTTTCTCAGATCCCCTCCTTATTAATCTCTTTAACAGCAGGTATTGTAACTACCCGTGTCTCTAGCGATAAAAAAGATGCCAACTTAGGAAAGGAAATTTCATCTCAGCTACTTGGTCAACCTAAAGCTCTTATGATCGCATCTTGCGTAATCTTTGCTATGGGATTTATCGAAGGATTTCCTACCGTTGTGTTTATCGGAACGGCCCTTCTTCTAGGGGGTATTTCTTTTACAGTCTGGTACAATAGAAGAAAAGCTGAAAGAAGAAGTGAAGGAATGCTTACTTCTGCAGGTGTTGCCACAGATGTTGAAGGTCATACAGTGGTAAGGGGGGGGCAAGATGACTATGCTTTAACTCTTCCTGTTATTTTAGAAATAGGAAAAAATCTTTCGGCTTCTTTAAAAAAAGAAAAAGGGGAAACCACCTTCATCGATGACATGATCCCTAAAATGAGACATGCCCTATACCAAGACCTCGGGGTGAGATTTCCCGGTGTTCATGTAAAAACAGACTCCACTACACTAGAACCTGATGAGTATTCTATCTCTTTAAATGAAGTTCCTATCTTAAGAGGAAAAATTCTACAAGATTCTCTTTTAACTAGTGAAAGCCCTGAAACATTACGAAAATTCAATCTTCCTTTTAATACAACAAAAAACTCTCTAGGCCTTCCTTCCCTTTGGGTGGACGCTAAATATCAAGAGATATTACAAAAAGCCCGCATCAAATTCTGGAAACCTTTAGATGTTATGATTCTTCATCTATCTTATTTTTACAAACACTATGCAAGCGAATTCATCGGCATCCAAGAGGTTCGCGGCATTTTAGAGTTTATTGAAAAATCTTATCCAGACCTTATCAAAGAAGTTACAAGACTTGTGCCGTTGCAAAAACTTACCGATATCTTCCGAAGATTAGTGCAAGAACAGGTTTCTATTAAAGACCTTAGAACAATCTTAGAAGCCTTAAGCGAATGGGCTCAAACCGAAAAAGATGTGGTCTTACTCACGGAATATGTTAGATCTTCTTTAAGAAGATATATCAGCTATAAGTACTCCTTAGGCCAGTCTGTTTTATCTGTATATCTTTTAGATCCAGAAATTGAAGATCTTATTAGAGGAGCCATTAAACAAACCTCTGCAGGGTCTTATTTAGCACTAGACCCCGACTCTGTTCAACTTATTTTACATGCCCTACGAACTACTATTGTTCCAACACCTCTAGGGGGACAGCCCCCCGTTCTTTTAACGGCTATCGATGTAAGACGTTTTGTTCGCAAACTCATTGAAAGTGAATTCCCGGATCTTGCCGTCATTTCTTATCAAGAAGTGGTACAAGAAATTAGAATACAACCCTTAGGAAGGGTACAACTATCATAAGATAAGGGTTAATTTGTTATGGCAGATGATTTTGGAGCTCACTTAAATATAAGTCAAATACAGAGAGCTGGTGCAAAAGCGATAGGTCAAAAAGAAGACATCGTCCAAGAATCTGCCGAAAACAGCCTAAAGTACATAGGGGATAACGCCCTCTTTGTTAATATACGAAGAAACTTTGATACTTTTGAAAATCAACTCAAAAAAAGGGAAGTCGGGGGAAAAAAAACCGAAGAAACCGAAGAAGTCCCAGCTGTCTTAGAAGTTCAAAATGTTGAAGAGACGGCCGAACAATTTCAGAAAAAAAATCCAGAACTCCAAACCAAATCTCTTTTATACCTAAGAGACAGAATCTCTCCCGGAGATACTCAAGAAGAGATTTTAGATAAAGTTCAAGAAGCCTATCCTGATCCCTTTTTAGCAAGTGACGCTTTAGATTTTTTAATTGAAACTTCTACTGGAGAACTTACTGACAAGCTAGTCGAAGCCAAAAAAAAATTCACAGAACTCTATGGCAGAGAGATTTTAGCAGGAAGAAATGTCAGCATACAATCAAGAGAGTTTTCTAAGCTAGGCTTAGGTTCTCCTACAGGACTTCGAGATCTTTACAAAGATATCACACAAAATCCAAGAGAAGCCGCCACCCTCTTTGCCGAGTTAACAGAAAACTATACCTTTGAAAAACTAACAACAGTCATTGCTTTTGTTTTACATTCCTTAGGAAGCGATCTTAAAGCTAAGGGATCCTCTATTGAAAAAGGTGAGTTAGCGCGCCTTTTAACAGAAGCTAAATCCATGCAAGCTATCTTAGGGGTTTATCGGTTTTTTAAATCACGTATGCGACTGATCTTCTCTAGCTTTGAACGAGACGATTTGTCTCTTCCCTCTAGAGTCAACTTTGAGTCTCTTTCTAAATTATTTATTAAACTCCTTCTAGAAAGATTTCCTTCTGCTGATAAGGTTTTTCAGCTAGGAGTTCAACTAGGGCTAGAAGACCATCTCTTAGCAGAACTTATTATTTTCTCTCAAATGAGAGATGCTATAAGGCAAGTATCTCCAAGGTTATTTAAATCAGAACAACATCGTCAAGAAACCCTAACTATCTTCTTAGAAGTATTAGAAAAAATAGAAGAAGACTTAGAAAAAGAAGAAGAAGAAGAAGAGGAGGAGGAAGAAAATGAATAAATTTGAACTGTTAATACAAGAACTCGGACAAATTCTTGGAATCACCTTACAAGCAGAGCAAGGATTTCTTTGTAAGGTATTCATAAAAGAGAAGATCCATTTACAGATCGAGTATGATGAAGCGGCTGAAAGAATCATTCTAGCTTGCTTTATCTCCGAAGTCCCTCCCGGAAAATTTAGAGAAGATGTTCTTACCGCCGCTTTAAAAATCAACTACATCGATTCTTCTCTTGGTTCTTTTTCTTATGCAGATCCTACACAAACCCTGATGTTACAACTTTATCTTCCCTCTTCAGTTGCGGCCCCTTTGTTAGGAACTTTATTGCAACAATTCACAGAAAAAGCTATCAGCTGGAAAGAAGCTATTGAACAAGGCAACGTTTCTCGACTTGTGCCAAGTGCCTCAAGTTCTTTTCCGTCCCCCATAAATCTATCATAAAAAGGACTACAATGATTACATACTTATCTTCTAAAATCTTAAACTTCCTTAAAACCTATTATAACCTCTTACTGATCTGTCTAGTTCTTCTTCTTATTTTTCGTCCTTATAATCAAAGCATTGTATATTTAGCTATATGGAAAGTACTTTTAACGGGAACTATTCTCGCTGCTATTTTCAATTGCAAACGCTCTCCAAAAATAAAAATAACAGAAATTATTCTTGCTATCCCCACTATTACCTTCTGCTGGCTAGACATCTTCATTCCCCACCCTATTATTTTCACCATTAACACAATGTTTAATATTTTATTTACATTACTTGCCACTGTAAGCATTATCCAAGATGTTTTAATGCGCAGTAAAGTTACTATAGAAACCTTAAAGGGCGTTATCTGCGCTTACTTTCTTGTTGCCATAGCTTTTGCTTATATTTTTTGGCTCATTGAATATTTCGAACCTAATTCTTTTTTTATCAGTCCTAGCCACGCAGATTTTTTTTATTACACTCAATATCTTTCCGAAATGATCTATTTTAGTTTTGTTACTCTTTTAACTATTGGATATGGAGATATTGTTGCTGTTAAAAATGTCGGACAGACTGCTGTTATATTAGAAGGCCTTATAGGTCAATTTTACGTAGTCATTCTTGTAGCTCGCTTAGTTGCTACCTATTCCTTTCATGAACAAGCTAAACTACTAAAAAAACCAAATACAGAATAAGGTTCTATTGACATTTCTCAAAAATCCCCTTAAACTACTTTCTATGTTACAAAAAACCATAGCACCCGTGAGAGCCTTTTTCTTTTTTCTCTTCATCTGCATCCGTGTGATGGCCTTTTCAACACCTCACTTAGACTCCTTATACCACTCCTTAGATCCCCTTTCTATTACACAAAATCTAGCCTTCTATGAACTCTATCCAACCAGTCAAGAGGGCTCTTTAGCCTTACAAAGAGCCTGGAGACTCCTCTGCCAAGGCGGCCCGATCTCTTCTTCCACACTAATTTTACCTAAGATCGATCTTCAAGCCATCATTGCCCTCATTACAAAACAACCCTCCGAGCCTCCTGTAAAGCTTTCTTCCGAACAGTTAAAAATCATGAATAGAATCAGCTCTTCTTTAAGCAATAGATCCTTACCAGGATCTACTATTTGGACAGAGCAAGAGATCCTAGCGCTCCCTTCTGATGAGATCGACCTAGGAAGAGCACTTTTGATTTACCAATTTGATCAAGACCCCGAGTTTAAAAAAAAAATCCTAGACTACGAAGCTAGCCTAGATCTTATGGCCCTACAGATCCGAGTAAGACTTCCGGACAATGCATCTGCTGAAGAAAAAATATCTCAAATCAATCGATTCATCTTTTTAGAAATGGGATTTCGTTACCCCCCCCACTCTTTAGATGTAAAACATGTCGATCTTTATACATTTTTACCCTCTGTAATCGATAGCCGTCGAGGCGTTTGCTTGGGAGTCTCTGTCTTATATCTATGTTTAGCTCAACGACTTAATCTGTCTTTAGAAATCATCACACCCCCAGGACATATCTACATTAGATATCCTTCCAGCGATGGGGTCATTAACATAGAAACAACTGCAAGAGGAATTAACCTTCCCTCTGATGTCTATCTAGGGGTAAATACAAGATCGCTACAGAGGCGCACACTAAAAGAAGTCATCGGCCTTGTGTTTTTTAACGAAGCCTCTTTAAGTCTAACCAAACAAGACTATGCAAATACCATAAAGCTATATGAAAGAACCCGTCTTTATACTCCAGATGATCCATTTTTAACCCTTTTTTTAGGGATGAACTATCTTTTTGCTGGAAAGAAAAAAGAAGGAAAAGAGCTCTTACGTCAAGTGGATTCTTTAGTTTTAGACCACGCAGTATCTGCTGAGACCCTTCCCTCTGATTACCTTAATGGATACATTGATATCGAAGGGATGAAAACTATTTTTCTCCCCGTAGATGAACACAGGTCTTCTATCTTAGAAAAGCAAGCTATTTTACAAAAAACTTTAAAAAAATATCCTAAGTTCCGAGCTGGCCTTTTACAACTTGCAACCACCTATCTTCAACTGAATAAAACTGGTGAAGCTTTAGATGTACTCCTCCGTTACCACGCCATAGACCCTAATGATGTTACAGTAGAATACTATCTTTCTATTCTTTGTTTGCAAAGACTAGATTACGTTCGAGCGTGGGAGTTTTTTAGACAAGCTCGCAGCCTTGCAGAAAATCGAGGCCATACACCAAAAGCCCTACTCTCTCTTCAAGCCGAAATTCGACAATTATGCCCAGATCCCTTTAAAAAATAAAATACCAACCAACTAAAAAAAGACTCCTTAAAAATCTTGACAGGATCAGATTTTAACGAGATAATTCCACTCTATACGAACAAAAGGATCTTAATTATGGCTATGGCTAAACGTATTTTCTTATTCATTGTTGTGAACATACTTGTTATGACAATGCTAACGGTTATTTTGAGTCTCTTTAATGTAAAACCTTATTTACAATCCTATGGCATTGATTACACTTCTTTAATGATTTTTTGTCTTGTCTGGGGGATGGGAGGTGCCTTTATTTCTTTAGCCCTTTCAAAAGTAATGGCAAAATGGATGATGGGAGTAAAGATCATCGATCCCAATACATCGAGCTCTGAACTACAAAACCTGCTATCAACAGTACATAACCTTTGTCATTCAGCTCACATGAACCATATGCCGGAAGTAGGTATCTATGAGTCTCCTGAGCTTAACGCCTTTGCTACAGGCCCTTCACAGAAACACTCTTTAATCGCTGTCTCTACAGGACTTTTACGTAAGATGTCTCAACAAGAACTAGAAGGAGTCCTATCCCATGAAATCACCCATATCACTAATGGGGACATGGTAACGATGACTTTAATTCAAGGGATTGTGAACGCCTTTGTCATGTTTTTAGCAAGAGCCCTTGCTTACGTTTTCTCTAATCTAGGGAAAAAAGATAATTCCTCTTCCGGATCTTATCTTAGCTATACCCTCTTTGTTTTTTTATTTCAGTTTGTCTTCATGATCTTAGGATCCATAGTTGTTGCTTGGTTTTCTAGAATACGAGAATTTAGAGCGGACCTAGGGGGCTCTTACATCGTAGGAAAAGAAAAAATGATCGCCGCTTTAGAAGCTTTACAAAGAACACAAAGAATCCAAGACCCCTTACACGCTAAACCTTCTTTTGAGTCGATGAAAATTTCTACCCCCAAAAAAATAGGATGGATGAAACTTTTCTCTTCTCATCCTCCCTTAGAAGAAAGAATTGAAAAACTTAAAGAGTCTTTTTAAAAGACTCTTTATGAAAAACTATTTAAGAGTTCTTATTCTACTTTACACAACATCTCTTTTTTCTTCCCATATAGAAAAAGATATTTCATCTTATGACTTTAAAAAAATAGCAGACTTCCCTGAAATTTATGAATGTGAACATTTTCTAAGCGATTCGGAATGTGACAAGATCATTAAAAAGGCAAAACCGACCCTTACAAAAAGTACCGTAGTTGACAATAACTCTTCCAAGGGTTTGCTTGACTTAAGACGCACTAGCTTGGGAACATTTCTTTCTACCCAATCAGAAATTGCAGCTGTCAAAAAAATAAGAAAACAAGCAGAACGGATCACAGGGATTTCTCAAAAAAATGGAGAGGACCTTCAAGTCTTATATTACTCTATAGGGGCTGAGTACCAACCACACTTTGACTTTTTTGACCCTGACTCTAAAGGTGGCCTTATCCATTATAATAGAGGAGGCCAAAGGGTTGCAACGCTTTTGATCTATTTGAATACTCCCTTAAAGGGAGGAGAAACCATATTTCCAAAGGCTCGTGTCAGTATCAACCCCACTAAAGGAAAAGCTGTTTTATTTTATAATATCGATTTACAAGGCCGTCCCGATCCTAATAGTCTCCATGGTGGCGCTCCTGTAATTTCTGGAGAGAAATGGATAGCCACCCTCTGGTTAAGAGAACATAAATTTCAATAATGTATCTTAAAAAGAATACAATAAATTCAAATTAACACCCCAAAAATTGTAGGTATTACCAGCTCCGCTTAAAGCGTCTGCTGTAAAATGTCCATCTTGCCAATGCTCATAAAAAGGATCTACTACAATATGCCACCTTTTATTTTCCGTAACGGCAAAGTTTATAGGAAGATTTACAAAAAAGTTAGCAAGTGTATTTGAAAGAGTAAAGCGAGAACCTTTTAAAGAAGAGCTAGCCACGGTAGGATATACCTCTGGCATCCAAGTAAAGTCTAATTCCATCGCAAACCAGGAACTAAAAGCATAATTTGACATGATTCCAACAGGGATATAAAATTCATTATATCTAAGATTAGTTGTCCCCCCAACGTTTGATGTTAACTTCTGCCCATAATGACGATATCCTAATCCAGAAAAAATAGTAAATGTGTAGTCTAAACTCTTTGAAGCTACAGTATATCCTAACCTTTCTTGAGCATCAATGTACAGAAGGCTTCCTTTTCCGGTAGATCCATGCAAATTACCTTCTTTCCAAGAAAAGTTAGCCCCCGCATAGACATTATTTTTTGGCTTATATGCATAAGATGCTTGTAAGCCAAAAAGATTCCCATGGAAAGAAGCATCGCCATGAGGCTTTAAGTCTACATAGGTATAGTCAGCCCCAATTTCAAAATAGGATGAAAAATTTTGTACGGACTTATTATAAGCCTGATCATTTTGATAAGACACTTCATCGGCTGAAGTTGGCTGCGCTTCTGATATTTCTACATCATTAAAGGCAACTACCCCCGGACCCATAAAGGTCGAAGCAACTTTTGGCGCATCTAACAATGTCGTGGTTAATGCATCAACTGAATCTGTCACTAAAAGATTCGTATCACTTTCTTGGAAAGCAATCTTTTCAAAAAGTGTTTCTTCACTTTTTTGATAATTAACTAATAATGCAACAGCAACAAGAGATCCTACGCAGCTCGAGCTCACTATAAGCAATTTATTAGATTTTTGTTTTCTTGATTTTCTTTTAACTTTAACTCTAGATTTAACTGTAATTTTTTGTTTTTTCATAATTCTCTCATAAAATAGATCCTATTTTTCTTTCTATGCAAAATAAAGAAAAAATTAAAGAAAAAAATTTACATAATTAAAAAAAACGATAATAAAACCGATTCTAACAACTTATAAGTTGTTAGAATCTCATACTTTCTTACACTTATTTCCTTTGAATAAACTCGCTAAGGGAAAAAGAGCCTTCATCTAAAATATAGCTGGTTACAAGACTAGCTGGCGTTACATCAAAAGCAGGATTATACACTGAAGCGTTTTCTGGACTCCAAATTACCTGACCAAATCCCCCTTTAGCGCCTCTAACTTCATCAGAAGATCTCTCTTCGATTCGAATCGCATTTCCATTAGGGCAATTAGAATCAATAGTTGTATAAGGAGCTACTACATGAAAAGGAATCTCATGATGATGCGCTAATACCGCTAAAGAATAGGTGCCAATTTTATTAGCAAAATCTCCATTTACAGCAATACGATCTGCGCCAACAAGAACTCTATCTACTTTACCTTGTCTCATTAAAGTTGCTGCCATACTATCACATATTAGTGTGTAAGGAATACCGCTTTGCTCAAGTTCCCAAGCAGTTAATCTTGCCCCCTGTAAAAGAGGTCTTGTTTCACAAGCATATACGTGAATCTTTTTATTCTGTTCATGTGCTGCTTTAATAACTCCAAGTGCTGTCCCGATCCCAGCCGTAGCAAGACTACCTGTATTACAAATAGTTAAAATATTCTCTTCTTGTTCTATCAAAGCAGCTCCAGCTTCACCCATACGAGAACAAAGAATTACATCTTCTTGATAAATTGCCATAGTCGTATCAATCACTGCTTGGCAATAATCATCACGTTGCCAAATGGCCGCTAAAATACGTTCGATGTAATGAGATAAATTAACCGCAGTTGGACGTGAGCTTTTCAACATAAGCGCTGCTACTTGAAGATCTTCTTTGGACACCTTCTTTTCAGCTAATTGAGTAAGTGAAAAAGCGGCAGCAATTCCAATCATCGGAGCTCCTCTCACCTTTAAAGAAGTAATGATTTCAACCATCTGTTCAGGTGTTTTTACATCGATCCACTCCTCTTCTTGAGGAAGCTTTTGCTGGTTCAATATAAAGAGCTCTCCTTGGTCATATCGAATAGCAAAGTCATCTACTTTATAAGAGGCCTCTATTTTTTCAACATCCATTGCCTGCAAACCAACCATCGCAAATATGTACACAAAAAATGATAACGTACGCATATCTTTTCTCCTTGAAAAAAAGGCCATGCTAGATTTTATCTATAGTAAATGTCAAGAACCAGGAGTAAATTAATTGTTTTTCTTGTTTTGATAATAACTATATTGTATTACTTAAAATTTAAACTCATACTATTTAACATCTATATTATAGGAAAAAAATGGACTCAATTATTTTAAAAAATGAAAATGTAACAGCTACTTTTTCTCCCTCAAAGGGAATGAATTTAATGAGACTTCAAATAGGAAATGTAGATGTTATTGATCAAAACACACTCCCTTTATTTGAAGAGCGTTTTGCAGGACTTGGAAGCTTAATCGGGCCTCATTTTCACCATAGACCTGCAAATCAGATCCCACCCGTTCCTTCTGAATCATTATTTCCCCACATTGCAAGGCTAAAAGATAAAGGTGTCCTAGAGCCATTTTCACACGGTATTGCAAGGTATGCTCCTTGGAAAGCTCTGTCTTCAAAATCTTCTATTACCGCAAAACTTTCAGGAAAAGATCTTTGGAACGGCGTTTCTCTTTCAGTTTTAGAGGGTTTTTCTTTTCAAATGGAACTTATCGCTTCCTTATTGCCAAAAGGTCTTTTTTTAGATTTTTCTGTGCAATCAGAAAACCCTTCTCTTGTTGGCCTTCACTATTACTATACTTTGCCTTTAGAAGGAGGAAGGATTAAAGCTAAAGTAGAAAATACATACCGTATACAAGATGAGTGGAAGCCTATCCCTTCGTCTTTCTTAGACAAGGAAGGAAACCTTTTTTTTGATGCCACACAAGAAGTTGACGTTGGTTTTATTCCTAAAAAGACAAAAGAGGGCTTTGAAGTTTTCTATGAAAACACACAGTTCACTTTAAAGATTTCTTTTTTAGTAGAAGGCGATGAAGCTTCTTGGCAACTTTATAGACCAAAAGGAGCTTCTTATATTTGTATAGAACCTTTGTCTACAAAAAATCCCAAGCATCCTGTCTCTAAAAAAAGCCGACTGCAGGTAAGGATTGAGGTCCTATAATTTCTTAACAGGAATTGTGGCAAGATCTCTACGACATATAGTATTAGCAATACTAATTCCTTCAGAGCTTACAACATCGATACCATAATAAGCCCGAGGACTCCAACGATCCAAAAGCTCTTGACAGCGCACACCAACTCTCACATGGACCGTATCCGTAATATGTATTTCATTTTTAATAAGAGATGCACCTATACAAAAAACAGCCTCTATCATTCTAGGAGCTTCGTAGCCGTGTAGAGGAAATAGCTTTGTATCCATATCTTTTTCTGACACTTTTCTATCCATCATAAGCACCCAATAAGAGTTCCGAATCGGTGTATTTCCATGTTCATTAAAAGATTGTCCTTCATAACCTGTATTACTATGAGGAAACAATGGTTTTATAAAATTCCCAAAACTTTTTAAGGTAAGAGGCTGTCCATTCATTGTTTTGGGAATTCTCATAAGTTTATGAGTCTCCCCCACTCTTTCTTCTGATGAAGACATCGGACAACGTCCCTTAAGTATCTCGTAGATATTAGGAGGTAAAGAAGCAAATTCTTCCTCTTTATCTTCTCCTCTTGTGGCAGGCAATCCAAAACGATTTTCCCAAATTTTGGTACTGTAGGCCCTTTCTTCATAAATAGCCCTCTTCATTAAAGAAGATCTACCTATTAATTGATTCCATTCCCTCTTCACCGAAGAGCACCTTCCAAGATCAGCAAGATTCAAATATGAAAAAATTTCTAAACGGAGCTCCTCAGGGATTCTAAGAATATAATCGTTTTTGCTCTTTCCCATCAGAACCATCTCGGTACTCATATCTTCTTCGTTAGAAGATCTATTATTTCTTACAAAATTTGTAATATTCATTATAATCAATCCATTTTATTCGAAAAATAATTTTTCGCATCAATTATGATAACATCGTTGCTAATTTCTCAGAACAAAATTTAATAAAGTTAACTCAGTATATAAGGAGATTTCTATGGGTTTTCCAACAGTTAATCAAACCGCCTTCGAAGCAACAACAACTGCCGGCGGACTTGGGATCTATTCAATGGTTCGATTAAGTCATTTAGCCAAAGCTAAACCTCGCTCAATACCGCAACTCGTAGCCTTCAGAGCCTTCTCTTTACTTGGATCAGCCTTAGCTGGAATAGCACCCACTTTTCTATAGCGAAATTTGAGATGCTTTTTCATGAAATCA
>ORMF010260298.1_pt1 | contig 17204 bp, 11 predicted proteins | sample 1779871 | NCBI WGS metagenome assembly ORMF01 (sample SAMEA104232316, study PRJEB22302) | groundwater metagenome | biome: forest; feature: aquifer; material: groundwater | place: USA | collected 2011-08-07 | depth 5.4 m
CGCCTCGGGCGGCTGCTGTACCAGGGCCGTTGGTTCGATTCACAGGCCATGATGCTGCGCGAAACGGCCCAACGCTGGGTCGCAAGGCTGATTACCGGCGAGGTCACGGTCGAGCTACGCCGCGGCAACGACTACTCCATCCTCGACACCACCAGCCCGAACCTCACCTACAAGCCCGAGCGGCTGACCATGGAGAAGGGTGCGTCGGTCTTTTCGCCTCAGGACCGCATCGGGCAGCTGACGATGAGGAACCTCGACATCACCGATACGCGCGACAAGTTGTTCACCTACGTGAAAGCGGGCGTGCTGGCGCCGTCAGTCGGCCGCGAGCTGCCGCATCCAACAGGGGATCAGGGATCAGGGATCAGGGATCAGGAAGCCATGAATTCCCATCCGGATTCCGGATCCCCGACCCCCGATCCCCGATCCCCGAAGTAACCAGCAATGCCAAGACTCAGCGTCATCATCGCCAGCGTTCGCGAGGGGCGCGTCGGGGAACCGATCGCGCGATGGTTCACGACGCGCGCGAAGGAGCACGGCAAGTTCGACGTTCAGCTCGTGGATCTCAAGGACGTGAACCTGCCGCTGCTGAGCGAGCCTCACCACCCCCGTCTCCGCAAGTACCAGCAGGAGGCGACGAAGGCGTGGAGCGCGATCGTCGGGGCCTCCGACGCATTCGCCTTCGTCACGGCGGAGTACAACTACAACATGCCGCCCGCGCTCGTGAACGCCTTGGATCACGTGTACCACGAATGGAGCTACAAGGCGTGCGCGTTCGTCAGCTATGGCGGCATTTCGGCCGGCACGCGGTCGGTGCAGATGGGGCGACAGATGGCGACCGCGTTCAAGATGGTGCCGCTGGTAGAGTCCGTCAACATCCCCTACGTCGGCCAGTTGGTGGAGAACGGCGTCTTCAAGAACAACGACGCCCACGACAAAGCTGCGACGGTCGTGCTCGACGAGCTGCTCCGCTGGACGGAGGCGCTCGAACCTCTCCGGCAGTAGCCCTGTTGTTTTTGCCTCGGACCGGTGCTGACGGGCTGATCGTGCCCGTAAGGCGTTGAATTGTCGCGAGATGTCGCATATCGTGGCCCTGCAGGATGTCGACGGTTTTGCCTTGAACGCGCGACGCCGCAGGTATATACATGACGGTGCGAATCCACGCTTGGAACTTCAATTCGCACGTCCCAGGAGGCTTTCGATGAGGCGATGTCTTACAGGCTGCCTGCCGGTACGCGCTTATATGCCCTTGCGTGATCGCTGAATACACAACTTCGCTGAGACCGACTCCGGATCGGCATACCGTGGATGGCCTGCAGCACTCTCGGAGGCTCATATGACTCGATGCGTGAACGGCTGCGTGGTCCTCGCGGCCCTGTTATTTGCCGTGCCAGCCTTGGCTCAGACCAGAGCGAAGGCGGAGAACGTCCCGGAAATCCCGTTTGAATCGGTTGCGAACTTCTTGAAGATGCCGCCGGACGTGTATCTCGGCGAGAGCATGGGCGTTGCGACCAATTCGAAGGGGCATGTGTTCGTCTACCACCGCAGAGACGACACCCGCCTGTTCGAGTTCGACCAGACCGGCACCTTCGTGCGCGAATGGGGCCAGGGCATCTACGGATTCGAGTTCGCGCACAAGGTGCGCGTCGACAAGGAAGACAACGTGTGGGTCGTGGACGAGGGGACGAACATGGTCATCAAGTTCAACCCCGATGGTTCACGTGTTCTGATGGTCCTGGGCCGCCGGCCCGAGGCCGTCGAAGGTGCCGTCTCCACACCGCAGGGCGATCCTCCTCCGGCCCAGCGATACATCTTCGCCCGGCCAACCGACGTCGGGTGGGATCCGCAGGGCAACATCTTCGTGTCCGATGGATACATCAACCATCGGGTGGTGAAGTTCGACAAGAACGGGCGGTACATCCGAGAGGTGGGGAGCCATCTGCGCGGGAGCGAGCCCTACCAGTTCAACACGCCGCACTCCCTCGCCGTCGATGGGCAGGGCAACCTGGACGTGGCGGACCGCGGCAACGCGCGGATCCAGGTGTTCGACAACAACCTGGTGCTTCGGGCGATCTACGACAACGTCGGCAATCCGTGGGAAGTGTGCGTCTCGCCTGGGCCGCACCCGTACCTGTTCTCGTCGAACTCGAATCCTGACGCCAACCCCGCGGCTTCGTGGGCGATCTCCGGTGAGATCTACAAGATGGAGCTGGACGGGCGCATCGTTGGGAAGTTCGGCAAGGCCGGGAAAGCCGTCGGCCAGTTCCAGACGGTGCATGGCATTGACTGCCGCAACCCGGACGAGATCATCGTCTCTGAGATCTCGGCCTGGCGAGTGCAGAAGATCCGCCTGCGTCAGACCACGACCACGGCCTCGGCCCGCTAGGTGGAGGATCCCATGAGACGATTCCTACCGACTGCACTGATCGCGGCGACGCTTGCGTTCAGTGGTGTGCTGTCAGCGCAACTGAACTTCCCTGAAATTCCGTACGACGCCGTCGATCCGCTCACGCTGCCGCCAAATACCTACCTGGGCGAAGCGGCCGGCGTGGCCACGAACTCGAAGGGTGAGATCTTCGTTTACACCCGAACCGGGACGCCGGTGATCACGACTGCGGGGGCGCGGGCCGTGTCCCACGGGGGCTCACGGCTGTTCCAATTCGATCGAACCGGCAAGTTCGTTCGTGAGATGGGTCAGGGCGTCTACGGGTTCCTGGAGGCGCAGCAGGTTCGCGTCGATCCCCAGGACAACATCTGGATCGTCGATCAGATGTCAACCCAGGTCGTCAAGTTCGACCCGAACGGGCGGATTCAGATGGTCCTGAGCAGAAAGCCCGAGGCGATGGCTGTCCCGGGCGCTCCGATGTTCCCGCGACCCGATACGTGGGCGCTCGTGCCGGGAGCGCCTCCGCAGCCACCGGCCGCTGCTGCGGCAGGCGGCGCGCCGCCTGCGGCCGCGCCGGCAGGGGGCCGGGGCGGCGCCCTTCCCGGGGCGGGCGCCCAAGGCGAGAGCTTCAATCGTCCGACCGACGTCGCCTGGGACGCGGCCGGGAACATCTACGTCGCCGACGGCTACGGCAACGCGCGCGTGGCAAAGTACGACCGGAACGGCACATGGATCAAGAACTGGGGCTCACGGGGCACCGGCGAGGGTCAGTTCAACGTCGTGCACGGGATTGCCATTGATGCCACGGGTACCGTCTACGTCGCCGATCGCGACAACAAGCGGATCCAGGTGTTCGACTCGGAAGGGACCTTCAAGACGCAGTTCCGCAATGTCGGCACGCCCTGGGCGATCTGCGTGACGCCGGGACCGCGCCAGTTCATGTACGTGTCGAACTCGAACCCGCCGAACAACCTCGACTACGACGGCGAGATCCTCAAAATGACGCTCGACGGAAAGATCGTTGGGAAGTTCGGGCGCGCGGGCAAGCTGCTCAAGGAGTTTGGCACCGTCAACTCAATCGACTGTCGCAGCGAGAACGAGCTGTACGTTGGTGAGCTCGGAAACTGGCGCGTGCAGAAGCTGACGCTCCGTCCGGCAGCGACGGGCACGCGGTAGACCCTTCCAGTCGGTTCCCAGTCCCAACTCCCAAGGCGTCGCTCCCGAGCGGCCGTCCTGGGAGTTGGGATTTTTTTCGCCCAGTTCTGTTGACCCTATCTCTATCTCTTACTGGCGGGTCCGCGCGCCCCGTCCTTTCGCGGCCGCGTGCCCTCGCTGGAACTCGCACTCTCCTGCCCGGCTGAAGCCGCCGTCCGGGCAAGCAGGAAGACCGCGATCATCATCGAAACGGCACCTACGGGTACAAGCAGCACGCCAACGCCCGGATCGCCGCCGTAAAACACCACGCCCCCGAGAAAGAAGCCGCCAGGAAGCAGAAGCGAAGCGCCGATCAGGCACCAGGAAATCAGCGGTCGATTGCGCGCGCTCGTGTCCGGCGCAGCCCGTACGCTCAGACCAAAAATTACGTGGACGATTGACAGCAACGTACCGTGGGCGTGAGCAAGGGTCCACATCAGGCGCCGCGTTTCGTTCGACGCGTCAAGATACGCAGGCACCTTGAAGCCGTGGAGCGACTCCAGCATCAGCCCGAGCATCGTGAAGAACAGCAGCGACCACCATCCGAAACGCAGGTGCCGGCGAGCGTAGTCTTGGTCCGCCATTTCCTCACTCTCTGAGGACGACGGGCCGATCGTTTCGCTGCAGGCCGAGCCTGATGATGGCGTCCATCCTGGGAGAACCAGCCGCGTCGAGCAGGAGGGCGGGGTCCGTTCTCCGGTCGCCGGGTCGGAGGGTGCGCCGCCAGTAGTCCAGTGCCCTCACCGTGTCTCCGATCCGCTCACTGGAAGGAGCGAGAAAATCGTACTGGAACCCGTCGAAACCAGGGAGAGAGCGCAGCGACCGATGGGCGATCAGCCGGACGGCGTCGTACGGATCGTTCAGGAGCATCGCAAGAGGAACGCCCATCCACCCTGTGCCCGAGGCGCGCTGGGCCGGCGCCCATCCCATGCTCCATGCCGCCACCGCTCGCTGCCCCGCGTCCCCCTTGAGGAGCCACAACAGCGATGCCGCAACCGTTTGCTCATCGTCGCTCAGTCTGACCTTCGGCGTGGTGTACCACATCTCGAGATAGTCGGATGTCCAGGCCAACGTCTTGTCGAGATGGCACGAGTTACAGGCATTCGGCCGCCCGGTTTCGATACTTGAGGCAACGCTTGGACTGCTGATCTGATGGCTCCTCAGCGCCCTCAGAAGTCCGTACGTGGTGTACGGCATGTGACAGTTGTAGCAGGAACTGCCGGTGGATGCCGGCTGGTGCTTCGTGTGCGCGGGCACGTTGGACCCGATGGCCGCGTGGCATTGCAGGCACGCGCCGTTGCTGTCCATTCCAGCCGCGACCTGATGGGTATCGGCCCACTCCGCGATCGGGCGGGGATCGTCGGGAGTCTTGTGCATCGCGTGGCACGAAAAGCAGGTCAAGGTGTGCTTCTCGTCGGTGGCGTTCCTGAAGCAGGGCGAGTCAATCAGCCCGTTGTACTCACGCCCTGACACTCGAATCATGCCGTCCGACCAGAATGAATCGTTCAGGTACCCGGGGTACGCGTCGAGAAGGGCCCGCACGGTCGGCGAATCCTGGTTCTTCGTGGGTTGCACGACGACGCGCGTTTCCCGGAGCTCGTCGCCTGGACGGTACTGCAGCCCGATCGAGTTCGCCTGGCGTTCCGCCTCCTGATCGAAGAACTCCCACACGCCGTGACACTGGCCGCAGACCTGCGACGAGAGCACCGGATTCAACTGTGCGGGTTGAACAATCGCGCTCCGGTCGGCCTTGCCGGTCAGGTACTGCGCGTAGCGGCGCATCGGGTTGCGGTTCTGACGGGCATGCTCGGCGGCTGGTCCATGACAGGCCTCGCAAGCGATACCGAATTCCCCGACCTGAGTATCGGCGGTCATCGAAGACGCTCCAACCGTCTCGACGTCGGCCGGCGCATCGAACCTTCGTTTGCCGGCTGTCGCATGGCAATTGACGCAGATGGCATTCCATCGCCCCGTCTCCGAACCGGGCTTCTCCACGGGCGGGTGCAGCAGGGCCGAATCGCGCGGGATCCATCGCCTCTCATTGATCAGATACGTCGCCGGTAACTGGCCGACCACGCGAGTCCGGTCGGTGCGGTACCAGTACACCTGCTGATAGTGCGATCCGGTGACCATCACGATCTGGCGCCTGATGCGCGGCCGCTCGCTCCCCTCGCTGCTCTTCCAGTCGGGATCGCCGAACTCCGCCCAGAACTCCTTTTCACGCAACTCGAGATCGATCGGGTTGCCTGGCACGTTGGTCACGCGCACGCCATCGAAGTCCGCACGCACGGTGTCCATCGTCGGCAACTGGGTCATCGTGCGGTGAAACGAGCCGTGCCAGGCTTCGTACTGGGCAGGATGACAGGCTTTGCACGTGTCCGAAGACACGTATCCACCTTCCTGAATCTGGATCGGTCTGTAGGTGACTTGGGCTTCTGTAACGTGCGGGTCCCGCGCGTTGACGATGGCCCAGCCCAACGCGGCGGAAAAGAGAAGCAGGGCCGCGCACGTCACCACGCGCATCATGAACATTCCTGGAACGGAATAATACAAAAGGCCGGGCGGGATGAACCCGCCCGGCCTTTCACCCGTGACGCCGCGCGATGCTCAGAACGTCAGGCGGAGCCCCATCTGAAGCCTCCGCGCCAAGTTTCCGTCAGTCCCCAGCCCGTACCGGGGGCTGGTTTCGAGCACCGTGTAGGTGTTGTAGTTCTCGTGGTTGAACAGGTTGAACGCGTCAACCATGCCCTCGATCCTGAAACGACCGCCGAGCGGGAAGGTCTTGGACACTCGGAAGTCCACACGATGGATTGCATCTCCGACGAAGGAATTGCGCGGCACGATCGAGCCGTCCGCGCGCAGACGGCTTCCGACCGCCGTACCAATGCCGCGGCGATCGCCGCCGGAGGTCGTGGCAGCGCGGGCGCCGGATCCGAAGAAGTACAAGCCGCTCACCAGGAAGCCTTTCGGAAGTTCGAAGATGCCATTGAAGACCGCGCGATGTCGTTGATCTGAAGTCGCCAGTCCGTACTCTCCGCCCAAATCCGGGGACACCTTGAACGGCAAGGGACCCATCGTGCACCACGATTCCGCGGTTTCCTTCGTGCAGTCCACGGCATAGGGCTGCGCGTCGTCATCCCACAAGCCCGCGAAGGTATACGTGGCCGCGAACTGGTAGTGACTGCTCATCCGCTTGTTGAACGCGGTCTCCAACCCACGGTAATTGGACCGGCCGGTATTCACTGAGACCCCCGTCAGAGCCCACCCAGGAATCGGTCGGCGCGACGCATCCGAAGACGGATAGTTGAGACCCGTTGCGGGGTTGTAACTCAGATTCAGGTTGTTCAGCGTCAGCCGCTCATTGCGCGCGCCGTTGAAGTTGAAGTCCGATGTGAGCGCCATGGTGCTTCCGATTTGCCGCTGGAATCCAATCGAGGAAGTCCAGCTGTAGGGCATTTTCATGTTCGGCGTCGCAATGGCCGACCCGGTGCTCTGGGCAATGCCCGACCTGCGCAACTGCGCGAGAGTGGGCAACGGCCCGTTGAAGGGGTTCGCTGCAAAGTCGGCCCGACCGTCGTTGAAGGGCTGCGCGACGTACGTCGTTGCCGCCGAGAGGCTGAACGATGTGAGATTGTTCACCACCTGGCCATAGTAGCGTCCAACCCCGCCACGAATCACCATGCGATCGCTCACCGTGTACGCAAAGCCAGTGCGTGGGCCGAAGTTGGTCTTGTCGTTTGGTCGGCCGGACTTGAGGATCGGATAGACCTCGATGAAGTTCGCGAAGGAATTCGGTTGCAGGTCGTAACGGAACCCAAGGTTCAGCGTCAGCTTCCGCGTTGTCTGCCAATCATCCTGTATCCACGTGGCGACGGTGTGGCGTCGCGCCTGGCCGCCGAACTCCCCAACGCCAATCTGATAGGACCGGATAAACGGGTTCAGGGCGTTGAGATTCCACGTATTCGGGTTGTCCCACGCGGGAATGAGCTGCTCGATGTTCGCGGGCGGGCGTGAGGTCGAGGCGTCATAGATGCCGTTGCACGGGCGGCAGTTGTAGAGATAGAAAAAGGTGTTCAAGTACTCCCCGCCCATCTTCACATCATGGCGGCCAGCCTGATTGAACGAATAGGTGAAGTCCTCACGAAGCGAGGCCACCTGCTGCCCCAGCGTCTGCGGCCAGTTCGTGTTGTTGTTTCCAAAGCTGTAGCCGTTGAAATTGATGCGTGGTGCTCCGTTCGTGACGCCGGCCACCGCCGCCTGAGGATGACCGGACCACGTGACGACGCTCCTATTCCTTTCGGTGGCGCCGGTAAATCCCCCTTTGATCTCGTTCAGCCCCCGACTCCCCAGCACCTTCGAGAAGGTGGCGAAGAAAGTGTCGGACTGTGCCGAGGAGTAACCCTGAGCAGACGGGTGGCTGGTGGCGCCATTGAGCGCCGAATACGCCGGATCCGTGCGGTGCCACTTGGTGCCACGAATCATCAGATGCTGCTGCGATCCCACTTGAAAGTCGAGGCGTGCGCCCCCGTTCCAATCGAGAACGTCTCTCGTCTGGTCGATGTTGAATGAAGGATACGGGCTGTTGAAAGTAATCGTCGACGGTTCGCTCTCGCGCTCGTAGTAGACGAAGTAGTGCGCCCGGTCCCTTCTGAGCGGTCCGCCATACGTGCCGTTGAACCGCCGGTTCTTGTACGGGAGCACTCGGTTCTGCACGAAGTCCTCCGCGTTGAACTTCTCGCTTCGGAAACTGGCAGTGAAGCTGCCGGTGGAGGTATTGCTTCCCGATTTGGTCACGGCGTTCACGAGCACGCCGTTCGACCTTCCCTGGGACGCGTCCCAACGGCTTGCCACGAACTGAAACTCCCCGACCGCCTCTTGCGACACACGGGGATTCGCGGCACCCGCTCGCCCGTTGTTGGTGACCTGCTGTCCGTCGATATTCAACTGGAAGTCGAAACGCTGCCGCGCGGTTGGCGTGTTCGGGTCAACGCCGTTCGACCGGTTTCCCGGCGCGAGCAACGACAGGTCCAACCAGTTCCCTCCGTTGACCGGAAGATCCTTGGTCTGCCGCGGGTCGATGTTCCCCGCCAACGTGGACGAAGTGGTTTCGATCAGCGGGGCTTCCCCGGTCACCGTGACTGACTCCTGCACCGTCGACGGTGACATCTGGGCGTTCAAGGTGACCGTCTGTCCGACCAGCGCCTCGAATTCCTGGGCAACGGTCGCAAAGCCGGGCAATTCCATCGTCATCTTGTAGCGGCCGACACGGACCGGCACCCGAAAGGTGCCACGCTCGTCGGTCACGCCGAGAAAGGTGTTGCCGGTGGTCGCGCTCACTGCCGTCACCGTGACGCCCGGCAACACGCCGCCGGTCGAGTCGACAACGGTGCCGCTCACTGTCGCTTCCTGCGCGAAAGAGAAGACTGGAAAGAACAGAATGGCCAAGACCAACATCAATCGCCTGGGGTTCGACGACGTCATCTCTCACCTCCCGCGAGGACTAGCCTCGCGATCCCTGACTCCTGGCGTGGGGGTGCCGCAACCATGAACAAGACTGTCGGCATCACGGGCACACGCCCAGCTCCAGGACAGCAAGCTTCGCGTTCATCTAGCTGCCTCCCTACGAAACCGATTAGGATGCGTCTGTCCGCGGGATTTTGGCAGGATTGCCGGTTTGTGGCAACGAGAAACGACCTCCCCAAATACTGGTAGTGCCGCCACAATGTGGCCGCCGGACAGCGGCTCTCGCGCATCGCGGGGGCGCGAGACAACAAGCGATGGCAGGTGGTCGAGACCCTCAGCTACCAGACGGCCATTCGGCCGAGCGCGGTGACAAGAAGATAGCGAGGTCCATGAGAGCCCCCCGCCCGCATCTCTCGATGCTGCGGTCGTACACTCCGGCCGATGCGCTGACAATCGGGAACGCGGCCTGCGGCACGATCGCCATCTTTCTGTGCCTGGACTACATCGCGTCTGGAAATCCGCGGTTCCTGTGGACCGCCTTCATCCTGCTGCCGTTGGCCCTCGTCTGTGATGTGCTCGACGGCTACGTCGCGCGCCTGAACCCGAAGCGGCAGTCGGTGCTCGGCGCGGACCTCGACTCGCTGTCCGACGTGATTTCCTTCGGCGTTGCGCCCGCGGTGCTCGGCTTCACGCTAGGTCTGCGCGGCGGGTGGGACATGTTGTGCCTCACCTACTTCGTCGTCTGCGGCGTGAGCCGCCTCGCGCGCTTCAACGTGACGGCCGCCGACCTCGCGGACACCGAAACCGGCAAGGTGAAGTACTTCGAGGGCACTCCCATTCCGACGAGCATCCTCATCGTCGCGTTGCTTGGAGCCGCGTTCCGGCTCGAAAAAATCGATGCCGAGCTGTGGTTCGGCGTGTACCAGGTCGGTCCGGCTCTGCTCCATCCACTTGCGCTGGTGTACGCCGCCAGTGGAAGCGCGATGATCAGCGCGACTCTTCGGGTTCCGAAGCCCTAGCTCCATTACACCGGAATTCCGCGTCAGGCGGTATACTTTACCGGCGAATTTGCCCACCATTGCGGTGGCGGACCCGACGGATTACACGCAACAGAACAGCCTGGAGGAACGTGCTATGCCCCGGAGCCTGAGACCCCGAAATCTCGTTCTAGTAGCCTGCCTGGGCCTGCTCGTGACGTGGCTTTTCGTGCGCTCATACGCCCAGGACGCGCCAGTCGCCATCGACAGCGACGACATCGGTGGTGTCGTCACGAGCCCGAACGGGCCGGAGGCAGGCGTATGGGTCATCGCCGAGACGCGCGAGCTGCCCGTCAGGTATATCAAGGCGGTCGTCACCGACGATCGCGGGCGCTACGTGGTCCCGGATCTGCCCCAATCGAATTACAACGTATGGGTGCGCGGCTACGGTCTCGTGGATAGTGCGAAGGTGACGAGCGCTCCCGGCAAGCTGGTGAATCTCGCCGCAACACCAGCGCCGAGCGAAGCCGCCGCCGCAGAGTATTACCCCGCCATCTACTGGTACTCGATGCTGCACATCCCCACCGCCACCGAGTTCAGCGAGGATGGAAAAATCCCCGCAGCGATTACGCAAACGGCGTGGCTCAACCAGATGAAGAACAACGGCTGCATCGGTTGTCATCAGCTCGGGCAGAAATCCACGCGCACGATTCCCGCCTCCTTCGGCGAGTTCCCTTCGTCGGCCCAGGCGTGGATGCGCCGCGCGATGTCCGGCCAGTCCGGCGAACAGATGACAGGCCAGTTGCTCTCACTCGGTCCTCTGGGATACCAGTACCTGGGCGAGTGGACGGATCGGATCGCCAAGGGCGAACTTCCGCATACCAAGCCGACGAGGCCACAAGGCGTCGAACGCAACATTGTCGTCACCCTCCGCGCGCTGGGAGACGAGAAGCATTACTTGCACGACGTGATCGCCACCGACAAACGGGACCCCACGGTCAACGCCAACGGCCGGATCTACGGATCGCCGGAGTACAGCACCGACATCCTGCCCATCCTCGATCCGGTGAAGAACAGCGCGACGACATTCCACGCCCCGGTCAGGGACGAGCACATGCCGTTGAGCCTCGGCCCTGGACACGCCGCGGCTTTGACCGCGATGCAACCGTCGGCCTACTGGGACAGCGAGTCGATCTGGGACACGCGAGTCAACAACCACAACTCCATGCTGGACAGAACCGGAAGAGTCTGGCTGGCGGCATCGGTGCGTGGAGGGGATAACCCGGAGTTCTGCAAGCAGGGTTCCGATCACCCATCGGCCAAGGCGTTCCCGCTGGAACGTTCGAACCGGCAGGTCGCCGTGTGGGACCCGAAGACGAACAAGTACGACTTCGTCGATACCTGCTTCGGCACGCACCACCCTCAGTTCGGGTTTGACGCGAACGAAACGCTGTGGACGAGCGGCGGCGGCCCTGTCGTCGGCTGGGTCAACACGAAGACGTTCGACGCGACCGGCGACTCCGCGAAGTCGCAGGGCTGGACGGCGCTGATCCTCGATACCAACGGCAACGGCAAGCGCGACGCCTACGTCGAGCCAAATCAGCCGGTAGATCCCACCAAGGACAAGCGGGTCGTCGCGGGCTTCTACGCCGTCATGCCGAGTCCGGTCGACGGCTCCATCTGGGGCTCGTATCGGGAGAATCCGGGCGCCGTCGTCCGGCTTGTTCCTGGATCCAATCCGCCGCAGACGGCGCTGGCGGAGCTCTACAACGTGCCGGCGCCTGGCTTCGGCGTGCGCGGCGGTGACATCGACTCAAAAGGTGTCGTGTGGGTGTCGCTTGCGAGCGGTCACCTTGGCAGCTTCGATCGCACCAAGTGCAAGGGTCCGCTGAACGGGCCGAAGGCGACCGGCGATCACTGCCCAGAAGGCTGGACGTTCTACAAGTACCCGGGGCCCGGGTTCGAGGGCATCGGTGACAACAGCGCCGAGTCCAGTTATTACAGCTGGGTCGACCAGCACAACACGTTCGGACTCGGCGAGGACGTGCCGGTGTCGACGGGCAACCTGAACGACGGTCTCATTGCACTCAAGGACGGCAAGATGGTCACTCTGCGGGTGCCCTATCCGTTGGGCTTCTATGCCAAGGGGCTCGACGGCCGCATCGACGATCCCAATAGCGGCTGGAAGGGACGAGGACTGTGGGCCGCCAGCGGCGATCGAACGCCGTGGCTGAAGGAAGGCGGCAAGGGGTCCACGCCGTTTGCCGCGCACTTCCAGCTGCGCCCGGATCCGCTTGCGAAGTAGTAAATAGCGGCAGCCGGCTGCGGGCAGTTACTTCTGCGTGCTGCGAGCTGCCAGCTGGTATTTATCGCTTCGCCGTGGGATCGGTGGCGGGATCGACGTACTTGGTCGTTGAAGGACCGGTGCCCGTGATCTGGAGAATCACTTCACCCTTCGTCATCGCGAAATGATTCACGTGGGGTGGTTCACTGTAGAAGCTGCCGGGAGGGAGCGCCGCAAGCCGCGCTTCGTCGAACTTATCTCCGTACGCGAAGTACCACGTTCCCTTGATGACCGTCGCGACGCGGTCATCAGAATGCGCATGCGCCTGGATTCGGACGTTTGGCTGGCTGACTTTCAGCAGCAGCGTGTACAGGCCCGCTTTCGAAGGATCGCCTTTCAGCACGACGGTCTGGATCGCGCTTACCCCTGAGGTCCCGGCCGCGCCGGCGGCAGCGGGCGGCCACTTCACGTCCTCCGGTTTGATCGTGAGGCGCGGATCCTGCGCGAATGGATGGACGCTCCCGAGCGCCACGACGAAGGCGGCGATCAGCACGGCGCGCCGCGCGAGCGACGAGGCAGCTTGCATGGACGCTCCGGTTGGCGTCGTCGGTGTCGCCTGCTGGTTGCGGACGATAAAATTAGTCACGGCACGCACGCGCCTCCGAATATAGCACGCGGCACCGGCGCGATATAAAATGTGCCCCTTACCTACTTACAGGAGCAAATCGCGTGGATTCACGTCTTTTTCGAACGATCGTCGCGGCGCTCGCGCTGGCATGTCTCGGGCGCATCGCGATCGCGGCACAAGGGAATCCCGAAGCGGCGAAGGTCAAGAACCCGGAAGCCGCCACACCTGAATCTGTCGCGGCTGGAAAACGAGTCTTTACGCAGAAGTGCGCAACCTGCCACGGAATCAACGGCGAAGGCGGGCCAGGCAACGATCTCATTCCGGCCGCCCCGAGTCTCGTTGATGACAAGTGGGATCACGGTTCGACCGATGGGGAGATCTTCGACGTGATCAAGAACGGCGTTCCGCCTGAGCTGAACATGACGCCATGGGGAGAGATTCTGAAGGAGGCGGACATGTGGAATGTCGTGAACTACGTGAGATCAATCGCCCAGAAAAAGTAAAGGCGGACCTGAAGGTCCGCCTCTACGAAAACCGGATGCGGGGATCCGCCATCGGATCCCCGATCCCTGATCCCCGATCCCTATTTCGACAACGGGTTCGGTCGCATCTGGAACTTCACGAGCTTGCTCGTGTTCCCTTTGCCGCCTTCGGCATGGAATGGCGCGCGTGTCGCGTACGTCGTGAAGATGCCCTTCCCTTTCCAGCCGCCATTCGGATTGTCGATCCGCCCGTCCATTCCCTTTGCAAAGAAGCCCATGGGATACGGGACGCGCAGCGTCAGCATCTGGCCGTTGACCAGCGCGAGCAGCCCTTCAGACAGGTTCCCCGTGGCAATCGGCACATCCTTGCCCACGCCCAGCATGTCGAACCGATCGACGAAGTCGTAGTACGCCGAGTCGGCGCTCGCGTTGTCGGCCGCGCCCTTGTAGTTCGGACCGGGTAACGGATAGAGCGCCCACCCTTCCGGGCAGTGCTGACCGGTCGCCGTCGGGCCGTTGAGCGGGGCAGTGCACTTGCGGCGATCGAAGCTGGCGAGGTGTCCGCTCGACAGCACAGTCCAGACGACGTTGTTGCTGTCGATGTCCATGCCGCGCGGCGCGAAGCCCTGCTTGGCCGCCTTCGGGTTGTTCCATGGCACCTCGTAGATCTCGGTGAGCGCCGTCTCCGGCGGGTGAGCACCAGGCACGAAGCGGCCGAGCGCGCCCGGCATCCCCTGCACCGTTCCCCAGATCGAACCGTCGAAGCCGGGCGAGTCACCGTAGAACTGGATCGCGAGCCGCTTGTCCTTGGTCGGATCCGCGGGCTGATTCGGCTCGGTGTAGGCGTCGCGCTTGCCGTTGCCGTTGTTGTCAACCACGAACGCGCTCCAGCCTTGCGCGGCCTTCTCGTCGTGCGTCTTGTCCCAGATCCTCGTGTCAAACCACCCCTCGACGCCATTCGGTCCGAACGACGACCAGAGCACGTCGTTCTCGTCGAAGTTCACGTGGCCCCAGCTGTAACAGGTGTCGATGGGCGTGAGCTGCTTGGTCTTCGGGTCCCACATCAGCAGCCCGCGTCCGCTCTGATCGATCGGTAAGGCCTTCGCGGACGGATGATCCGATCCGGCTCTGCACCAGGCCGGCGTCTCGCCCTTGCGGATGCGTCCCGCGGCCCACACGCGCCCCTGCTTGTCCATGGCAAAGCTGTGCACGCTCGTCTGGCTGTTCCAGATGGCTTCGTCGCCCCAGTACGGGGAGGCCGCCGCCGGCGCATTGTTCGCGGAGCTCGGCGTGTCCGCGTCGCGCGGCTTCAGCTTGATCTGAGTCGTCGCGTTCTTCGTTGTGTCGACAACGGGGAAGTAGTCACCACTCTCTTCGAGCGCGCCGTAGACGGGACCGTTGGCATTGACCGTCGGGTTGCGCTTGTCGCTGGCGATCTCGTCGTGCATGTAGACCTTCGGATCCGCCCAGTCCCACAGCGTCACGACGACGTTGCGCTCCCGACCCTGAGGACGAGGCGGTGTCGCAGAGGGCAGCTCGCCTGAGGCAATCCGGTCGGTCCAGTCGGCGTACATCCCCAACGCGCGCTGCCGGCCGACCTGCGTGAACCGGGCGTTCATGCCGCCGCCCGCCTGACCCGACTGGATGCGTCGATCCCACGCGGCTTTCGAATCCTCGAACGAGCCGAGACCCTTCGGGATCTCGCGCGTCGCCGGGCCGCCCATCTGATGACAGCCGGTGCAGCCGTCGGTATTGACGATCTGGCGGATCCACTCGCCCTGGCTTCGGATGTTTTCGGCGATGCCGTTGCCCTTGGCCCCCGTGCCGGGGAAATCACTCTTGGGCGGCATCTGCATCAACGCGTACCAGTACTGTGCCGGATAGTAATGGGCAGCCGCCTTCTTGTCCGGTGCGACGACCGCTTTCAGGTTCACAAGCTTGCCTGGCGTCGTCTTGACTTTCGGCGAGTCCACCAGCCCGTAGCCACGGACCCACACGTCGTACTCCGCAGCCGGCAGGTCGGGCACAACGTAGCGGCCCTGATCGTCGGTCACTACGCTTCTGATCAAGCGAGTGGGCAGGTTCTTGGTTTCCGCGATCACCCAGACGCCCGCCTCGGGTCCGCTTGGTCCAGTCACCACGCCGCCGACATCGTCGTTATCGATGGCAACGGCTTGCGCCCCGCCGGCAGCCTGGCGAGCGTTCACCACCGCGAGCGAAGCCACCATGCTCCCCGCCATGGCAAACGTTACTATCCCCCAATAGAGGCCCTTCGAACTCATACGCCGTTCTCCTTCACCGAAAATGCAGTCCGTTTGCGTGGTGGATGTCAGAACCCGCGAGACACTGTGATTTTAGTGCTGACGCGGAGTGTGCTCCCTGCGACCGGGGGCAGTCAAGAGCCCTCCGCACGGGCGTGACGGGGTGCCTGTCTGTGCTCAATGCCTCGCTCATCGGGCCGGTCTGGGAGAAAAAGGGGTGTTTCTCGGGGGTCCCCATGACACCTGCCGGGTTAGAATTCGACGCTCAGGAATTGTTTGCTTAATACCTGGTCGGTAACTTGTCCTCGTTGTGGACGTCCGGCGGCTGGGACGGGAGGGACCTGCACGTCATGCGGCGCAGTTCTGGACGTGGCGATCCCGGATATTGACGAAGCCCAGACGATGTTCCCCCCTCCGCACAACGAGGGTCCCGATCCCGACGTCACGACTTTCACGCCACGACGAGCCGTCCATCGCCTCGAAGATGGTCCAACGACGTTTCCGACCTCGAACACGACGGGCGCGGAAGTCCCGATCGCCGCAAATAGTTCAGATACCGAATCCGGTCCGCTGACGATTGGTCAGCACTTTGGCCGCTACACGATCGTCCGCCTGCTCGGCGCAGGGGGGATGGGCGCGGTCTACCAAGCGTGGGACCAGGAGCTTGAAGTCATTGTCGCCTTGAAGGGGATCCGGCCGGAGGCCCTTCGCGATCCACTTGCCGAGCAGGAAATCGAACGCCGTTTCAAGCGAGAGCTCCTTCTCGCGCGCCAGGTGACGCACAAGAATGTCGTACGCATCCACGACCTTGGCGAGATCGGTGGCATCAAGTACATCACGATGTCGTACATCGCGGGCACCGACCTGGCGTCGCTCGTCAAACAAGTTGGCAAGTTGCCGGTACCCAAGGCGCTGCGCATCATTCGCTCGATTGTTTCCGGCCTGATTGCGGCGCACGCAGCAGGCGTGGTTCACCGGGACTTGAAACCTGCCAACATCATGATCGACACCGAGGGCGACGCGCTGATCATGGACTTCGGGATCGCGCGTTCGACGGGTGGATCATCGAGTCGGTCAATGCCCGCGTTGACCGGCACGCAGTCGAACGTGTGGCGCTCGACTGCGGGGCACGCCGAAGCCACCATGGCGGGCGCGATCGTGGGCACCGTCGAGTACATGGCGCCGGAGCAAGCCCGAGGCGAGCCTGTCGATCAGCGCGCGGATGTGTACGCGACGGGGCTTATTCTGTACGACCTGCTTGTCGGCAGGCGACGGACCGAGCACGCTGAGAGCGCGGTCGCCGAGCTGGACGCGCGGATGGAAGGAAAGCTCCCTCCGCTGAAATTGCTCGCAGCGGACGTTCCCGAAGCGCTGGCCGCTGTTGTCGCGCGAGCCGTCGAATCAGATCAGAACAAGAGATACCAGACGACGAGTGAGCTCGCCGACGACCTCGATCGGCTCGCCGCCCCAAGGGAGGCCCCGCCCCCCGTGCGCGGCGTGGGGCGGGCGCCGCCGGCGGCAGGCGGTCC